>Ga0207933_1000923_pt1 | contig 24934 bp, 24 predicted proteins | sample NGESurdeep092012_4_FD_184488 | JGI IMG/M metagenome (GOLD analysis project Ga0207933, IMG submission 184488) | Arctic peat soil microbial communities from Barrow, Alaska - NGEE Surface sample F53-3 deep-092012 (SPAdes) | ecosystem: Environmental > Terrestrial > Soil > Wetlands > Peat ... | reverse complement strand
AAACAGATGTGCTCAACCACTGCTATTACTACCTCCAGGCAAAAATATTTGACAGGCCGCTAATAAAAATCTCTGATTTTAGCCATTTGGGCGAAACACATAATTCAGAAAATAATAAAAACCCGCTTTTTAATTGATTTTTCTATGAGCAACCAACACATAAACCCTATTATTAAATGGCTCAAAGATTTATTTGAGCGCAAGCCTAAATGCCCCACTTAGGATGGAAGGTTCCCTATAATTTTCATCCATTTTTTTCATCCATAAAACCAATTGCAATGAAACTGATTTATTGCTTAACGATACTTATTTGCCCTTTGGTGAGCCGGTGCCAATCGGTAAAACCCATTACTGTGGGGGACAATGTGCCGGATATTACCATTACCAATATGCTTAATAGCGGTGTTTCCTCTTCAGGCATAGCTGCTTACAAAGGCAAAATACTGATACTTGATTTTATGTCCACCGGTTGCGTTCCCTGCATAAGGGTACTACCCCTTTTGGATTCACTTCAAATGAAATTTCAAAGCCGGATACAGATAATCCTTGTAACTGCCGAGGCGCCCCAAAGAGTACAATCATTTCTAAAAATGAATCCGGAATTGAAGTTGCCTATCGTAGCAGCAGATTCCACTTTGGCAAAACTTTTTCCTCATGTTTACATCTCACATATTGCGTGGATTGGACCTTCCGGAATTGTAAGGGGAATAACCCATAGCGAATACATAAATACTAAGAATATTGATGCTCTGTTGCAAGGGCAGAAAGTAAAGTGGCCCGTCAAAAGAGATGTTACAACTTTCGACTATAAACAAACATTATTTTCTATTAACGAAAATAATATTCCGGAATTCAGCTTGCCATCCAGGGAATTTTATACTGCATTTACCAACTACATGCCCGGCATACAGAAATATAATGATATATCTGAAGATAGCGCAAGGCATGTATTGCATGTGAGTTTCATTAACCGAAGCATTATTGAGCTATACCTTCTTTTGTACCAACATTTCCATTTGCCTTTGAGCCAGGTTTCTGCAGGGGTAAAAGCCTGGAATAGGTTAGTGTACAACCCTGCCGATGGGTATTATGATGACTGGATGGATAAAAATTTTTATTGCATGGATGCTCTCATTCCGGAAGGTACGCCATGGCCGCTACTGCAGAAAAAACTGGTCAGCGATTGTAACTTTTTTTTGGGGTTGCAGGGGAAAATGGAAAAAAGGCTTGTTGATTGCCTGGTGCTGAAAAATAAAAATGCATCCATAAATAAAAAGGCGGGTAAAGGAAATGGTTTAAGGGTGGGAATGATAACTTACCTGTTAAATAATGTGTTGGGTAATGTGCCTGTAATAGATGAAACTACCGGTACTACTTACCTTACCATTCCAATCCCGGAACAAAAAGTAAAAGAGGGCCCGTACCTCAGTAAAGCCCTTGCTCAATACGGACTGGAACTGGTTCCGGAAAAGAGGGAACTGGAATTTCTGGTAATCACTGAACCATAACCCTGTTATTCACAAAATCATTAACTGTAAAATTAGATTTATGAAAATAATTATTTGTTTTATAACAGCATCTTTATTGATGCTAAATACGCTGGTGGCGCAGAAATCCATCAGCGGGAAAGTCTTTGATCAACAAACAAAATTGCCACTTGACGGTGTAACTGTAAAAATAAAAAACGGAGCTTCGGTACGTACTGATTCTTCCGGGCATTTTATCGTCCGTTACAATGACATTAAACCTACATTGCTTTTCAGCAGTGTAGGTTATTTTCCCCTGGAAGTAACACCGGGAGCTAAGCAAAGTACTTTCTTTTTAAAACCTCATGCTATAAAAATGGAGGAAGTAACCGTTTCAACGGGCTATCAGCAATTACCTAAGGAAAGAAGCACTGGTTCGTTTGATAAGATTGACAATACCCTTTTAAACAGGTCAGTAGGTAGCAATATATTGAACCGGCTGGAAGGCGTCACCAGTAGCTTATACTTTTCAAAAGTATCAGGGGGGACGCCGGAATTGTTTATTCGCGGGCTAAGCACCATCCAAGGAAATACATCCCCTTTAATCGTCCTGAACAATTTTCCCTATGATGGCGATATCAATAATATCAATCCAAATGATATAGAAAGCATTACCATACTTAAAGATGCCGCAGCTGCTTCTATATGGGGTGCCAGGGCAGGTAACGGGGTTATTGTAATTACAACCAAAAAGGGGAAATTCGGCCAGCCAGCAAAGCTTTCGTTTAGCAGCACACTCACTGTTGAGCAACGCCCTGATATTTATAAAGAAAGGAATTTTATAAATTCATCAGATTATATCAATCTTGAAAAATATTTGTTTGCCAAAGGCCAGTATGACGGTGACCTGTCGGATTTGTATTCGTACCCCGTGGTTTCACCCGTCGTGGAAATATTATCAAGGGAGCGGGATGGAATTATATCTTCAACAGATGCAGAAGCACAAATCTCTGCGCTATCAAAAAATGATATCCGGCGTGATTATGAAAAATATTTATACCGAAAGGCCGTCACACAAAATTATTCTCTTGGTTTATCGGGAGGAAGCGAAAAAGTAAATTACCTGGTAAATGCAGGGATTGACAAAAACCAGTTAGCACTAACGGGGAACGATACACGAAGAAATTCTTTTTATACCGCCCTAACCATTAAACCCCTTCGGAGGCTGGAAATTAATACATCTGTTACTTATACAGATCTAAAGTCAAACAACAATGGAATGAGTAGTGTTTACCCCGGGGGAGGCAAAGGCAGTATCTACCCTTATGCGCAATTGGCAGATGCTTCGGGAAATGCACTCGCAATTGTAAAAGATTACCGCTATGGTTTTATTGATACTACCGGAGGAGGATTGCTGGAAGATTGGCATTACAGGCCCTTGGATGAAATGAAAGATGAAAGCCATACCGAGGAAAACCAGGAGATTTTGATTAATATGGGGCTTACATTTGAATTGAACAAACAACTTTCATTTGAAGTGCGGGCCCAGTACCAAAAATCTAATGATGAAAACAGGAGCCTTTATAACAGCAACTCTTATTTCGCCAGGAACCTGGTAAATGAATACACCAATATCATAGATGGAAGCACCGTATTAAATATTCCAGCCGGTGGCATCCTGGATAAAACCTATTCCTCAGCTTCAGGCTACAACCTCCGTTCCCAGGTAAACTACAACACAACAATAGGAAGTTGGCACCGCCTCAACGTGATAGCAGGAGCAGAAACCCGCGAAAACAAATCATCGTCCCAGGGCAGCCGTGTTTATGGGTATAATGATAATATCCTGACTTATTCGAATGTGGATTATGTTTCGCTAATGGAACTTTATGATGATATAGGTTATGGCTATGACTACATTCCGGATAATACTTCATTTACGTCTATAGATAACCGTTATCTTTCTTTTTATGCAAATGCAGCCTACTCTTATAAAAATAAATATACTTTTTCCGGCAGTGTCCGAAAAGATGCTTCTAATTTATTTGGCGTAAATACCAATCAAAAATGGAATCCATTTTGGTCAACAGGCCTTGGATGGAACCTATCAGATGAATCATTTTATAATGTAAGATGGCTGCCTTTTTTAAAAGCCAGGCTGACTTACGGGTACAGTGGCAATATTAACAATGTTTTGTCTGCATTGGCAATCATACAATATGGAGGGCCGGCTTCTGTGACAAACCTTCCCTATGCTTACGCATCACAGCCTTCCAACCCGGACCTTCGATGGGAAAAAACAGGAACTTTAAATTATGGGATTGACTTTGCAACACAAAAAAACCGGTTAAATGGCTCAATCGAATACTATGTAAAAAAATCATCAGGCCTTTTGATTCCCGTTCCGATTGACCCAACCATTGGAACGCTGGGAAACAATCTAACCAAAAACGCGGCCAATCTTACTGCGAGGGGAGTAGATGTAAAATTAAATTCAACGCTCATATTCAAAGGAATAAAATGGGAAGGGCAATTGTTATTTAGTTATGTGAGGAATAAAGTTACCCGCTACCAGTTAGAATATGATAATAAGAGTGCGTATGTAAGTACTGGTGAAATTATCACTCCACTTGTAGGGCAAGACCCTTATTCTCTTGTCAGTTACCGGTGGGGCGGCCTTGATCCTGTCAATGGTGACCCAATAGGCTATATTGATGGCAAGCCCAGTAAAGATTATGCAGCCCTGGTGCAACCTGCTTCATTTAACGATCTTATCATAAAAGGGACCACACGGCCTCCTTATTTCGGCAGCTTCCGCAATAGTTTTTATTACAGGGGATTTGGCTTGTCTGTCAATATTATTTTTAAATGGGGCTTTTACTTCAGGCGATCAGCCTTGGGGTATTATTCATTATTCAACAACTGGAATATGAACAGCGAATATGCGCAACGATGGCAAAAACCAGGGGATGAAAAAATAACCAATGTACCGTCTATTGATTACCCGGCAGACATCAACAGGGATATATTTTATGCTAATTCAGAAGCTACGGTAGAAAAGGGTGATAACATCCGGATTCAGGATATACGCCTGAGTTATAGCCTACCGGCTAAACTTTCCCATAAAAAATTTATGAATAGCCTGCAATTCTTTCTGTACCTCAATAATGTAGGGATTCTTTGGAGGGCTAATAAGCTCGGTATTGACCCTGATTATGGTATGGGGCTTCCTGCACCCAGAAGTATCAGTGCCGGAATAAAAGCGAATTTTTAATCTTTAAATATCATGTTATGAAAAAAATACCTGCAAATATTTCAAGTAAATATTTATGTATTCTATCTCTTTTTACTTTTCTTTTATTAGGGTCCTGCAAAAAATACCTGGACGCTAAAACAGATAAGCAACTGGTAATCCCCTCCTCTTTGGACGATGCACAGGCGCTTATCGATTTTTATGATGCGATGAATAGTTTTTATCCCTCAATCGGAAATGAATCTGATGATGATTTTTATCTTTTGCCTTCCTATTTCAACAGCCTCAATGTTACTCAAAGAAACGACTATACATGGGCGAAAGAAGTAACTGATGAATATGACTGGATATACTTGTATCAAAATGTCATGAATGCAAACATTGCAATTGAAACAGTTGATGAACAACCCCCAGCAATCAGCAATTCGGTAAGGGCAAAAAGCATCAAGGGTGAAGCATTCTTTTTTCGTGCATGGTCATTTTACCAGGCTGCACAATATTATGCGCCTCCTTATGACAAAGCACTCACTCCAACCCTTCCAGGTATTCCATTAAGGCTTTCAAGCAGTATTGCGCCCGAAAGCACAAGGGCATCGCTCGAAGATACCTGGCAACAAATTATAAAAGATTTCAAAAGTGCCGCTGAACTGCTCCCTGTCTCTAATACGCCTTTATCCAGGCCTTCTAAAGCCGCAGCCTATGCCGCGCTTGCACGGGCTTACCTGGATATGGATGACTATGAATTATCGGGTAAATATGCGGATTCTTCACTACAATTGAATCCTGGCCTGATGGATTTTAATTCCCTTGATACCTCACTTCCTTACCCATTTCAAAGATTTAACCAGGAAGTCATTTTTCCCTGTATTACGCAGCTTACCGGTATGCACCTCCAAACAAATTACAGGGTAGATTCTTTATTGTACCAATCTTATGATACGAATGATTTGAGGCGTAAGCTTTATTTTGTTAGCAATGGGCCTGGTACAGTAGGGTTTAGAGGAAGTTATGATGGTACCCGTTCCCTGTTTAATGGATTGGCTACTGATGAAATTTACCTTATCAAAGCTGAATGCGAAGCCAGGCTTGGCTCCAAAGATAGCGCCATGGCTGATTTAAATATTCTATTATCTACACGCTGGATTACAGGAACATTTGTACCATTAAGTGCGGCTACCTCCGATGAGGCCTTGAATATTATTTTGGCAGAAAGGCGTAAGGAACTTATTTTGCGTGGCTCCAGGTGGTTTGACTTGAGAAGGCTTAATAAAGACCCCCATTTTGCAAAAACTTTGATACGCATAGAAAACGGAGTAACCTATACTTTGCCACCTATGGATCCGAGGTACACATTCTTATTGCCGGTGCAGGTAATTGCTTTAACCGGTATGCAACAAAATACCAGGTGACCTGGAGTTATTTTTTAAAAATGGGGAATTTTTATTCCCCATTTTATTAACCCCTTTATGTCTTAAGGAGTGAAGGTTACCTTACCTGCAACAGGATGGGCAAAATTTCCACTTGCATTTTTGTCTGTAGTTACACTACTCTGAAGTGGTTGATTTGGGTTTGATGGGTCCTTTGTTCCCTGTATCGCGCATAATGCAATTCTGCCGGAACAAGGTGAGCTTACCCCATAGTACAAATAACTTGCAGCATCATCTGGTGCTGATGGATTCTGAATGGTGAACCATCCATCTGTAGGTTTTGTATCCCTTACATTGAATGCACTTGCTGCAATTCCCAGGGCAATTGCGATAATAGCAAAAATTGAAATTTTAGTCTTTTTCATAAAGAATGTTTTTAAAAATTATAAATAATATTGCCGGCCGGAAGAGTTTTATTTTTAACTCAACCATAAATGAAGAATGGTGCTTACTCTGTTAAAGGTTTTCAGCTTACTTCCTTAATCGCGCGAAATATTTTTAGTTAAAAGTTTCGATTTTTTTTTGCGTTGCAGAGGTTATTTCCTTCTTCTCCAAAACATTCCCTGCAGTGCTTAAGGCCATAAAAAAAAGATTAAAGGCCAAATGCCCTTTCCAAGCTCAATGATTGTATCACCCCTCCGCAAGTGTAAGGAAGATGGCTGACTGATAAAAACACTGCATTTATATATAGCGTAAAAAGCAATAATAGGAGGAAAGAAGCAATTAAATCTTTTATTAGTGTAACCATTACCGTTAGCATTAGTGCAATCATTAGTTTGATGCCGGTATGGGCCATGCTATTACAGATGGGAAAGGGCTCAAAAACGGAGAAGCCTTGATCTGTGGAAGGAACAGCGGATAATTTAAAAGCTTGCTGGCGGCGGCATAAACGAATAACAGGATCAGTAGCGATCAAATGATTTCTATGGTTACTTTTTGTTTCACTTATTGTCACCATTTTACTTTTCTTTTCATGCACAAGGTAGAAATGAAAATATATTCATGTGGCCGCAATGTATATGCAAGTGGATTTTTTCCAGGATTATAGAGTTAGCTATTTTGTTGAAAAAGTTTTCGATATTTGGAAGGCGGGATTCCGTAGTAGGCTGTAAATGCTGAAAGGAAATTGCTGTAGTATTTGTATCCTGTTGCTTTTGAAATTTCCTTAATTGTTTTATTTGAATTTATCAAGAGCTGTGCAGCCTTTATCATTCTTTGTTCTCTCAAATAAGCAAAAAGGCCCATTTTAAAATATTCTTTAAACCCCTTTTTAAGTTTTGTCTTTCCTATTCCAATTTTTTCAGCAAGTGTTTCGATAGAATAATGTACACTAGTGTCAACATCTATGATGGATTTCGCTTTTTTAAAACATTCAATATCATAATCAGTAAATGACATAGAAATGAATTTGAATAAGGAAAACTTTTTCCTTTTATTAGTGGCGCTTTTGGTAGTTCACTGAATTTTAAATGTTGTCAAAAATTAAAAACTTCCTATTTTTTTTAAGATGATTTCAGCATCATTAATATCTTTTAATCTTCTCAATAATCTGCTTTAAAATATCTATTATTATTTTTTTATCTCTTACTTCTGCAGTATAAGTTTTACTACTCATTGAGTCATAAGAAAGTTCTTGTTTGTAACGTGTGGAAAGAGGGGAAACAATAGTTTTAAATACTTCATTCATGGATTGGGTTTTCACTTATTTAATTTATAAAAAGAGCAATGAAGATTCAATAGGATAGTTAAGCTTTTATCATAAATTCAAAATTAATTTGTAACCTCCAGTTACTTACTACAAGGAAACTACGAATTCCAGTGCCTCAAAAAAAGTACCCGGTATGATAAATAAGATTTGTAAGGCGGATAAAAAGATTTGCAATCAGGATCTTTTGATAATACTAAATTTATGAAGGGAGTAAAAAAAAGTTTTAAGATTAGAAGGAATTATCAGAAGACAAAAAAGATTAACCTAAGTAAAAGGACAAATATTTTAGATTTAGATTTTTAGAATCAAATAAACTTCTCAATGTAAGATCAATAGAACAATTGAACAATTGAAATCAAAAAGGCAGATCAGGAAAAAAATCTTTAGGTGAACAGTTGAAAAGTTTCGCAAGTTCATTGATGTGGGAAGTATTGTATTTTGCAATAAAATTAGGGCTTTCAATATGGCCAATATAACCTTTTGAGAAATTTAAATGTATTGCTACATCATCTTGAGACAAGCCTTGAGCCAAACGCATCTCTCTTACACGATTAACAATAAACCAATCAATTTTATGTTTTAGATTTTTCCTTCCCATTATTTGCAAGGAAATCAAAGAATGTTTTATGCGTGCCTATATAGATATATGCAATTTTGTAACTTCGCATTATAATAGAATCAATGTTTTTGATTCTGTTCTATAATGATTTTTGCGAATCTTCATAAAATGATTTGAAGCTTTCGCTTGAAGTCTAGCTATTGAAAAGAGCAATTTCATTTACCACGAGGCGAAAAGCAGAGTTCACATTTAGGCGTGGGCTTCCATATTCGTAGTAAGGCCTGCTCGGCTTCAATAGCGGTAAGTGGAGTTCCACGTTTTTTTACTTTGTAAAAAGCAAAAAATTGTAAACCTACTTTCAATGGCTCCGCATTAAAATTGGAAAATGCTAGCTTTTGCGAATCGAATCACTATATAAAGCAAATGAGTATACTCTATCCTTTCAGCAAGGGGAAGAAAAAGGTTTTGACTTTTTTTTTCGGGAATTATTTCCTTCACTTTGTTTTTTTGCAAACGGTATGGTAAACAACAAATGTGAAGCGGAAGACATTGCTTCATCTGCATTTATTAAGATTTGGAAGAGACATAGTCAATTCGATAATGCTAGAAATATCCGTTCTTATCTTTATCAAATAGTACGAAATGATTGCTTTAAATTTCTACAACAAAATGAAAGGAGAAACAGTGCACAAAAAGAAATAGAATATCTCACCAACGTTGATATAACAGCTAATTGTGAAACAAATATTATCCGTGCCGAACTTTATAACAATCTTTATAAAGCCCTAAATAATTTACCTACGGAATGTCGCAAGGTCTTTAAAATGTTATACGATGAAGGTAAATCGGTAAAGGAAATTGCCAAAGAATTGAAGGTCTCCCCGAGTACTGTCAAAACACATAAAGCAAGAGGTCTTGTAATGCTTAGAAAAAAGTTTATTCCTTTCACATCTATTTTCTTTCTACTTTTATTTTCAAATTTCTTTTGCTGCGTGTAGTCCTTTTTGCCATAATTGGATTTACTTATTAAAGTTAATCGTGGAATAGTTTTCAATTCAAAAATTTTATCTTGTAGTATGAAAGAGCAGGCAATTAAAGATATGAACGAAGGAGCTTATAGAATAGCTTATTTAATTGCGGGATATATTCGTGGAACAATTACAGAACCAGAACATGACGAACTGGATAAATGGGTGGAGGCCAGTGAGGATAATATGCTTTTGTTTGAAGAATTGACAGATGAAAAAAATATAGAAGCCAACCTCGAATGGATGGATAAAGTTACCACAGAAAAAAACTTAGAATTAATAAAGAAAAAAATTGAATTTACTCAGAAACCCTACAATTTAAAAATAAAAAAATGGTTTTATAGTATTGCTGCATCTATACTTTTATTAGTTGCTGCTTTTGGGATTTATAAAATAATAAATAGCAAACAAAGTAAACAGAAATCACTTGCAAAAATTGATCAAACAGGAATCCAGCCAGGCGGTAACAAAGCTACTTTGACATTGAGCAATGGAAGTGTTATTGATTTAGTCAACACACCGAATGGATTAATAAACGGTGATAATGGAACTATCATTAATAAATCAAAAGACGGAGAAATCCTTTATAATGAGAGTGGCAGTAGTAATAGCGCAGCCAACTACAATATTCTTACCACTCCAAGAGGGGGGCAATATGAAGTACAATTACCTGATGGAAGCCATGTATGGTTAAATGCTGCATCATCGCTTAAATATCCAACTGAATTTTCAACTTCCGAAAGAATTGTTGAGCTAAACGGCGAGGGTTATTTTGAAATAGCAAAAGACAAAACCAAACCGTTTAAAGTAAAACTTGCTGATGGCAGCGAAGTTAAAGTTTTAGGAACACATTTTAATATTATGGCTTATGAAAATGAAAAAGCCAAAGAGATTACCTTACTGGAAGGACGTGTAGAAATCACAAAAGGGAACAATAAGCAAAGCTTAATTCCCGGCCAGCAAGGCCGAATACTTTCATCAAAAATTATATTAGTTGATGCTGCGGATACAAATCAGGTTACAGGATGGAAAAATGGCCAATTCATTTTTCACGATGAGGATATTCAATCCATAATGAGACAGGTTGCAAGATGGTATGATGTCGATATAAAATACGAGGCTTCAAATACCCAACATTTCAACGCGGCAATTTCCCGGAAAGAACCCGTTTTAAAATTACTGCATATCCTTCAAGAAACTGGGCAAATTCACTTTAAAACAACAAACAAAACTATTTATGTATTACCCTGATGGTTAGACGCAGATAAGTTGACGCAACAAAAACCGCCCCGATGGCGATCGGGACGGCAAAAGTTCAGGTTAACCCAAAAAATACAATCGGCAAAGACTGCTTTATTAATTAACCCAAACTTCGCAAAACTATGTAATTTCAAGTTTTTTATTCGTCTGTTCGGATCATCGGAAATTTTGTAAAAACCTTTGTCCCAATGAAGACTATTATTCTGCTAGCTATTATCGCTTGCTTTCTTTCAGCAACCCAATGCTATTCCCAGGCGATTACCCTCTCATTAAAAAAAGTTTCACTTGAAAAAGCATTCAAAGAAATCAGGAAGCAAACAGGTTACAGTTTTGTATATACAAGAGAGCAAATCAATAAATCAAATCCTGTTAGCGTAAATATTAAAAATGCCTCAATAAATCAAGCACTTGATATCTGCTTTGCTAACCAGCCTTTTAAATTTATTGTTGATGACAAACATATAATTGTAAAGGATATGCCGTATAAAACAAATCCTCCCGCAGCTGGGGTTGGATTGGAGGTAAAAGGGAAAGTTGTTAATGAACAAAATGAACCGGTAGTTGGAGCTACAGTTACTGTGAAAGGTTCAAAGATAGCAACAGCAACAAATGAGAAGGGAGAATTTTTTCTCATGTCTGTTGAAAAGCAGGCTACTCTCATAATTACAAGTATTGGTTACGTTGCTGAAGAGGAATTAATAAAAGGAAGAACTTATCTTATTATACAATTGAAAATGTCTCTTCCTACATTGGATGAAACTGTTCTTATTGCTTATGGAAATACCACAAGAAGATTTAATACAGGAAGTGTGACAAAAGTAACTTCAGAAGAAATAGGTGAGCAGCCTGTTTCAAATCCCTTAGCAGCATTGCAAGGAAGAGTTCCCGGGCTGGTTATTACCTCTACTAGTGGCTTGCCTGGTTCATCATTTAATATACAAATCAGGGGGCAAAATTCTCTCAATCCTGATCCGTATAATTCGCTTTCACCAAAAGATAATCCTTTATTTATTATAGATGGGGTTCCATTTGCACCTCAAAATAATAATATTAATCAACTCCCATCAATAGCATCACCCGGTATTAATGTTTTATTGAATAATTCCTATGGAGGAATAAGCCCGTTTAATACTATTGACCCATCAAATATAGAAAGTATCGAAGTGTTACGGGACGCCGATGCGACTGCAATTTATGGTTCCAGAGGTGCTAATGGAGTTATACTTATTACAACAAAAAAGGGTAAAGCAGGGAAAACAAAATTTAGTATGAATGTATATACTGGCGTAAGCTCTGTAGCACATACTTTGCCTATGATGAATACAAAACAATATCTGGAAATACGAAGGGAAGCATTTGCCAATGATGGAGTAATACCCACTAGTAATGATCCTTCTAACTTCAGAACTTATGCACCCGATCTTTTAATTTATGATACAAGTAAGTACACAGACTGGAAAAAATTCTTTATTGGCAATTCCTCCTATACAACAAATATTAACACATCCCTTTCAGGAGGTTCTGAAAATACCCAATTTCTATTTGGAGCAGGATATTATCATCAAACTTACATTTTTCCCGGCGATTTTGCTTATGATCGTGGTTCGGTAAATTTTAATTTACATCACAATTCGATTGATAAAAAAATATCTTTTGATTTTTCTTCTGCGTACTCGTTTGACAAAAATAATTCTTCAGGAACACCCGATTTACTACATGCTTATTCCCTGGATCCCAATTTCCCTAATCTATTGGATGATAATGGAAATCTTGTTTGGGATTACAAAGGTTCAACCTTTGGAGTTTCGAATGTAAACCCTTTGTCATATTTGAAAAAGAAATATAGTATTAAAAATTTTAATTTGATAAGTCATTTGCAGGTCGGGTATAAAATCTTATCAGGCCTTGAGATTCGTGCTAGCCTGGGTTACAACAAGCTCAACAGTATAGAATATTCTGGAAATCCTGCTGTATCCCAGAACCCATACTTTCAGCGTATAGCTACTGCAGATTTTGGAACTAAAGATATTTATAATTGGATTATTGAGCCGCAAGCTGAATACGGTAAAAAATTTGGTCAAAGCAAAATAAACATTCTGTTAGGCGGCACATTTGAGCAGGATATAAATTCTTCTTCTATTATATCTGGTTCTGGATATTCGAATGACAACTTGATAACATCTATTGCAGGAGCACTGGACAAAACAGCGACTGATGTTTATAGCCAATATAAGTACAATGCTGTTTTCGGAAGAATAAATTACCAGTTTAATCAGCGATATATTTTAAATCTTAATGGCAGAAGGGACGGCTCTAGCCGGTTTGGCCCTGGAAAACAGTTTGGAAATTTTGGATCAATCGGAGCAGCATGGATTTTTTCAGAAGAATCATTTGTAAAAAAGACTTTGAAATGGTTGAGTTTCGGGAAATTAAGAGCAAGCTATGGCACAACTGGCAATGACGCCATTGGTGACTATCAATATATTGCCAGATGGCAACCCACTGAAAATTATTACCAGGGCGCTCTTGGTTATTTACCGCAGAATCTGTACAATCCCGATTACAGCTGGGCAATTACAAAAAAAACAGAGGGTGCAATGGAACTAGGTTTTTTAAACAATCGCCTTCTTTTAACCGCAATATTGTATCGTAACAGTTCCGGTAACCAGCTTGTCTATTACCAATTGCCTTCTCAAACCGGATTTTCAAATGTTACAGAAAATTGGTCTGCAAACGTGCAAAACACGGGTTGGGAGTTTGTAGTGGCTTCGTCCAATGTTAAAACAAAAAAATTTAGCTGGAATACTTCTTTTAATCTTACAGTACCTCGAAATAAGTTGGTTTCATTTCCTGGGATTGAGAGTTCAAGTTATGCGACGAAATATGTCGTGGGCCAACCGCTAAGTGTTTTAATGAAATTTAAGTATTTGGGAGTAAATGAGACCACAGGTATTTTTCAATTTTTGACAGCAGGAGGGGCTCCAACGTATTCTCCAGTCGATGTCAGCAATAATAAATTTAACGATATACAGGATATTGGAAACCTGGACCCTAAATTCTATGGGGGAGTAAACAACTCTTTTGAATATAAAAATTTTCAATTAAACATTTTTCTTGAATTTAAAAAACAAACCGGTGTTAACTACCTGGCACAAATTTATGGGGGCAACGTTCCGGGAGGAGAATTTAATCTTCCTTCTGAATTACTTTTCCGCTGGGAAAAGCCGGGAGATAAATCTGAATTCGAAAAATTCACAACTGATGCTTTTACAACCGCGGGAAGGTCAGCAAGAACATATTTCGCTCAATCCAGTGGGGTGTACAGTGATGCCTCTTACATCCGGTTTAAAACAGTTTCATTTTCTTATAAACTTAGCGGCAAACTTCTTGAAAAAATAAAAGCAGAAATAGTTCGATTATATATTAATGCCGGGAATTTGTTGACCATTACAAATTATAAAGGTAATGATCCGGAGACACAAAATTTTTATGGAGTACCACCTTTGAGGACAATAGCGATAGGATGTCAATTTATTTTTTAAACTTTTAAATTTCTTTTATGAATAAAAACAATAAATTTTTTCTTTTGATTTTATCATGTCTTTCAATTTTTTCTTTTTCTTGTAGAAAGTTTTTAGAAATACCACCACCCAGAAATCAATTAGTCAATTCAGAAATTTTTGCCGACAGTGCTGATGCCACTAATGCTGTCATTGGCATTTATATAAATATGATGCAGGATTTTTCTCTGAACATAGTAAATGGTGGTCTCACTCTTTATCCCGGGCTGAGTTCGGATGAACTCTATCCAACAAGTAACATTGTAGATGAGAATGATTTTTATAAAAATGAAATTTCCGCCAGCAACAATCTAAACAGTTCCTCATTATGGGGTAATGCCTACAACATTTTATACGATGCAAATGCATGCCTTGAAGGTTTAGCATAAAGCAACATACCAGATACTGTAAAAAATCAATTGATTGGAGAAGTTAAGTTTATAAGAGGCTTTGTATTTTTTAATCTGACCAACCTTTATGGCCCTGTACCCCTGGTGATCTCAACTGACTATCACCAAAATCAAATCTTGCCCCGATCATCTTCTGACACAGTGTACGCTCACATAGTTAATGATTTAAAAGATGCCCGGAATTTACTATCAGTAAATTATCCAACAGCAGGAAGATTTCGGCCAAACCGATATTCAGCTTCGGCCTTGCTTGCAAAAGTCTATCTCTATCAAAAAAATTGGCCGGAAACTGAAACAATTGCTACACAAGTAATTGACGCAGGCATGTACAGCCTCGAGCCAGATTTGAACAATGTTTTTCTTACTGGAAGCAACGAGACGATCTGGAAACTCTCATCCGTAATTCCAGGCCTCGAAACATGGGAGGGGTATTTTTTTGTTCCCACAAGCAGCGACGTAGTTCCCTCATATATTATCACTGATACCCTATTGAATGCTTTTGAATATGGAGATGAACGCCGGCAAAAATGGTTAAATAAAAACACAGTAAATGGGAATGATTATTACTATCCAGATAAATATAAATTAGGTTATGATGGCCTTTCAGTTCCTATGGAAGATTATGTGGTTTTCAGGCTTTCAGAACAATATTTGATCAGGGCCGAAGCCCGAGCGCATGAAGGCAATTTGAGTGGGGCAATGAGTGATTTAAATCTCATCCGGAACAGGGCTGGCTTACAAAATATTGTTTCCACTGATCAGGCATCACTGTTATCTGCCATTCAGCATGAACGGCATGTTGAACTTTTTTGCGAATGGGGCAACCGGTGGTTTGATTTAAAACGTACAGGCAAAGCGACTGAAGTATTATCATTAATAAAATCCGGTTGGCAGCCTAATGACACTTTATATCCCATTCCACAAATTGAGTTGAATAGCAATCCTTTTCTTACTCAAAATCCCGGTTATTAATTTTTAAAGCAAGACAATGAAAATATTAAAAATAATTTTCCTGGGAATTTTATTTGGCGCAATTAATAACGTTGCTGCTCAGTCACCTGAGATAAGGCCTTTGATCAAGGGCCAGAAGTTTCCAAACTTAACCGATGAGATTTTTATTTTCAATCATTGAATCTATGATCTCCATTAAACCTTTTCACGCCATTTTTTAAAGGAACTAATTACAACGGAATATAGACATCAATTTAACTTGGAAAGAGAATATTAAAAACATTTCAATACCCGCATTGAGGAAAGGTTTACGAAAATATGGTTTAGATTTACTGGAGGAATATAAAATTTTAAAATTGATAGTAAATTCGGATCAAAAATTAAAGCAGTAGCAAAATTTTATAATGCTACTGCTTTAAAACAAAAATGTTTAGTTCTTCTTGCTGGGTACACTCACAGGAATCTCCATATTATCCTTCAATTGATTTGAACTATTAACCTGGCTTGCATAAAAACCGGCAACACAATCATAGTTAGTGCCGGTGCAAGCAGTACCAATGGGAGCATAAGGTGATTGCAGAAGAAAAGCTGCATCTGCCTGACCAACTATCTGCCCTGGAACATATTGGCCACTAATTTGAAACCAATATAAGCCGGTTGACATGGGTTTCTGCCTTATATTAGTAAATGCACTAAAGCACACTGCCAGGAGTGCAGCAATCATTCCCAGGAAATACTTTTTCATAAATAAATATTTAAGAGGGTTTAAAAATATGCCTACTTTATTTTACAGGGGTTCGGCTGTTCCTGTTTATTTCAATAAAAAGTTTATTTCTTAAAGTAAACCCCAGGCCAATAGCTGCAAGCGAAGTAAAGAAAATATTAAAGATTAAATGTTCGGGCCAGGTCATGGTTGAAATAACTCCCCCACAAGAACATGGAAGATCTCTTGCAAAAAAAATCATGTAAGTGATATAGAATGTAAATAGTAACATCAAAATAAGTGCGCTTGCAAAACCCCATTTCCGGAGAGAAGGAATAAATAATAACATTGCTGTAAATAATTCTAAAATTGGTAATAACCAGGATAATATAGTTGCTTTTTCCCCGATTAATGGCGATTGAGCTAAGACAACTTTAAAGTTATCATGTTCAATGAGCTTAGTGGTAGCAGTATATACAAAAAGAAGAATGAATAATGCAGAAATAATGTCTATGGCAAGGGCTTTATTAATTGTCTTCATATTACATCATTAATTGAGGATAAAGGTCTGCAAATTCTTATTTGCTATTCTGATGAATAGATTTGATTTTGTACAAAAGAGTTTTGCAATTAGAACAATCTATTTTCTGCGAAGTGAACCAGGTGTATAACCAAATCTTTTGCGAAAAGCTGTTATGAAATTAGTCATTCGCGGATAGCCTGCACAAACACAAATTTGCTTTAAAGGTTGATTCGTTGATAGAAGTAATTCTCTCGCTTTTTGCATTCGGGCTTCCTGGAGGCAATCAAAAACACTCAATCCAAAAATTTGTTTAAATCCGGCCTTCAGCTTAAATTCATTAATGGCAGCAGCTTTTGAAAGCATTCGTAGGCTAAGTGGCTTTTTGCTTAAATCTTCAAGCAATATTTTGTGGGCTTTAATTATGCAGCCGGTTTCATAAGGAGTGAAGTGATAACGTGAAGGAGTTCTTTTGTAAATATGTTCTAGCATGACAAACAAATATTCTCTCACTTTTAAATCGAAATAAAATTGCCTTGTTGTTTCATCAAAAGGGCATTCTAATATTTCACGGATAATATCCCGCATCGCCGGGGTGGTATAGCATGGATTCTTTATTAACCGCTTCACATGCCCGGCGTTTTGTAAATCTTTTAGCTCCGGAAAGTAAATAACCATTTGCTGAAAAAGTGCCGGGGAATAAAAAATATCCAAAGTCCTGTATTCTGTATCCTTTTCAAATCTACAATTGCAATTCGCATTACGGGCCCAAAGCACGGTAAATTCGCCCTCACTTAAATAAATTTTTCCTGTTCCTTTTACTTTATGCCGCAAATTCCCTTTTAATAATATTCGCGAATGAATACCTTCTTTATTTGCAACAGAATCTAAGGTTAAAGTCTCCAAAAAACGGAATACATTTAAGCGAAGTGTGTATAATTCCGTAATTATTTCCTGAATAATTAATTGGCAGGCGTCTTTTGCAAAATATAAAACTTTACTACCTCTCAAAAGTGGCCCGGAATAATTAATGGGCAAGCCGTCCTGAAATTCAATCAGGCTTCCTGATTTGTTATTGAGATAAATAGGCATAACTGTTTCTACGGTTCAATAAATGTATTCAAAATTGCGGGAATTTTCAAATTGGTTTTATGAGAAACGAAAAAATAAGAATGGAGATTATAGGTGAAATCGCTTTTTTGGTAAGCCTGCAATAATAAATGCTTATTGGAATTTCCACAAACAACCTTGACTTAAAAGAGAGGCTCCTGTAGAAACAGGAGCCGTTACCAAAAACTAGTTTGCTCTCCTAATGAAGATTTATCTAAGGATAAAAACAGCAATTTGATACAATTTGATATTCTATCATTCATGGTAGTATCGTAGAAAAACTGTTGCTATTTCAGTTTTCAACGTTTTTAGGTCACTATCAATCCTGATTTGGTCGTAAGTGAAATCTTTGACACTCGCATTACCATATGTCCACTTAACACCAGCAGTCCAATTGATTGGATTTCTGTTATCGCTAAAGACTGCTGAAGCATATGAATGAACTTTCCATTGCTTTGATGCCCCTGCCAAACCTTTTCTTGCGAAGTCGCTGTCGCCACCACGTTTTCCAAAGCCGTGAATTACTCCGATTATAAAATCGTAGTTGTTTTCGTTTTCAAGTTTGCGTTTTGAAATACCAAAGATGTCATAACACACTGATAAGTATGCCAGCTTTCCCTTTATGATAAAGTCTCTTTGTTTGTTGTTTTCTTTTGTAAAAGGATTATCTGCTAAGAGTATTTTGTCAATTTTATTCTGTTCCGTTGGATGAAATTTTCTGGCTATCGCGACAATGCCAGACTTATTAACTGTCAAAGCAAGTTGGTCTGTTTTTTTTTGCCTACCGTCAATACCGAAGCAAATGAAAAGGTTGTCATTGAATTTCTTAATCAATTTAGTTAATACTTTTTCAGTCTCGTCAAAAATTATCTCAGGTCGTTTGTTTTTGCTATTCAAAAAACCCGCAGGTAAAATCAAAATGTCTGTGTCCTTATGTAAATTTGAGAGTATGTTTGATAGTAACTCAAATTTGTCGGAGTTGGCGACGTCGTCCCAATTATCTAATGGAATTTGAATGAGTGCGGTGCAGATGTAAATTGATTTTGATTTAGGTTTTGGTATGTTCAAAGATTTACTGCCCTCAAGAATAGTAAAACCCAATTTTGTGAGGAAATTGTTTGTCTCGTAACCACCGCTAAATTGAAAAGGTTCAAGTTCTCTGCCTGTGACAATTTTTGTCGCAATTGATAAAACGTATTTGGGAGGGTAGAACTTGTCGTTACGAAACAAATTGTATTTAGTCGAACGTCTGTTTGGTGGAACTCCATTTTTGTCAATGAAAGTCAACGCCTTTAAAATGTCTTGGTAATTTACTTGACGGTTTACCATGTCTAGTGTGTGATTATAATAGCTACTTACGTTTATATTTATCTTTATCTTATAATCTTATAAGATGTAATAGTACAAAAAAAATCATTCCCTTCGTTCGTGGATATACTTCGCTTCGCTCCGTGGATCCACTCACTTTCATTTTAAACTTCTTTCGGAAAATAGAAATCATTAAAATTTGTTCGTTTACTTTCAAGCCTGGCAAATCTCCTAACGCCGATTCGCAAGGCTTTTCAAATTTGCTTTTATGAAATAAAAATCTTCAAAATTTATTGGTTTGCTGCCCTTCGTTCTGCTTCACTAAACGCTCATTCATTCCGCGATGCTTCGCAGAACTTCCACACGCTTCAAAGTTTTGCAGGAAAAAATAAAAAAGTTAGATAATTGTTCGTTTACTATCCTGGGGAGAAATTAACTATAAAGCCATGCTTTTTTCTCTCTCTTGTTTCATTCCGCTTCGTTCGTTCAAATCGCACCGCTTTTTAAAAACATTCACCTGGAGAATTCAGCCGCAAAGCAGCCCAATGAAGCAGCGATTTTTTTTGTTGACATTTTATTTTTTTGCTGCTTCATCCGCCTGCTTATCCTAACTCACATAAAAGAGATTCACCACAGTTAAAAAAAAAAAATAATACTCCACGAAGTTCGGTTTCCGCTTCCACCTACAATCGAAGATTCCTCTCAATAGAAAAAAATCCATAAACACAAAACCTGTAGCACAGCCCCAACATTTATGATTTTTTCTATTAACGGAAAACCTGGCATCGTTCCGTTTCTTTTTTTTTCACTTTTAAATTTTACTATTATGGTACGTTCTTTTGATGTTTATTACTTTTATTATGGTTTTGGTTCTTTAATTAATGTTTATAAAATTAAAGAGGATGAATTTGTACATTTTTTAGTTGATTTTGATATTTATTTTGTTTCTGAGCTTCCTTTTTAGGGGGCTTTTTTTCTCTTAATTCGCCATTGCCGCCGTCAAATTAGGCGCGTCGGGTTCGTTCTAATTTCAGCTTCTAAATTGCGCCTAATTCAGAAGTGCGGCTGCTGGCGTTTTGCGCGTTCCCTAACTACAACTTCTTAGCGTAAAATCTTAGCTGGGGAAATAAAAAAATCCGAATTTCTTCGTTTGCTGGAAAATAGAAATCTTACATAAATATGGGTTTACTGCTTGACTTTTTTTGGGCGCCAATTTCCGGCTATCCGCTTGTATTCCGGCACAAATCAAACGCGCTTAACCTTCACCGTGATAACGCTTCTATCCGGGGCGCAAAAGTTGCAGAAAAAAATAAAAACCTTACTTATTTGTTCGTTTGCTGGAAAACAAAAACTCACGGGCTAATCTATTTTTTGTCATTCTGAGCTTGTCGAAGAATGCCAACCGCTAAACAGGGCAGCCAGTGCCATATGTGCCTTACGCGTTCATTGTTCAGCTGTAGTTCATCCCATTAAACCATTTAAGAATTTAATCTCCAATAAATCTTATTAAAAGAAAAGCCGCCTCAATAATAAAATAGAGGCGGCTTATTCATTTTTAGTTACAAACGACTTCTTCTGCTGTTAGTTTTTGTTAATTAGTCAGTCATAAATCAATCACGGATAGAATGGGTTTTAATGATTGAATCATCTGACTGCCTATAAAAATAGAACAACAGAAATGTGGGTATTGTAGAAATTGATGATTTTATTGTAGAAAAAAACTTACAATAAACTTTATAGTGGTTTAATCACCGGGTAATTTTAATGTATCACCCATTCCAAGGGATGTCCCATTCTTTTTTCTTGTTTTCCAAGTTTTCTTTCTTCCATATTAAAGAACTGACTTGCACGCAAGGTTGCAAGAGGAAAAGTAACCACCCAAAGAAAGTTTAGGAAATAATAACGCGGATAAAACCAGGAAAAAATCAAAATCGGTAACAGTATCCCGTTAATCAGGAGGCTTCGGTAAAGTCGTTTGGCATTAAGGTTTCTAAAAGCAAAGGCCGAAATAAAAGTGGAAGCGCTTATTAAAAAATACCCGGTATATTCTACTGCTTCAAACGCCGTATGATGTTCAAATAGAGGTACGCGAAAATCTCCTCTTTCCCAATTGAAAAGAGAAGGATTTATATGTGCCAATTGAGAAAAATAAACCATTGTGATCATAGTACAATTGACAGTACCAATCACCCATGCAATGGTCGTCCATCTCCTTGATTTGGCTGGTGTAATAAGATCGAAACATATCATAATACTTAAGAAAACAGGAGCAAATAAAAAAGAAGGAATCAGTAACGAATACAAATTCCCGGGAAGGGGAAGATGAAGGCCAAAAAGGATTTGCAAGATGCCATAAGCAGCCGCAATTATGGTGGCTGTAGCAGAGGGCCACTTACCTAAAGAAATAATTTTTCGCATATTAGTTCAATTTTTAACTACCGGTAATACGCGGAAAGTGTAGTTGCAGCATTGCTTTTTAAGGGTTGCTCCTGCTTTTTCTCATGGTTATCAGCAGTTGCATATTGCAAAGTCTTTCCCAATTGAGGTAAGTGGTTTTTTGATGAAGAATCATTCCTTGCTTCTTTTAGATTTGAATTAAGGGATTTTATGTTACAGGTTTGCGCTACTGAATCAACAGCGAGGAGAGGATCGCCGCCGGGATTAGGAGGAAGCGTCTGTCCAAAAACATTAACAGTAATAAGTGATGTAAGCAAAAAAAGAAAAAGCTGGATAGCGAAAAGAGTTTTCATAGTGAGTTAACCGTAGGTTTTAGAAAATTGGCTACAAACAAAAATACCGATTATTGTAAGCACGGTATTTAGTAAATTAACCAAAGAATGATAGTAATTTTTCTATATACAAATATTGCCATGTCTGCGGCTTCGCGGTTCATTTTTCAGCGTTAGAATATACTCTCACCAAGCTTGGCTAAAGTGGTCGCTCACGGCTTTCCTGTCCGTATTTGCAACTGCACAAATCCAAATGAAAAAGCGTCCATCACCGATCGCGGATCTCATTCAGGGCTTCGCGGGTCGTAGCGGGGGCGGTAAGCTTACCACAAATCCGAAACCGCCCGGCGGCAGTTAGGCATCCCATGCAAAAAGCTATTGTCACCAGAATAAAAAAAAGCATAAACACAAAACCAGCGCTCAGAGCTATCATTTAAAACAAAGCTGGTTTCAGATACAGGAAAGCTTTTAGCCGGATCTGTTATCGCATCATTTCCATTGTTCATCCTGCCATTTACTAAAGAATACATCCTATGTTCACATTTTTAATAAATTTATTAAAGAAGAAAGAATAAATATTTGAAAGAACAAAGGGCGGAATAAGGCCGTAAAACCGAATAGGCATAAAGCCTTTCTAACATGATAGTTACCGCCCCTTTTCTTACCCGATGCTGAACAGTTCACAATACTTTTTTAAAAGTTTGCATTAGGATAGATAGCACAGCGTAAGAGTGTTCTTCCATTGTTTTTCCCCTTCTATAAAAATACATTTTTTCATCAAAAAATTACAATCATGTTAATTTATACGCTTATTATTCTTTTTGCTATTGGAGGTGCCTTGGTAGCGCCGCAGTTAACTGCCTTAATTTCTTTAATAGATGAATACAATACAGCAAAAAATTTACCGGTTCAAACATCTGTAAATAATGCAGGGCAAATAATCGGACCTCTGATTGGCACCTTGTTGGCAGGAAAACAGATATCTGCCCTTTTTATGGTAAACAGTGGACTGTTAGTCATCCCGGTTTTCGTTATTCTGTGGAATAAACGGCGATGAAATCGATATTTCAAATTGCCAGTCTTTAGGTTCAATAAGCATCCCTTCGAACACCTTCCTTCGTAATATTAGTAAAAAAATTCTCTTTTTCGTTATGATTACTTTTTGTACAACTACCCTCGTCATCTACCATTTTTAAATGTATGGCATTAACTCCGATTAATTGTTCCCTATATGCTGTTATCCCGGAACTTCATTTGCCGAAATAAGTACTCCAAAGGATTCTATCTGAATGAATTGCATAAACAAATATGCCGTTACCCTATCTGGCCGGGCTTTCCGCTACAATCTTCTGCGAAGGGTTTCCACTTCAATCCCTAACGGTTTTTTTAACGATTTACATAGAATAAAAATAATCAGAAAATATAATGAGGAGAACTACAACAGCCCCGGCACAGTACGCCCGTCTTATTTCTTTTACGCCTTCGGCAAATAAGCCTGGGAGAACTGCACCGGATAAATATATTGGTCATTGAGATTGTCTCGTACCTCACCAAACACAATTCGAGTTACTTCAAATTGTAAAGACGCTAAAAAGCAGGCTTCATAAAAATCTACTTAAAAAAAACTCATTCATCCATATCTGACGCAAATTTCTTGACAGGCTTTGTCAAAAGCAAGGCCTGCGCTTTCATTGCATTTCGGCTGGCCACGGGTTTTGCAAAAACAATCTCCACCCCGGTTTGGCCTCCTTCGGAGAACATATTTGTGGGGTAGTATTCTTTTTACAAAAACCTTGCTTTTGCCAAACCCTGTTTCAAGGCCGGGTTGCTACGATGAGAACGAACGAGGCGTATGCCGGCTTTAAACATTTATTAAACAATTAAAATTTACAATCATGGAAATGACAGCAAGATTAACAGGTGATGCCAAAATAAGCAACCTGAAAAATGACAAACAGGTAGTCAACTTTAGTGTAGCCATCAATGATAGTTACAAAGCAAAAGGCAGTAATGAATCAACCAAAATTGTAACCTATGTACAATGCGATTATTGGGTAAATCCCGGAATTGCACCCTATCTAACAAAGGGTACATTGGTAGAGTTGCAAGGCCGTGTTGGTGTGAACGCTTTCAAAGCCAATGATGGAGAAGCCAAAGCCACATTAACCTTTCATGTAAACACAATTAAGCTACACGGAAGTGCAGGTGTGAAAAATGAAACAGCAGTTAAAACAAATGCCGAAGAAGTTGCAGGACCTGCAGGCGACTTGCCATTTTAGCTCAAAAGCAAACGGGCATTGGTAAAATGCTGATGCCCTTTTTTAAAAAATTATTTTCAAAATTTAAAACTTACAATCATGGCACACAATTTAAATTTCAACGAACAAACAGGTCAACACAGTTTCTTTTCAGTAAAAGAAAAAGCCTGGCATGGCCTGGGGCAAATAGTAGAAGGCTTACCCAACTAGTGCAGAAGCAGTATGCTTAGTAACCTGAGTTCGGTTTAAGCTGCGATTAATTTGGGTTGATTTAATAAAGCAATAAGTGCAGGATTAGTTTCTTCAATATCTTTTTTGATAGAAGGTTTTTTAGGAAAGAAAGAGTAAGCAGCAATAGCACTCATGATGTTTAAAATAAATCCTGCAACACTGCGATGCCTGGTATGTTCTACCTGACAAATATTTTTCAATTCATCATTAACGGTTTCAATCACAGATCGTTTTCGCAGCAATAATTTTTCTTCATTACTCAATGCTTTTTGTTTCATATTTCTTCTTACGGCAGTAATAAGTTGTATGCCATCATCAAATAATAAATCGGCTAATGCTTTGTTGATATAACCCTTGTCGCCAAATACTTTCCCAAATATTTCTTTCGTCATACGGGTAATTATTTTAGCGCTGTTATCGCTTGTATTTCCCTGTGAGAGATAGAAAGAGAGG
>Ga0207933_1000922_pt1 | contig 24970 bp, 28 predicted proteins | sample NGESurdeep092012_4_FD_184488 | JGI IMG/M metagenome (GOLD analysis project Ga0207933, IMG submission 184488) | Arctic peat soil microbial communities from Barrow, Alaska - NGEE Surface sample F53-3 deep-092012 (SPAdes) | ecosystem: Environmental > Terrestrial > Soil > Wetlands > Peat ... | reverse complement strand
AGATGCGGTCTCGACGAGCGCGACGTCGCCGGTGTGTTGAAGGACGAAGGATCCAGTACCGTACGTATTTTTCGTCTGACCTGGCGCGACGCAACCCTGTGCAAAGAGGGCCGCCTGCTGATCCCCGAGGAGGGCGTGAATCGGCACCGGGGTACCCAAAAACGACGAGTCGGACTCGCCGTACGCACACTGGCTGCGCTCAATGCGCGGCAATAACTCGCGCGGAACATGAAAGAGTCCACAAAGTTCGTCGTCCCACGCGACGTCACTCAGTCCCATCAAGAGCGTGCGCGACGCGTTGGTGGCGTCGGTGGCGTGGACTCGTCCCCCGGTAAGTTTCCACAGTAACCACGAGTCGATCGTGCCACTGGCGAGGTCGCCGTGCTGCGCCTGGCTGCGCGCGCCGTCAACGTGATCGAGAATCCACGCAATCTTTGTCGCAGAGAAGTACGGATCGATCCGTACGCCACTTCGCGCCTGCACCCACGAATCGTGATTTTCGCTGCGGATCGCGTCACACATCGACGCGGTGCGACGGTCCTGCCACACGATGGCGTTGTAAATCGGTAGACCAGTGCGGCGTTCCCAGACGACGACCGTCTCGCGTTGGTTGGTGATACCCACCGTGGCGAGGTCCGCGACGCTGATCCGGGCGTCGCGCAGGGCCGCCGACGTCGCGGAGAGGACGCTGGACCAAATGAGTTCGGGGTCGTGTTCGACCCATCCCGGTTGAGGAAAGTTTTGGGGAAATTCGGCACTCGACGAACCCTGAATCCGGCCCTCCGGGTCGACGACGATCACCTTCGTACTCGAGGTGCCTTGATCAATCGCCAACACGTGTTGGCTCATCGGTCCACCCCCCCCCTGGAACTCGCGAAGAATCATTCGGGCGTACTACGTCGAACTTCTGCCGCCCTCTCGGGCGAACGCCGCCCTTAAGTCAAGCAGAGAGCGACGTCGCCGGGAGCGAAGAACTGGCAGCGGTGAGCGACTCGCTAGAGGCGACGGTGAGCGACTCAACGAGGGATCCGACACGATCTCGAGGTGACGCGGGGATCTTAGGAATGGTTTAGGCCAATTCACTACAGTTGATCAGTGGATTCAATCATCGTTTTCGTAGCGAAGTACTTTCTCTTTTTGAGTGTGATCATTACGGTGTGGTTTTGGTTGAAGTCCGTACGCGACACCAAAATCGAACTCGCCGCACGGTTGATACTCGGCGGGGTGATCGCCCTCGCGCTATCCAACCTCGCGAGCCGGTTGTACTACGATCCGCGACCCTTCGTGACCCAACACGTCACGCCGCTCTTTGCTCACGCCCCTGACAACGGATTCCCTTCCGACCACGCGCTCCTTACCTCATTCCTCGCGTTCACCCTATTGAGCTACTCGAAACGAGTGAGTGCGATACTTCTCGTGATTGCCGTGTTGGTGGGTGCGGCTCGCGTCGCGGCCCACGTGCATCAACCTCAAGACATCGTGGGTTCCTTCGTTTTTTCGGCCATCGCAGCGATCGTCGTGGCGTGGCTGACCGACAAATTACGACTCACCACCCGCTGGCGCCACACCACGTCCCCACCGGCCTAAAGCTGCACACACGGGCCACCGCGCGACGTTCGTGCGAAGCTCCGTTGGCTGTTGGTACTGGATGCCAAAAGAGCGCGCCGACATGTCGGCGCGCTCTTCTCAACTGCCTGCGTTGCTTTAGGCTTCTTCGCCTTCGGCAAGAATGCTGTAGAGAGCGCGTCGGGCCTCGGTCAACACCGTCGTCGCTTTGGTGGCTTGCGCCTCGGATCCGGCGATGAGTACCTGGCGTGCGGCCAGGAGCACTTGACGCCCGGTGCCCATGAGTTCACGGGCGGACGCGTTCGCGCCACCGTCGGTGTTCTCCCACGGTCGACCCAACTGTTCGCGTTGTTCGTTGACTAACTGGCGACCCGCGTCGGTGAGGGTGTAGCTACGCCCCGTGCCGGCCGCGCTGGCCGTCACCAGACCTTCGTCTTCAAGTTGCTGCAGGACCGGGTAGATCGATCCGGGGCTCGGTCGCCACGTCTCATTGGACCGCTCGGTGAGCTCTTGAATGAGTTGGTATCCGTTGCCGGGCTTCTCGTCCAGAAGGACGAGGACGGCGGCGCGTACGTCGCCGCGACGTTGGCGACGACCATCTCGCCGTAGGGGTCCACCACGGAAGGGTCCGTCGTGACCACCGTGCAAGTGCCCAGGTCCTCGACGGCGACGAAGCTCGTCGCGACCGGACCGCTCACCCCGAGGGTAATCGTTTTCGTTGAACATTTTGTTCCTCCAAAGTTCTTTCAGTACTACTGCAGTACTAATTAAGTAATACAACGATATATCGTTAATATTCGTTTGTCAAGGACTTTTTTTCCACATATCAACTCACCGACGTGGGACGACCCGCACCGTTCGTAAATAGAGCCTCTGGTGAGGACTTCTCGAAAAACAGGCGCGGATTACTCGCCCGGGCGCGGTCCGAGGAGGTCCCACCGGTTGCCCGCGATATCGCGAAATACCACCACTTTTCCGTAGGGTTCCTCACGCGGTACGGTCACCACTTCGACCCCGGCTTGCGTCATTCGCTCCAGGGTCGCGTCAAAATCGTCGACGCGCAAGAAGAATCCGACGCGCCCGGCAGTCTGATTCCCGACGACCGCCGCTTGAGTGTCACCGTCAGCTTGGGCGATCAATATTCCCGTTTGTGCCAACGGTGGCCGCACGACCACCCAGCGTTTGGGTCTCCCGTCATTCGTCAAGGACTCGGTGTCCTCAATCAGTTCAAAGCCCAAGACGTCGACGAAGAAAGTGAGTGCTTCGTCGTAGTCGCGAACCACGATGGCCATGAGATCAATTTGCATTGTCCCAGGGTACCGAGATGACGGTCGAAACGCCGAGGCCGCGACGTTGTCGCTAGGCCAGGTCCTCGCGGTGCACGGGTCCGATCACCATGGTGCGGTCCACCGACTTGCACATGTCAAAAATCGTCAGGCACGCCACCGTCGCTCCCGTGAGGGCCGGCATCCAGGTGCTCACGGAGTCATCTCCCGCGACGCCCACTCGTACCGCGACGAAGGTGTCGCCAATATCGAACTCCACGCTCACGTCAACGGTCAGAACGGGGTCGAGGAGCGGCAGATAGTTCGCGGCCGCCTTGGCCGACTGGAGTCCGGCGAAGCGGGCCGCCGCCAGCACGTCACCTTTTTGCAGGGCGTTTGCCTTCACCAACTTCGCGGTACTTTCGAGCATCTGTACGTGACCGCACGCGTACTGGCGAGTTGCCGTGGAGCGCGTGTCACTCGAGTCGTCCATGGTTCAATCTACCTTCGCTCCCAACGCGACGGCGCGAGTCGCAACGACGTCACGTACTCTTTTGAAGTGGTCTACCAGGCAAAAATCGTGACCGTGTCGGATTCGGTGAGCGACGGGACACGAGTCGACGGCGCCGGGCCGGCGCTGCAGACTCGGCTGGAGGCGGCGAATTTCCACGTCGTCGAACGACGAGTCGTTGCCGACGGCGTGACGTCAGTGGCCGCAACTCTGACGACGTTATCCGCGAATTTCGCCGGACTCATCGTGACGACCGGCGGCACCGGATTCTCACCACGAGATCTCACGCCCGAAGCGACGCTTCAGGTCGTGGAGCGAGAGGCCCCGGGTCTCGACGAGCTCATGCGATCCACCAGTCCCTACGGTGCGCTGTCGCGCTCTCGCTCGGGCACGATCGGGCGCTGTCTCATCCTCAACACGCCCGGGTCACCGCGCGCGGCCGTTGAATGTGTCGAGGCGGTTTTGCCGCTGCTGGCCCACGCCCTCGACCTCTTATCGGGGACGTCGGACGTTCACCCGCCCGAAATCGGTGGAAGCACCGCGACTTCGTCATGATCGCCGACCGCACGGCGGCGGTCCGCGGGTTCACCATTGACCCAGACTTGACTGGTCGCCAACACGTCGGAGAACGCCAGCCCGTAGCGATCGACCGCAGCGCGCAGGACCTCGGCGACGGTGGCACCGTCAATATGGTCGTCGCGTACGCCGGCCGCTTCACGCGCTGGGCCGAGCAACAGTATCCGGCTCACGAGCGCGCCAACGAGTCGTAGCCCACAATCACCACGTCCGCGCCCTCGCCCACGCCATAGGAACCACCGGGCTCGAGGATGGCGATGGCGTTCGAGTTGACGATGGCGCTCATGAGGTGTGAGTTGTGACGCGCCGCGTCGATGACGTGAATTCGTCCATCGTCGCCGACGATGGCGCTCACGTGCACTAAATGAATCTTGCCGTCGACGGGTGCGGGCAGGGAGATGTCGAGAGTCGCGAGGATGCGCGGTCGCTCGATGAGATGATGACCACCGAGAGTGCGTAACGCGGGTCGAACGAACATCTCGAAGCTCACTCGGGTCGACACGGGATTGCCCGGTAGTCCAAAGACCGGTGTGGGGACGTTGCCGACGAGTCCGAAGGCGAAGGGCTTCGCCGGTTTGATCGCGACTTGCACGGAGCGCGACCGACCCGCCGCGAGGTCGCCAATCACACCCTTCACGTGATCCACGTCGCCCACACTCACCCCACCGGTGGAAATGACGACGTCACAGCGCGCTATCGCGTCGGTGAGTCGCCGCGCAATCTCGTCGCGATCGTCGGCGACCACTCCGAGATCGACTCCAATCATCCCCACTTCTCGCACGAGGCCGAGAACGAGCGGACGATTCAAATCGCGAATTTGACCCGGGACCAGCGCCTCCGTCGTCAACGCCAACTCGTCGCCCGTGGAAAGCACTCCGACCACGGGGCGCCGATACGCCCACACTGATGACAAACCCTGACCGGCCATCACGGCCAACGCCGTCGGGGTCAGTTCGCTCCCGGAAGTGACGAGGACTTGACCGACCCGCACGTCGTCGCCCGGCACGCGCACGCACGCACCCACGGCGACTTCGTGCGGTACGACCACGTGATCGTCCTCGATCGTCAGGTCCTCGATCCTGCACACGGTGTCGGCACCCTCGGGGAGGGGGGCACCCGTCATAATCCTCATGGCTTCACCCGGTTCGAGTGTTCGCGGCGACGGCCTGCCCGCCAGGATTGAACCAACGATGTTCAAGCGAGCACCACCCGGAGACGTGTCGACGGCGCGAAAGGTGAAACCGTCCATTGACGAATTGAGAAAACTGGGAACCTGCTCGCGCGCGATCACGTCAGTGGCGACGGCGCAACCCAACGCCCCTTCCAGGATCATCTCTTCGGGCTCGAGAGCTCTGAGATCTCGCAGGACGAAATCCTTCGCCTCCTGCAGTGAAATCACCGCGCTCCCCTCGTCGCGACACACCACGTGGCGAACTTCTCACACATCGCGCACACCCACGATGTCGTGAGCCTCTTCACTCCACGTCGATCCGCCGATCCATACCTCGCGTTTCCACATCGGCACTGTCGTCTTGACCGTGTCAATGCAAAACTGGGCTGCCTCGAAGGCTTCTCGCCGATGGGGCGATGACACGGCAACCACGACCGCCGGCTCTTCCAGGAGAACTCGCCCCACGCGATGATGAATCACGATGGCGCACACCTCGGGCCACCGCTCGCGCGCCACCGCCGCGACGTCACGCATCCGAACTTCCGCAAGATCCGTGCTGGTCTCGTATTCGAGTTCAACAATGTCGTGGTCCGTCGTAGAACTTCGACGTGCCGTCCCACAAAAGGTCACCACCGCCCCACTTTCGGGGCGCGTGGCCCACCGGGTCAGTTCTTCGGTGCGAAGTGGAAGTGCGGACACTTCAATCCAGTTGCTGCTGTCGGTGAGATGCACATCCCTCACCCTAATTTGAGGCCAGGTCTAGCGGGTACGCTCGCCTCGCCAGCGCGCCAGCGGATCAGAGTTTCTCGGCGAGTTTGGCCAGCGCGGCGATCTTCGACTTCGAGAGAGTCTTGTTCTCTACACTCGCGCCGAACAATCGCGTACCACTGAGAATTCCAGTGATTCCCTGACCCGTGATACCCGCCTCGCTGAGGCTGAAGTAGAAGCCCGGCACCCCAAGTCCGGAGTACGCGATGAACTTCAACTTGGCGATGGAACTGGCCTTGGCAAGCGACGCCTGTATTTCGGCGGTGGTGAGCGGCTTCGAAAGCACTTCGTAAGTCAGCGTGACATCCTTCAAGACTGCGGCGACGCTCGTGACACCGCCGTACGTGCACGTCGTCTCGACGGCGGACGTCTCGTAGTTTGACGCCGTCGCCTTGAGATGATTGACGTTGAGAGTGCCCGACGGAACCTTGTAACCCACAATCGACGAAATGGTGGCGGCACTCACTCGGTTGCACACTGACGATGTCAATGATTGAAAGCTGGGGAGTTCGCGGTTGCGCCCCGCGCTCGTCAGTCCCGAGGCGGACGCCGCCGTGGCGCCTGGCGGAACGCTCACCAGGGCCGTGACACCCACGACGCCGATAACACAGGTGCGCGCCAGCGCACGGAGATGGAGCCGATTGGAAGAATGATTTTGGGGATTGCTACGCATCGCGGGGCCTCCTTGACCAGTGACCCTCGCCACTCAGAGTGAACGCTACATTGTCATCAGCGGCCGAGTCGCCCGCACTATCCACGATCGCGTTGGTTCGCCGGGGTGCGGTCGTCGTTCGAGGCAAGCACTCAGTCCAATGACGTGGTCGCGGGCACTGCAATAGGGGCACCCGCCCACGTCGGACATTAAGAACGCAAATAGTCCTCGCAGGGAAAAATTATGGCGTATCTGCGGCTATTTTCTCTTATTATGACTGTATATGATGCTTTCGCCACGAGAAACCCGCTTTCGTCGATGGCGTCGTGAGCACCACTTACCCGTGACTGAAGGGACGATTATGCGCAACGGGAACGCCCCCGCTGACTTGGTAGGAACCGCGAGAGGATTCTTCTCTCGCACGACGGGCGTGTGCGTACTCCTCGGCGTCGTGATCGGCGTCGTGGTCGTACCTTCGAACGCGCGAGCGTCGGCCAACCACTCGGGTTCAGTTGACGTCCTCTACGCCGGCTCACTTCTCGACGTCATGCAGCAAAAGATTGATCCGGCGTTTCACCGCGCGACGGGGTACAGCGTCGCGGGCATCTCCAACGGTTCTGCGGCTCTGGCTAGTGAGATCAAGGGCGGTACCGAGGTCGGGGACATCTTTTTGAGTGCCTCGACCAAGGTGGACTCCACCCTCGAAGGGGCGGCGAACGGAAATTGGGTGTCGACCTATCACGAGTTCGGGCGATCGCAATTGATCCTTTGTTACAACCCCTCGTCGAAGTTCGCCCCCCTCCTGCGCCGCGAGCCGTGGTTCGACGTGGTCGACAAGCCCGGCTTCATCCTGGGGCGCACCGATCCGGCGACTGACCCCAAGGGCGTGCTGGCCGTCGACGCACTCCGGGGTGTCGCACAAAGTTTCGACCTCCCCCACCTCGCACCCTTGGCCACGTCAAAGTCCAATGTCTTCAGCGAGACTTCATTGATGGGTGAATTACAGGCTGGCCAAATCGACGCGGGTTTCTTCTACCAAATCGAGGCGAGCGCGGCGCACCTAAAGACACTGCCCCTCGTGGGCACCAGCCTCTTCGCTAAATACACCGTGGCGCAACTGAAGAACGCGCCGCACCCGGCGGCCGCTGTTGCCTTCATCAACTTCATCCTCGGACCAGAGGGTCGTTCGCTCCAACGAGCTGACGGCATCTCACCGCTGGTGCCCGCCCCGACGTTCACTCACTAACCTTCAGCCCATGGCAACCACGGTGGACGCCCGCGCCGGGCGTGGTGTGGCGTGGCGACGTCCTCGCGTCAGCGTGCTCACGGGCCTCGGCGGTCTGATTGTGGTGTACCTGGCGCTGCCACTCGGAGCGTTTCTCGTCCGTCTCGTGACGTCGGACCAACGAGGATTCGCGGTGCCGGGTCTGTACCCATCGTTGTGGACGTCGGTGAGTTGCGCGACCATTTCATTGGCGATCGTGACGCTCTTTGGAGTTCCCCTCGCCTTCGTCCTCGCGCGCTCGAGAAGTCGCCTCGCCACCATCGTCGGGGTCATCGTCCAGATCCCTCTCGCGTTGCCCCCTCTGATGAGTGGCATCGTTTTGATCTACGTGATTGGTCCCTATACGTTCCTCGGGCGACTGTTCCATCGCGATCTCACCAATTCGCGTACGGGCATCATCATCGCCATGACCTTCGTGGCGGCACCGTTTCTCATCGTGGCCGCCCGCGCCGCCTTCTCGACCCTCGACCAAGGTCTCTTGGACGTGGCCCACACCCTGGGGCACGCGGACGTGTCACGCTTCGTGCGCGTCGCGGTCCCCATCGCCGGGCCGAGCATTCGTGCGGGCATGCTCCTCACGTGGTTGCGCGCTTTCGGAGAATACGGCGCGGTCGTCGTCCTGGCCTTTAATCCGACGTCCTTGCCGATATACACCTACAACCAATTCAGTGGCACAGGACTACCCACGACCCTGGCGCCCACGGCGCTCGCCATGGGCGTGGCCGTGGTGGCCGTGGCGATCAGTCGGGTCTCCCCTTCGAAGAGACGGGGCGCGACGTCGCCCCCTGCTCCCATCTCGCCTCCGGCCCTCGCGCCCCAGTCCGTCGCCTTTTGCGCGCACCACAAAGTAGGAACCTTCGAAGTGAACCTGGCGCACCCGGCCGTCGGCCACCTGGCGATTCTCGGACCCTCGGGTTCGGGAAAATCGCTGTCACTACGTTCACTGGCCGGTCTCGCTGGCGAGAGCGAACTGTCGTGCAACGGGCTGTCGCTAACGTCCACTCGCGTCTCGGAGCGCCCGGTGGGTTACGTCGCCCAAGGCTTTTCGCTGTTTCCTCACCTCAGCGTCTGGCAACATTTACTGTTCGGACGTCGCGCCACGCCGGAGCTAGCGGCGTATTGGTGCGGGCACCTCCAGCTCGGTGGCCTCGAATCGCGTCGTCCGGCGGAACTCTCGGGAGGCCAGCGTCAGCGTGTCGCGCTGGCCCAAGCGCTGTGCAATTCGCCGCACGTCTTGCTGCTGGACGAGCCGTTCTCCGCCCTCGACGCACCCGTGCGAGCGGAGATGCAACGCCTCTTACGTCGACTGCAACGCGAGACCCAACTCGCGACGGTGCTCGTCACCCACGACTCCAGCGAGGCCGCCCTTCTCTCGGAGGACATCGTCGTTTTGAGCGAAGGTCGCGAAGTGCAGTCCGGCTCGGTTCGAGACGTGTTCAGCCGCCCCGTATCGGCCCACGCGGCGCGCCTCCTCGGAATGGTCAATCTCTTCGAGGCCGTCGTAGTCTCAGAAACGTTATTAGACGTCGACGGCGTCACGGTGGCGGTCGCGACAACTTCGGTGCCGATAGGTAGTCGAGTGACTTGCAGTGTCCGACCCGACGATTTACGTCTGCACCCGCACGCGGGAGGCAAGTCGTTGGCGAACGAGCCGACGTTGCGCGCAAAGATCACCGACATCGCCGACGTCGGTACCGCGTATCTCGTCTTCGTCTCCGTCGGCACGACGGAACTCCAGGCGCGTTCTGAGGAAGTCAATGGGTTAGTCATTGGCGAGGAGTGCGTCGTCACCTTCGCGCACGCCAAGGTGCACCTGTGGCCGACTGCACTCGACAATGACGAGGGGCTTCAAATGACACGAGGCACCCACCACTAAAACTGCGACGGGATCTCCACGCCGACGTTGGTCGCCTTGACGACCGCGTCGACGACTACGCCGGGGGCTAACTTCAACTCGTCGGCCGCTTCGCGCGTGATGAGTGATACGAAGCGGTGCGGGCCAGCCTGGATCTCGACCTGGGCCACGACTTTGTCCTTGACCACTTTCGTCACGATCCCCACGAAGCGATTGCGCGCCGACTGCGCTCGTGGTTGGTGAGTGGTGGCGTCACCGGCGATCTCGATCGCGAGCGCCGCGAGGTCCGCCCCGTCGTAGTAGCGACGTCCGTCGGGGGCCACGGTGGCGGAAATCCGCCCGGCACTGGCCCATCGGCGCAACGTGTCCACGCTGACGCCCAGCACTTGAGCGGCTTGGCCCACACGATATTTCGCCACGGCCCCAGGTTAACGAGCGTGGTGCGCGCTGGACCTTCGCACGACTCGCAATAATGTAGGGATGGCAAAGACCTTCGACGGCGTTGACGAGACCCTGGGTCACTGGCTCGTCGAACAACCCCTATTTTGTGTGGCCACCGCCCCGCTCGCACCCGGCGGGTCGGTCAACTGCTCGCCCAAGGGCAACCGCCAGGAGTTCGCGGTCATCACCCCGACGCGCGTCGCCTACCTGGATCAAACCGGCTCGGGGGTCGAGACCATCGCGCACCTGCGCGAGAACGGGCGTATCGTCCTGGTCTTTTTCGCCATTTCCGGGCCCCCGCGGATCGTGCGACTCCACGGTCGCGGATCGGTCGTCGAGCGCGACGCGTCCGCATTTCACGACGTCGCGACTCACTTCCCTTCGGCCGACGGCGTGGGAGTACGTTCGATCATCGTGGTCGACCTCGAGCGAGTCTCCGACTCCTGCGGCTACGGCGTGCCACTGCTGAGCCTCGACGAGCACCGTCCCACCATGGATCAGTGGTCACGGCGCAAGGGCCCCGACGGAATCCGTGACTACTGGAAGGAGAAGAACCTCACCAGTATCGACGGTATCGAGGGACTGGTCCTCGATTGAAAAACCCGTCGGGGCGAAAGTCAGCCACCGATCATCGACATCGAACGCCGCGGCGCCAAGAAGCCCACCTCGTTGATGGCGTGACCCGGGTACTTCGCCCACACCGCGCGACGTAACAATGTGGCGAGGTCCTCGTCACTGCCGCCACCACGCAGCACGTCGCGCGCGCTCAGTTCGGCGTCGGAGAAGAGGCAGTTACGCACGGAACCTTCGGCCGTCAAACGTAGTCGGTTACAGGTGCCGCAGAAGGGCTCGCTGACCGACGAAATAAGGCCGACCTCCCCGACACCGTCGGCGAAGACGAAGCGCTCGGCGGGAGCCACGCGCGAGGCGTCGTCGAGACGGCGCAGGGACCAGCGTTCGTCGATAATGGTGAACACCTCGCTCCCGGTGACGAGCTGGGAACGCTCCCATTCTCCTTGGGCGTCGAGAGGCATGAACTCGATGAAGCGCACCAGTCGACCCGTTCGTCGCGCGAAGTCCGCGAAATCCAAGATCTCGTCATCGTTGCGCCCCCGCAGCAACACCACGTTGACCTTGAGCGGGGTGAGCCCGGCCGCTTCGGCGGCGTCCATGGCGTCCAGCACCGTCGCGAGATCGCCGCGACGGCGAATCGAAGCGAAGCGCTCGGCACGCAGAGAATCGCAACTGATGTTGACGCGAGTGAGACCAGCGGCCTGCAGAGACGCGGCCAGGGGAGCCAGGAGTATCGCGTTGGTCGTCATCGCGATGTCGTCAAATCCGACGTCGGCGATCATTGCCACCAGTTCGACCAGACTACGGCGCACCAGCGGCTCCCCGCCCGTCAGTCGCACCGAGGTGACGCCCAGGTCTCGCGCGACGCGCGCGACGCGCGCGATCTCTTCGAAGCTCAAGAGCTCGTCGCGTCCCATGAAGGTCATGCCCACTTCGGGCATGCAGTACACGCAGCGCAGGTTGCAGCGGTCGGTCACCGAGATGCGCAGGTCAGTGTGAAGTCGCCCGTAGGCGTCAATGAGGGGGCCCGACGTCGGAAGTGGCGCGTGACGCGCGCCGTCGCTCGTCGCGGGCCTCACCGAGAGTCCCACCGCCGTACGCACCGACTCATCGCCCCTTAGCGATACCACGTCAGCGTCTCGTTCGTCGGCGACGTCGCGTCCACAGTTAGGTCATTTCGCGTCACGTCGAAAGCCTAACGGCGCTCGCGGGACGCTCCCCGAGGAACATTCCAGGTCGCCCACTAACATCACCGTGAGAGACCGCTCTCGCCGGTACCACGAAGAAGGAAGCCGATGGACGAGAAGACGTTGTCGCACGTCGACGGTGACGGCAAGCTCCAGATGGTTGACGTCACTCGCAAGGAGCCCAGTCGACGCGTCGCCGAGGCGCGTTGCCTGGTCGCGAGCGGTCTCGACCTCACCTCGATGGGCGAAGCAGGACTGAGCGGTGACGTCGTCGTGTTGGCGCGACTGGCCGGAATCCAGGGCGCGAAGAATACGGCGAATCTCATCCCCTTGTGTCATCCCCTCGCGCTGCACGACGTCGCCGTCGAGGTCGTGGCGCACCCGCGAGGACTCGAGGTGCGCTCGCGCGTCGTGACCGTCGAACGAACCGGGGTCGAGATGGAGGCACTCAGCGCGTGTTGTGTCGCCGCACTGAGCCTCCTCAACGTACTCCTCGCCCACGACGCGCACGCGCGCATTGACGACGCCGCGGTCACGTCCAAGAGTGGTGGGACCTCGGGCGACTGGTTTCGTGGCGCCCACGCACTGCCGGACTCCCCGTGACGCCCGGGCCCAACGGATTCCCTCGCGGTGCGTAAAGCGACTTTTAACGAAGAGATACCGCGGCGCCCCATCAGCGGATTGCTGTTGAGCGGGGGATCGAGTTCGCGAATGGGCCAAGACAAGACCCAGCTACGAGTCGAGGGCGTCACGCTCGCCCAACGCACCGCACAGCTCCTCGAACGCGTCGTCGACGACGCCCTCGAGGTGGGTCCCGGGACGTCCGGACTCGGCTCGGTCCGCGAAGAGCCACCGGGCGAGGGTCCCCTGTCGGCGTTGGTCGTGGGATACGAGGCGCTGCACGAACGCGGAGCACCCGCTGACGCGCTCGTCGTCGCGAGTGACCTACCGAATTTGACCGAGGAGCTGTTGGCGTTTCTGGTCGGGTTCGACGCGCCCGGTTCACTCGTGCCGATGGTCGAGGGCCACTACCAACCACTGTGTGCGCGATGGGCGCGCCAGGACCTGGACGCCGCAGTCATACGGCGGCGCGAGGGTGAACGGAGTCTTCGCTTTCTCCTGACCCAGCCCCGCGTGACGTTGCTCGAAGAACCTGGCTGGCGCCACGTCGCATCGGTGGACACCTTCGCTGACGTCGACACACCCGACGAGGCCAAACGGTGGGGACTACTCCTCTAAAAGTTCGTCGGTCGCGGTGGTGATAGCTTGCGCGAGTTCGAGAGCCTCGGCGAGCGGAATATTGCTCTGGGCTGCCAGCCAACAGGCCACCGGCGCAGCGGTGCGCTCAGAGGCGTGGGCCGCACAGCCCGCGAGAGCGAGGACGATTTCGATATCCTCGTCGCTCGGTGCGCCGATGCCAAGACGCTGGGCGAAGGCGCCAATCCACTCACTCGATGATGTCATGGGCGCATCATATCGACACCGCAGTGACCACTCGACCGTCACATTTACGCGGTCGTTAGGCTCATTGACGTGACGCGGTTCTCTCTCGGTGACGACCCCAGCAACGAAGCCCCGGAGGCATCGTGAGCAGGTCATCACCCCAACGTCGAGTGTGGCGCCTGCGCGTCGGCGAGACTCCCACGTCGGAGCGCGATGCGCTGGCGGGCGAAGAACCTCTCGAGATTCGCGTCGGGGGGCGTTCGTTGGCGGTGACGATGCGCACACCGGGTGACGACTTCGAACTAGCCGCTGGCTTCCTCGTCAGCGAGGGCGTCGTCAGTCAACGCAATGAACTCACCACCATGAAGTATTGCGCCGGCAAGGGCGACGACGCTGTCAACAGTTTCAACGTGTTGGACCTTGCACTCGCCGCTGGGGTCGCGGCCCCCGACGACAGCGTCGCGCGCGCCTTCTTTACGACGAGTTCGTGTGGTTTGTGCGGCAAGGCGTCCATCGACGCCGTGCGAACGCGATCACGTTTCGAAGTACGCGACGATCCGCTGCGGGTGCGCCCCGAGGTGGTGGTGTCGTTGCCCTCGCGACTTCGCGGCGCGCAGTCGATCTTCGACAAGACCGGCGGTCTGCACGCGGCGGGTCTCTTTGACGCCCGCGGCACGATGCTCGTGTTGCGCGAGGACGTCGGTCGCCACAATGCGGTCGACAAGGTGCTGGGTTGGGCACTCCTCGAAGGGCGACTACCCCTGCGCGAGACCATCCTCATGGTGTCGGGACGTGCCTCATTCGAATTAGTGCAAAAGGCCGTGATGGCTGGCGTGGCGATGCTCTGCGCGGTATCGGCGCCGTCGTCGTTGGCGGCCGATCTCGCCGAAGAATCCGGTGTGACCCTGGTGGGTTTCGTGCGCGACCCCACCATGGTGATCTACACCCACCGTCAGCGAATCATCGACGCGTAGCGCTACTTCGTTGCCGCGACCCGAGCCTGCAGACGCACCACGAGTGATGTTGACGTCGGCGTATTGCTCTGCAAGGCCGTCGAATCCAGGGGCACGAGGACGTTGGCCTCGGGAAAGTACGTGGCGGCGCACCCGCGTGCGGTGCGATAGGCCACGCAGCGGAGATCCCTTAAGTGAGGTTCTTCGCCGTTCCACGCGCTCACGATGTCAACCCGGTCGCCGTCGGTGAGACCGCGAACTGAAAGATCGTCCGCATTGACGAACGCCACCTGACGCCGCCCCTGATGCCGCGAGAGCGATCGTCGAGTCCGTATACCGTCGTGTTGAACTGATCGTGCGAGCGCATCGTTTGCAACAACAAGTAACCCTCGGGAACGTCGGGCGCGTCGGGTGGGTTGCGCGTGAAGCGGGCCATGCCCGTGACGGTGTGATAGATCCGTCCCCCGTGGGGTCCGCGCGGCAACATGAAACCGCCGGGCCTCTCGACGCGACGCTCGAAATCGTCCAAGCCCTCGACGACGTGTGAGACGTGGCGACGAATCACGGTGTAGTCACCCGATATCTCGGTCCAGCCCATCTCGTCGCCGAAGAGAGTACGGCCAAGTTCACACACGATGGCAACTGCGCAGCGACGTCGAGCCGGGATCGAGACGACCGCGTGAGGCTCTTCGTCTCGATCGCGTTGCGACCCGACGCCAGCTTCGGTTCGCGCGCGCCCGTGCGTTCGCGCGCAGTGGCCCAGCGCAGTTTCACGAGTCTGACCAACGCGTCTTCGGTGTCGCTGTTGGCCATCGTCCCCCACGAGAACATTGGTTATCCGGCGATGATCGTGGCGGTGATCGATCTCATCAACGCGGTCCGCCTGCACGCGAAACTGCGCCACGTCGAGTACGTCATCTTGATAGTGATCTTCGCTGGCTACGTGACCCAATTGGCGGTCGGCGTCACCTTGTTGGCCCGACCGCACGACAGCGCGATGGTAGCCACCATCGCGTATCTCATCTTCGCGTCCTTCGCCTTCGCCCTCACCCGCGTGTGGGTGCTCATCCAAGGATCGTTCGCGCCAGAGTCAGAGTAAATCCACCGCCACCGCAGCCACCAACGGCGATGAACGATGGCGCCAGTTCGAGAGAACCGCGATCACCAGGCTCACGCCACCATTGAACGCCGTCACCGCCAACACGGCCCAGAGGTGAGCGCCCGTGTAGTACACGACCCACAGGGCACTCACCGTCACCGCGAGGGTCCAGGAACTCGCCGACACCCCCGCGGCGGCCCCGCCGCGCAGGAGTCGTACCAACTGCGGCGCGCGCATCAGGGTCCCGGTCACTCCGGCGCCGATCACGGCCCCGGTCCAGCCCCACACCCACGCTGGCACCAGGCAACACAGCACCACGACGACGAGGCAGCGCACGACCACTTCGGGCCGCGACCAGGGACGTAGTCCCACGAGGAGCGACACCTCAAACGGCACGGCCACCAGACCGCCGACGACGAGTTGCCACGAGTGCACGTCGATTCCGTAGATGATCCAAAACACCCCCAGATAAAAGAAAAGTGTCCAGGTCGTGAGCGAGACGCCGTCCACCCCGTGGCGACGCAGCCGCGTCGACTGGACGTAGACCGAAAAGGTGCTCAACACGACGGCGAGCCAGCCCATCGCCACCGTGAACGCTGTGAAATTCATTCGTCACCCCCGCCCGCGACTGCGTCACGCGGTGGGCGCACGGTCGAAATTGGGGAGATCACGTCCGCAAGGCGACGTGGCACGACACGAAGTGTCCGTCGGCTTTCTCGGTGAGTGTGGGAGCCACGTCACGACAGTGGGGTTCGACCAGCGCACAGCGCGGCGCGTAGGGGCAGCCCTGGGTCACTCTGTCCACTTGCACGTGGACCGCGACCTGGGTGACACGGCGCGATCGTTCGTGTTGGGGGTCGGGCAAGGGGACGGCGTCGGCCAGCGCCGCGGTGTAGGGATGCAGCGGCGTCACGAAGACCTGGTCGTAGCGGCCACGTTCGACGACGTCGCCTAAGTACATCACCGCGATGTCGTCACTGATGTGACGCACCATCGAGAGGTCGTGGCTGATGAAGACGTACGACAGCTTTAATTGGTCCTGGATACGTACGAGGAGATTGATGATCTCGGCGCGCACCGAGACGTCGAGCGCCGACGTCGGTTCGTCCAGCACCAGGATCTGGGGTTCGACCGCGAGCGCGCGAGCGATGGCGACGCGCTGGGCTTGCCCGCCGGACAACTCGTGCGGGTAGCGCGCGGTGAACCTCCCGGTGAGCCCCACCATGGAGAGCAGCTCGGCAATGCGCGTGTCCACCGCGTCCTGGTGCAGCGAGTGCACGCGCAGCACTTCGCGCAACGTCTTGTCGACGGTCATGCGCGGGTCGAGGGAGGAGAACGGGTCTTGGAACACCAGTTGGATCTGTCGGGCGAGGGAGCGTGACGCCCCGTGTTCGGAGGTGACGATCGCGGCGTTATCAATGGTGATCGTGCCCGCCGACGGGGCTTCGAGTCCCACCAGGAGTCGCGCGAGGGTTGACTTGCCGCACCCGCTCTCGCCGACGATCCCGAACGTGGTCCCGCGCTCGAGTTCGAGCGTGACGTCGTTGAGCGCGTTCGTGCGTGGCTGGTCGCGTCGACCGCCGTAGACCTTGGCTAAGTGAGAAGCGTGAAGGACCAGGTCTACCACTCGGCGGGATCCTTCCAGCACGCGGCGAAGCTCCCCTCGCCACGATTGATCAATTCTGGTTCCACTTCGGCGCACTTCGCTACGGCGTAGGGACAACGCACGCGATAGGGACAGCCCGCACCCAGTCGCGTCGGGTCCGGCGGCGTGCCACCGATCTGGTGTAGGGGCGAACGATGCGAACTCCCCATACCCGGGAGCGACTGTAACAACGCCTTGGTGTAGGGGTGCGTGGGGCGCGCAAAGAGTTGTGACGTCGTCGCCTTTTCGACGACGCGCCCGGCGTACATGACGGCCACGGTGTCCACGAGACTGGCCACGACGCCCAGGTCGTGGGTGACCCAGAGCACCGCCATCCCGGTGTCGGACTGCAGTGAGGTCACCAGTTCGAGAATCTGACGCTGGATGGTGACGTCCAGTGCCGTCGTCGGTTCGTCGGCGATGAGCACGCGCGGTGAGGTTGCCAGCGCCATGGCGATCATCACGCGCTGGATCATGCCGCCCGAGAGTTGGTGTGGGAACGACGTGCGCACCCGCTCGGGGTCGGCCAGACCCACTTGTCGCAGGACCTCGCGGGTGCGATCGCGCGCGAGGTCCGAAGTGGCGCCGTGAGCCCGCAGCGTCTCTTCCACTTGTTTGCCGACGTGCACGAGTGGATTCAGCGAGCTCATCGGGTCTTGGTACACCATCGCGATCTCGCCACCGCGCACTTCGCGCAAGCGTCGATCGTTCACGTGAGCCAGGTCCTCGCCGTCGAGGAGGATCTGACCTTGCAGCACGCTCAGCGGGGGTGACGCCAACAAGCGCAGGACCGACAGCATGGTCAATGTCTTGCCGGAGCCGCTCTCTCCCACGATGCCCAACTTCTCACCCGGGGCTACCGAGATGTTCACTCCGCGCACGATCTCGTCGCTGCCGTGGCGACGAACGATCCCGATGTGCAGGTCGCGAATGTCGAGCAACGGAGCGCTCACGACGCCCCTGACAAGCCCGGACCCTCGAACACCAGTCGCGTCGGGGCGCGTGCGGCGCCCAACGACGTCACCACCTGACGGCCGGGGATGATGGCGCCCAGTACCGTCGCGTGGGAGGCACCGGTGCACGAGGCAATCGTGCTCGTCAGTCCCTGGACGCTCAAGAACCCGATGAGCGCGAAGAGCGTCGCCTCCTTGGCCGCCTCCGGCACGCCGAAGTCGTCGATGAGCGCGATGGTCACGTCGGGGAGGTGACGACGCAGCGCGTCCATGAGTACCGGGTTGCGCGTGCCGCCGCCGGAAGCGAAGAGCTCGACCACCCCGTACTCGAGGACGGCGTCGGCGACGGTGCGCGCGGTGAGTTCGCACAGCGTCGCGAGCAGGTCGTCGCGCGCGATGGCGCGATCGGCGAGGTAGGCCTTGAGGTAGTCCAGGTGAAAGAGTTCCTTGCCCGTCGACTTGGGAGCGGGCTGCGCGTAGTACGGCTCGGCCATCATCGCCCCCAGCAGTTCGACGTCCACCTCACCGCGCGCGGCGCTCGCTCCGTCGAGGTCGAAGGTCTCCGCACCGTAGGTGAGCCAGGTGGTCGCCGCGTCCATCAGTGCGTTGGCGGGCCCAATGTCAAGGGCCAGCGGCGCGCGATCGGCGCCGACGACGGTGATGTTGGAGATGCCACCGAGATTCAGGGCCCCACGGACCGCCGACGAATTGCTACCCAGGAGCAGCACGTCGATCAGACTCGCCAGCGGAGCGCCGTGCCCCCCCGCGGCCACGTCGCGACTGCGCACGTCGGTCACGACCGTTGCACCGGTCGCCTCGGCGATCCACGCGCCCTGGCCGATTTGCAGCGTCCCCAGGGCGTGGCCCTCGTTCACCCAGTGAAAGACGGTCTGTCCGTGCGAGCACACCACGTCGAGCGCCCCGTGAAAGAACTCGTCGGACATGGCCCGAGCTACTGCGGCGAAGCTCTGACCGATCAACGTGTCGAGTCGACAGACCTCGTCGATCGTCGTCGTCTGCGGGGGGAGAAGTCGCGCGACGCGCGCATGCAGATCCGGCGCGTAGGGGACCGAGTGGTGCCCGAGGAGTCGCACGTGCACGGTGTCGTCCACCAGTTGCAACTCGGCCGCCACCGCCTCGAGCGCGTCGTACGAGGTTCCTGAAATCATGCCAATGACGTTCATGAGTTTAACGTGTCCTTGTTCGTGGGTCGGAGGCGTCGCGTAGTCCGTCGCCGAGGAAGTTGAATCCGATGACCGCGATCACGATCACCAGCGACGGTCCGACCAGGGTCCACCAGGCGACACTCGCGAGCGAACTCGAGTTGTTCACCATGTCGCCGAGCGACTGCGTCGGCGGGGGTGGGCCCAGGCCCAAGAAGCTCAGTCCCGCCTCGGCCAAGATGGCCCAGGCGAGCGCCAGACTCGTCTGCACGGCGATGACACCCGCGACGTTGGGCAAGATGTGTCGCCACAGGAGTCGCGGTCGAGAAAATCCCAATACGCGACCCGCGCGCACGAAGTCCGATTCGCGAAGAGCCAGCACCGGACTGCGTACCACGCGCACGAAGATGGGGATCCACCCCACGCCGATGGCGATCGAACTGTCCACGATGCCCGGACCCAGCGCGGTCACGATCGCCAGCGCGAACAAGACGGTGGGAATCGCGAACATCATGTCGGTGACGCGCATGATGGCCGCCGAGGTCCACTTACCCAAGAACCCCGCGATGATGCCCCCGATGGTGCCGATCACGCCGGCGATCACCACCGATAAGAACGCAATTTCGAGCGAGACGCCCAGGCCCTGCAACGTTCCCGAGAAGACGTCGCGACCGAACTGGTCGGTCCCCATGAGGTGCGACCAGGAGATGCCCTGCAGTACCGCTCCCGGGTCCTGGGTGTCGGGAGAATATGGCGTGACGCCCCAGATGCCGAGTAATCCGGCCACGACGACGACGATGACGATGACGACGCCAATTCGGCCGTTGCGGCTGCGCCACAGCGCGCCGAACCAGCCGCGGTGCCCCACGACGTCCTCTGCGGCGACGGGCGCGCCAACAGCACTGACGTCGGACACGCTCATCGCTTCCTCGTTCGCGGATCGATCACGGGGTACAAGAGGTCCACGAACATGTTGACGATAACGAAGCCCGCCGCGAACACCAACGTCACACTTTGCACGAGGGGATAGTCCTGGTTCTTGATGCCGGTGATGAGCAGGCTCCCCATCCCTGGCAGGACGAAGATCTGTTCGATGATGACGGTGCCGCCCAGCAAGTAGCCGAGCTGAATCCCCGACATGGTGAGAACGCTGGTGAGCGAGTTCAAGAAGAGGTGGCGCCAAATGAAGGCGCGTCGTGACACCCCCTTGCCGAGGGCGGTGCGCGCGAAGTTGAGACTGCTCACTTCGAGCACGGCCCCGCGCGTCGTACGCAGAATTGCCGCACCGATGCCCAGGCTCAGGACGAAGGCGGGAAAGATGATCTGTTGGAAGTTGAGCCACGGGTTGGTGAAGAAGCCGACGAAGGTGTTCGACGACGGGAAGTAGTGCAACTTGGAGGACATGTAAACGACCAACACGGTCCCGAGAACGAAAGTCGGGATGGCGAGTCCCACCACCGATACGGCCTGGCCCACGCCGTCTTGCCACTTTCCCGGGTGCAACGCGCTCCACATGCCAAATCCGACGCCGATCGTGACTCCCATGATCATCGCGAAAAAGGCGAGCTCCAGGGTCACCGGCAGATCGGCACCCACGAGGTGCGACACGGAACTGCGCAGCGAGAGCGACACGCCGAGGTTGCCGGTCACGATGGCGTGCAGCCAGGAGAAGTACTGCTCGATGGCGGGCTGACCAATTCCGTAGTACTGGTTCAACGCGACGATTTGGGCGTGAGAGAGGAGACCCTCACTCACGCCCATCGACGCCGACACCGCATTTCCGGGCAGAAGACGCAGGACCACGAAGATGATCACCGACACCCCGAGCAGGGTGATGATGATGTTGAGGATTCGCCACCCAATGGCCAATACGACATTCATTGTGCGGCGAATCCCCTATTCACTGCTTATTTCAGCGACGTCGTCGCCAAGCTCGAGAGCTGCGTGGTGTTGACCGGCGACAGCGTGAATCCGTGGACGTGCGATGACATCACCGCGAAGTCGTAGGAGTCAAACAGCCAGATCCACACCGCGTTGCCCGTCAAGTTATTGGACAAGGTCTTCCACGCCGCGGTCTGACCCGCTGTGGTCGAGTTCTCGTCACCGGCCAGCAATTCCTGCTGGAGTGACTTCGAGCTGTAGCCCGCGGGGACACCGAGGCCCGCACCGGCGCCGAAGTAGCGACCGTACATGACGTAGGGGTCGGGGTCGGCACCATTCTCGGCGAAGGCCGCCTGGAACTTACCCTTGAGCCAGTCCTGGATGTACGCGTTGGACGCCAGGTTCTGAATGTTCATCTTGATGCCAACGCGAGCGAGCTCGGACTGCATGGCGATGGCCTGTGCGGCCGACGTCGAGTCGAGGTCGGTCGAGGTGATTGCGGTGAACGTGAAACCACTGGCGTGGCCCGAGGCCTTCAGGTACTTCTTGGCTTGGGCCAAGTTCTGGGTCGGACAAATCGCCGACACCGGACTCGTGGCGTACGGTCCGAGCGGAACCGGTCCGACGACCTTGCCGTCACCGAAAACCGAGTCCTGCAGGATCTGGTTGCGATTCGTGGCGCACGCAATGGCCCGACGAGCGTTCACGTTGGCGAGGATACCCGTCTTGTCCTGCAACTGCAGGGCGCGGTACGAGAGGTCCATCACGTGCTGGACGGTGAACGACTGGGGAATCGTGCTCACCACGGTCGGCTGCGACAAGAGGGCCATTTGGATGGTCCCGGCCTGCAACGCCGCCGAGATCGACTGCTCAGTGGGAATCGTCTTGAGTTCCACCTTGCTGAGTGCCACCTTGCCACCCCAGTAGCTCGGGTTGGCCTTCAAGGTGAACGACGTGCTGGGAACCGAGGCCGAGTAGGCGAAGGGACCGGTGCCGTCGGGCTTGGCAGCAATCGTTCCCGCACTGATGGCCGCCGCGGGCATGATGGCCATGTTGACCGTCGCGAGACCTTCGAGCACCGAGACGTCCGGGTGACTCATCGTCAACACGACCGCGTTGGGGCCACTGGCCGCAATCTTGGTCACCGAGCCGATGAACGACGCGGAGGGGTCCGCGGTCTTGGTCGCCTGCGCGCGCTGCAACGACGCCACCACGTCGGCTGACGTCATGGTGCTGCCGTCGTCGAACGTGACGCCGTGGCGCAATTGCAAGGTCAACTTGGTGTTGCCGTTACTGAAGGCCCAACTCGTCGCGAGGTCCGGAACGAGCTGCAAATTCGCGTTCTCTTGCACCAACGTGTTGTAGATCAGTCCCAAGGCCTCGAAATCGAGAAAGTTCGTCACGACGTCCGGGTCAATCTTCTGGACGCTGTTGACGGTCCCGATGACCAGCGTGGAATTCGATGCCTTCGCACTCACCGCCGCCGCTGCGCCCGATGAATTCAGAACACTGCTCGTGAACATACCGACCGTGCTCACCACGAGGGCCGCCGAAGCGATTCCCCTAACTCCAATTATTCGTTTCATTAATCCTCCTGTGAGGTTGTAGACGTATCCGCCATGCCGCGACACTACTGGTAGCCTTTGGTCCAGTCAAGTCAAATGTTGTCCTAAGATTTCCGTAGCGTTAATTTCGAAGAATCAAGAAATCAAAGGCTTTTTGATTTTGCGTGAATTTGGTTGACCAGACCAATTTAACTTGGTAGATTACAGAAATTCCACCGAAACTGGTGACCACCGCTTTGGAGGGCACGTGCTTGATGAACCAGTACCGGTACTCGAGAGTACGGTTTCTGCGCCCAAATACCAGAGTATCCACGACGCCCTGCTGGTCATCATCGAGGGCCTGCCGGCCGGTTCGGCGATGCCAACCGAACGCGAACTCTGCCAGACTTACGCCGTATCACGGGCCACCGTGCGCCAAGCGCTGGGGCAACTCGAAATCGAACAGCGGATCTATCGACGTCAGGGCAAGGGCACCTTCGTCGCCAACTCCAAGATCGAACAGCGCCTGGAGTTGATGAGCCATACCGAGGGGATGCGCTTGAGCGGCATCTCGCCCAGTTCCAAACTCATCGACGTGCGTCGCGTCGCCGCGGGCGCCGACGTGGCCGCGCGACTGGGCCTGACGGCCAAGTCCGAAGTGCTGCGCATCGAGCGACTGCGCTTGGCCGACGGGGACCCCATCGCCATCGAGGTGGTCTTTCTCAGCGCCGAGCGTTTCGACGGCATCACCGCGGTGCTCTCTGATAGCGCGTCGCTCTACCAGCTGCTGTCTTCGAACTACGGCGTGGAACTCGCCTCCGCTGAAGAGACGATCGAGGCCGTCGCCGCCGAGGGCCGCGAAGCCGGCCTGTTGCGCTGTCAGGCGGGGATGCCACTGTTGATGCTCTCTCGTCGCACGCTCGACACGTCGGGTCACCCCATTGAATTCGTCCGGTCGCTGTATCGCGGTGATCGCTACCGCTTCCAGACCGGACTACGACGCCCCGAACTCGGCGCGACGCTCGACGCCCCCGCACGACCCGCTCGCGTGCGCCTAGCGAACCCGAGTGACGCCGCCGCCCTGGCGTCCGTCTTTATCGAAGCGTGGCGGGGGTCCTACCGCGGCATCGTCGCCGACGCGGTGATCGACGCCCTGGACTTTGACGAAACGACGAAGTGGCTCGGCGAACTCATCGCCACCAAGTCAGCCCAGACCCTCGTCGCCGAACTCACGCCGGGTCACGTGGTGGGCTTCACCCGCTTCGGCATGGAAACCGACGATCCGGGCAACGGTCACATCTACGCGCTGTACGTCGCGCCCTCGGCCAGTGGTCGCGGCATTGGCCGGCTCCTGCTCGAGAAGGCGCTCGCAGTGCTCGATCCCCTCTCGATTCGCCCCGTCAGTCTGTGGGTCTTTGAGGACAACGCGCGAGCGCGTACGTTGTATACCCGCGCGGGTTTCTCTCCCGACGGCCGGCGTCGCGTCGAGGATCTCTACGGCGCACAAGAAATTTCTCTCCGGCGCCTCCCCTTTCATCAACCCTCGACGCGCGCGTCCTCGACCTCGCTCGCCGACGCCGCCAACGTGTCAGCCGCCGGAACGCCCTCGTGAGTGCGAGAACCTCGCCACACGTCACCATTGAGTTCGCCGAGGGCGCCTCGCGATTCTCTGCTGCGGCGCGCAACGCCGTCGGTGCGGCCCTCGTGGACACCCTCACGACGTCATTTCCCGCGGGTTTCAACCTGTCGGTCGTCGAGCGTTCTGGCGTGGTGTTACGCGCCTGGGGGGGCTACGCCAACGTCCTGACCCCTCGCGTCGAGACCGCGCCCGACACCGTCTACGACCTCGCGTCGTTGACCAAGGTCGTCTCGACGACGACTCTGGCGCTGTGGTTGGAGGACCAGAAACTCTGGAAACTGAACCAACCCATCGCCGAATGGTTGCCGGACTTCGGGCGTCGCGATATCACGCTGCGCCACCTTCTGACGCACACGTCGGGTCTCGTCGCGCACCGCCCCTTCTTTCATCTCGGACGTCATCCGCGTGCCGTTCGTCGAGCGGTGTACGACGAAGCCCAGCACGGCACTCCGGGCACGCGCGTTGTCTACAGCGACCTCAATTTCATGTTGCTCGGCTGGGCCATTGCCGCGTGTACCAACGAAACCCTGGACCGGTTGTTTCGACGCGTCGTGGCGGTCCCCCTCGAGATGGCCGACACGCGCTATCGACCCGGAGCGCGCGAACGCGCCCGCGCCGCGGCCACCGAACTCGACGGTGACCAGCGCCTCGCGCCGGGACTCGTGCAGGGCGAAGTCCACGACGGCAACGCCTGGTCGCTGGGAGGAGTCGCCGGTCATGCCGGACTGTTTTCGACCGCGTCGGACCTCTCACTCTTCGCCGGGTCGCTGCTCACCGCACGTCGCCACCCCGTTTTGAGC
>Ga0207933_1000921_pt1 | contig 24994 bp, 20 predicted proteins | sample NGESurdeep092012_4_FD_184488 | JGI IMG/M metagenome (GOLD analysis project Ga0207933, IMG submission 184488) | Arctic peat soil microbial communities from Barrow, Alaska - NGEE Surface sample F53-3 deep-092012 (SPAdes) | ecosystem: Environmental > Terrestrial > Soil > Wetlands > Peat ... | reverse complement strand
ACGTATTCCAGCGTCATGACCTCACCCGAGATAGCCCCGTGTACCCTCGCAGCAAGCTCCGCCAGGCTGGTGAGGGCGCGGCGGCGGGCGGCCACGATGGCATCTCCGAGCGGAGCCAACTGGTCGTCCCAAACGTCCAGGGAGAGGTCTGGGTGGCCTGCCGAACCGATCTGTTTCAGCAGCCGATTTCTCTGCTCCAGGGCCCGGGAGTAGGCGGCCAGATTGGCGGCATATCCAGGCTGGATTTGAACCAGCATCTGGTTTAGGAACCGCCTCCGGTACTCTGGGCCGGACTTGATCATGTTCAGGTCGTCAGGCCAAAAGAGGGTGACCCGAAAGATGCCGGGAAGATCCAGCGCCCGTCTGGGCCTGCCGTCGACCTCGATCGATCTGCGGGCCCCCTCGCCGCGGCGTTGGATCGAGATGACCAGTTCGTGGGTGCGTCCTCCACTCTCAACCTCGGCCTGGATTTTGGCGGCCGGGTCGGCGCTGCCGATCAATTCCACATCCCGACGAGCCCGAGGGGAACTGGACAGGGCAAGCATGGCGACCGATTCAAGAAGGTTGGTCTTGCCCTGTCCATTGGCCCCCAAAAGTACGTTCAAGTACGGGGATGGGTTGAGATCCAGATGCTCGTAATTCCTGTAGTTGCGCAGGATGAGCCTGATGATGCGCAACCTGGTGGCTACATCGCGACCCGGATGGGCATGATCACGTAGCGGTAGTCGTCGGCGTTGGGAGACTTGATCAGGCCGGGGCTGAGAGGACCATCGAACTCGAAATCAACTCGGGCCCCGTCGATGACCGCCAGCGCATCGAGAAGATATCGGGCGTTGAAGGCGATCTGAATCTCAGCCCCATCCAAGTCGGCAGGCAGATCAGCGCTGCTGTCGCCGACCTCGTTGGTGGTGGCGGAAAGGTTCAGGGTCCCGGGTGTGGCCTTCAACTTGATGACGTTGGCGTTATCTCGGGCGAAAAGAGAGACCGCTCGAACGGTCCGGGTCAGATCAGCCAGGTCCACCGAAAGCTTGGAGGAGCGCTGACCTGGTATCACCTGGGCGTAGTTGGGATAGGTTCCGTCGATCAAGCGGCTGGTCAGTTCTGAGGATCCGGACCTGAAGAAGACCTGATTTCTGGCTGCCGAAACGATCACCTCGATCTCGGCCGTCTCCCCCTTGAAGACCCGCGCCAACTCCGCGAGGGCTCGTGCCGGCACGATCAGCATGGCCTCTTCGCTGATCGCCGACAGGGTGGCGGACAGCTTGCGCTCGGCCAGGCGGTGGCCATCGGTGGCAACCAGGGTCAGATTCGAACCCTCGATGTGGAGCAGTTCACCGGTGAGAACGGGACGAGCTTCATCGGTCGAGGCGGCCATCTGGGTCTGCTCCACGGCCCGCAGGATGTCATCCATGGGGATGACCAGGCGGTCCCCCTCGTCAGGCTTGGGGCCGGGCGGGAATTCATCGGCCTCGATGCACTTGAAGTGCGTGTCGAAGCGCTCACAGCGAAGATTCAGGGTCTGGGTGGAAAGGTCGAGATCGAGTGTCAGATCGGCATCCGGTAGGGTGCTGACAAAATCGGTGAAGAGACGAGCCGGAGCGGTGGTGCTGCCTTCTGAAAAGATTTCGGCAGGCACCATTTTACGAATTCCGATCTCGAGGTTGGTGGCCGTCAGAGCCAGGCCCTCGGGGGTGGTCTCGAGCAGGATGTTGTTCAGAATCGGGAGCGTGGTTCGGGTAGATATGGCCCGGCTGACGGTTTGGAGGGCCTGACTTAGAACGCCGGGACGGCACGTTAGTCTCAACCTTGGCTCCTTATCCCCATAGGACTAATGAATACTGATCTAAAAACTTCGTAGTAGTTACCGTAGGCCCTGTGTAAAGTGTGCAGACCATAGCTGGATGGAACTCCTTGGGAGCCTCTGAAAAGAGGTTGATAACCATTCGCCTGGTGCGCCGGGGCTGTTATTTCGGGGTGCTTATCTCCTGCGCTCAGCGCTCGGACACAGCTATTACAAAGTTCTTGCACAGGACTCTGTGTGGAAGCGAAAGCCTCACTCATTGGTATAAAGGGTCTCCTTGATCTGCTGCAATGCGTAGCGCAGGAGCTCGTCCTCTTTCTGCTCATTCATGATCTTTTCAATCGAGTGCAGGGCGGTGGTGTGGTCTCGTCCACCGAACGCCTGCCCGATCACGGGCAGGCTGGACGGAGTCTCGTCCCGGATGATGAACATGGCGACCTGACGGGGGAACACGATGTGTTTATCGCGGCGCTTGCCGCACATGTCTTCGAGCGAGATCTGGTAGTAGTCGCAGACGGTCTTTTGGATGCGGGAAATGGTGAGTGGACGCCGTCCGCCGGCCGGAATGATGTCCTGTAGAAGTGTGGCGGCGGTTTCCTCGTCGATCTGGCGTTGATGGATGACGGCATAGGCGAGGACCCGGGTCAGCGCTCCCTCCAACTCTCGAATGTTCTTCTGGACCTTGTGGGCGATGAAGGTGAGCACCTCCTCGGATACCAGTCCGGTGGAAGCTCCGACCTTGGATTTCAGGATAGCCAGGCGGGTCTCGAAGTCAGGCGGTTGAATGTCGGCCAGCAGACCCTGTTCGAAGCGAGACCGGAGCCGGTCCTCGAGGGTGGGGATTTCTTTTGGCGCCCGGTCGGAGGAGATGACGATCTGCTTGTTCAGTTCGTGCAGCGCGTTGAACGTATGGAAGAACTCCTCCCGGGTCCGATCCTTGCCCGCCAGGAACTGGATGTCGTCGATGAGCAGAACGTCGACGGTTCGGTACTTGGTACGGAATTCGCCCATCTTGCCGGTCTGGATGGAGGAGATGACCTCGTTGATGAATTGCTCTGAGGTCAGGTAGACGACGCGCTTCTTGGGGTGGGCGCGCATGACACCGTGCCCGATGGCGTGCATGAGGTGGGTCTTGCCAAGGCCCACTCCGCCGTAGAGGAAGAGGGGATTGTAGTTCTCCCCGGGAGCGTCAGCAACGGCCTTGGCGGCGGCGTGGGCGAAGCGCGAATTGTTTCCGACCACAAAATTGGAGAATCGGAACTTCTCGTTGAGTTCGGTGACCACGGCCGGGGCGACGTCGTCGACGGGCTCCGGCCAGGGGATTGGCGGCTCATGTCTGGTCGCGTGCCGGGCGGTGTCGGAGACGACAAAATCAACCTCCACCTCGCCGCCCCCGGTGACCGCCTGCAGCGTCTCCTGAATCAAGCCCGCGAATCGATCCTCGAGCCATTCCTTGGCCAGCTTGCTGGGTACTCCGACGCGGTAGGTGATGCCTTCAGTGGAGAGCAGGGTGGCATTTTTGAGCCAGGTCTCATAGCTGGGTTTGGCGAGTTGAAAGCGAAGTTCTTCTTGGACCGCGCTCCAGATCTGATCCTGATTCACGCTGATCGTCCACCCCCTTGATTTGACCAACTGCAGACAAAGCCTGTCTCGGATAGCACGAGGACCTCGCATTCACGGCGCCAAGCATCCGCCCTCAACTCATGGCGGCCGAGGGAGGGACTGGGGAAAAATGTGTACAGAAGGATCGGAGAAGGGACCGCGAACTGGTCTCCACTGGGGGACAATTGGTGGATAACTCCGTTTGGTCTCCTCCCCCGTCTCTTGTCTTCCCGCAGCCCGATTCCACCGCACCGAACGGTGGGGCGAGCCGCGGCGCAGGTTGGGGACCTGAACCGCACGCCTGGCTCCTCCTGTTGAGGCATTGTGGAAAAGAGCCGATCCACGACGCCGCAACGAGGCCCCCCTGGATCGCCGCCGTTCCGACCTGAACGATGACACGAGACTCACGCACCGCCGCTGGTTGGTCTGAATTGGGCTTGGACGTGGCGCTGGACGTTGCTGAGACCCGCTCACCGATGACGCTCGGCAGCCAAGATTAGCAGAGCCGGGGCCGTCCGAAGGACCAATTTGTGGTGCCCCTGAGAAAGTTCCTCGAATCGCATTGGGTATACTGCAGGCCGCCGCTGGCGTTCGCCCGCGGGTCGTCACTTTGCACGCGAGGTTTGTTCGATCAAACGTACCTACCAGCCGAAAAAGCGCTATCGCCGGCGCGTTCACGGGTTCTTGCGGCGCATGTCTACGCCGGGTGGCGAGCGCGTCATTAGGAACCGGCGTCGCAAGGGCCGCCACGTCCTCACGCCCGGCTAGTCGGGCCGAGCGGGTGTGAAAAAGCGCCTTCGACTCACTCGTCAGCGAGACTTCCAGAGAATTCTGGGCGGTGCTGCCGCCTATCGCAGTTCCACCCTGGTTTGCTTTGGGCTGGTGGGGTCTCGGAGTGGCCTCCAGGTGGGAGTGGCGGCCAGCCGCCAGATCAAGGGGTCGGTTTCTCGAAACCGCGTCAAGCGGCGACTCCGGGAGGCGGTTCGGATCGGCGTTGCGGTTCCCCGCCAAAACCTCCTCTCGAGTTCGCATCAGGTGGTGCTGATCGCCCGCCCAGCGGCTCTCGAGCGACCCTTCGAGCAACTCGTCCGGGACGCGGCGCAGGCCTTCGCGAGGATTGTGCCCGAGGGCAGATGACGCGGCTCATCCTGGCCCTGATTCATGGCTACCAGGCAACCCTGTCACCACTCCTGGGCCCGAGCTGCCGCTACTACCCGAGCTGCTCTCTATATACGTATCAGGCGGTCCAAAAGTACGGTTGGCTTCGCGGTTCATGGATCGGACTGCGACGAATCCTTCGTTGCCACCCCTTCACAAGGGGCGGTTACGATCCGGTACCGTGACTAGGCCGTGAGGAGTCACCCGATATAGACCTTCGCCACACTTTCGAGATCTTTCTCCCCATCCACACCGTGTGGTGGACGCTGTTTGGACAGACCGTCAGCTGGGGCCTGGTGAACGTCTACGACACGCTCCGAGGCGTCCCCTTCTTGGCCACCGTGGGCGCCTACGGGCTGTCGATCATGATCGTGACAATCGGCATCCGCCTGATCCTGTCACCGCTCTACCAACTCCAGCTCCGGCTGTCGCGGCGGACCATGCAGGAGCAGCGCAAGGTGGCGCCCCAGATCGCGGAGCTGCGCAAGAAGCACAAGGGAGACTCGCAGAAAACGCAGCAGGCGATCATGAGCCTCTACAAGGAGCACGGCATCAATCCCCTGGGGGGCTTGATGGGTTGCCTACCGGCCCTGGTCCAGTTCCCGGTGCTCAGCGCCCTCTATTGGGTCTTTCTGGGCAATGCCCACGCGAGCCGGTTTGTTGACCACTTCCTCTTCGTCCCGCACCTCAACGACATGCCCTCCCACCACCCGATGCTGCACGGGCTGCCGATTCCCGAGCTGGCCTATCTGGTCATACCGCTCTTGGCCGCGGGCACCACCTTCGTCCAATCTCGGATGATGCAACAGCCGGTCAATCCGATGGCCAGTGACACGGAGAACCAGACCCAGCAGATGACCAAGCAGATGCAGGTCCTGATGCCACTGGTGATCGGGTATTTCGCCACCGTCACACCCGCCGGCCTGGGCCTCTACTGGTTCGTTTCAAATTGCTTCGCTATCATCCAACAGTATCTGGTCAACGGTTGGGGCGGCCTCATGCCGAGCGGGGCGGCGGTCCTAACTGAGCCACCCCCACCACCACCCGGATCCATACCCGCAAAAAAACCAAGGAAGCCGACGCGATGAATTCTGCAGAAGGTCGAGGTCCCACTCTCGACGAGGCAATCGATGCCGCCCTGATCACCCTCGGCGAGAGTCGCCGAAACGTTGATGTCAACGTGCTCTCGGAGAATCCCGACGAGACGGTCGTGGAGGTGGTCCGAATCGACGCCGAGGCGGCTCCCGAGGCGCCCGGTGACGAGGCCCTGGGCGACGAGGAGGTCGAGGCGGCGCGCGAAATGGTCAGCCAGCTCTTGACCCTGATGGGCGTGCGCTGCCAGGTGACCGCCCAGGCCGGCAGCGAATCGATCGCGGTCGACGTCAGCGGTCGCGACCTGGGGCAGTTGATCGGCTGGCGCGGAGAGACGTTGAGGGCCATCCAGACCGTCACCAACCTGCTCGCCAGCCGGCGCCTGGCGGGCGGGCGCCGGGTGGTGGTGGACATCGAGCGATATCGGCAGCGGCGCGAGAACACCGTACGCGAGATCGCGCTGCGCGCGGCGCGCCAGGTCAAAGCCACCGGTGACCCGATCACGCTCGACGCCATGCAGGCATTCGAGCGGCGGGCAATCCATCTCGTGCTTGAGGCTGATCCGAACGTGACCACCGCCAGCGTGGGTCAGGATCCGGAGCGGCGCGTGGTGGTGGGCCCCCGGCTCGAGTCGGAGTAGACCGACGGGTACTGGCGATGTCGAGTACCTGATCGAATCGGCCCTCTCCCTGGCCGAGTCGGCGGCCGACGGTGCTGGCGATGATGAGGTAACGCCCTCGGCCATCGCGGAGCCGATTCGCGATGCCCTGGAACTTCCCGAGGTCGACGACCACGACCCCCGGCTGCGGCGCTTCCTGGTCGAGGCTTTGGATTCCGTTTCCGATGGCATGCCTGCCGACCACGTGGCGATGGCCCTGTATGCGGCGCTGGGAGTGCTGGGCAAGGCCTGAGTGAGGCCTGAGTGAGGCCCCATGTTGCACGTGCGACATGGGCCTGACCATGGCTTCGGGGTCGGCGCCGATATACTGCTGCCGATGGGTCTAGCCGCCAACCAGTCCCAATTCCAGCTGGACGGTGGGGCTCGACTCCTGACCACCGAACTACCAGATCGAGCATCCGCGAGTCTGGTGCTGATGTTCGGCGTGGGGTCGCGTTTCGAGAGTGACCGGATCGCCGGAAGCTCCCATTTCATCGAGCACCTGATGTTTAAGGGCACCCCCACCCACCCCACCGCCAAGGAGATTGCGGAGGCCATCGAGGGCGTCGGCGGGGTGATGAACGCCGCCACCGACAAGGAGGTGACCACCTACTGGACCCGGGTGCCCGCCGACAAGCTCGAGCTCGCCAGCGACGTCCTATTCGACATCGTGACGAACTCGCAGCTGGCTCCCGACGACGTGGAGCGCGAGCGCTCGGTGATTCTCGAGGAGCTGAAGATGTACCTCGATCAGCCCCAGGATCACGTTCACAGCCTCTTCGAGGAGACGATGTGGCCCGGACATCCGCTGGGTCGGGACATCATCGGCACCACGGAATCGGTTTCCAGCACCGGTCGTGGTGATCTGGTCGACTACATGCATGAGCACTACTCCGCGTCCAACCTGGTGATCGGAGTAGCGGGCGCGATCCGGGCCGAGGAGGCCAAACAAACCATTCAAGCTCGCCTGTCATTGCCGCTGGGCCGCGCCGCCGGAAAGGTGGATCCTCCGGCCGCCCCGGCCGCCCCCTCCGTGCACCTGTTGAACCAGAAGACCGAACAGGCTCACATCTGCCTGGGCACCAGTGGCATCTCCTACCACGACCCGGATCGCCACGCCCTCGACCTTCTCAACTGCATCCTCGGGGAGGGGATGAGTTCCCGGTTGTTCCTGGAGATAAGAGAGAGCCGGGGACTGGCCTATGACGTCCACAGCTTTGCCAGCAAGCACCGGGACGCCGGATACTTCGCGATCTACATGGGGGTTGATCGGAAGAAGGCGGTCGAGGCGACCCGAGCGGCGATCGAAGAGATGCGCCGACTCTGCCGCGAGATCGTGCCCGATTCCGAGATCACCAAGGCCAAGGAGTTCACCAAAGGGCGCCTGCGGTTGGGGCTGGAGGGCACCAACTCGATGGCCAGTTGGCTCTGCCAGCAGGAGCTGCTGATGGGCAAGGTGAAAACCATCGAAGAGGTGATCGAGGTGGTGGAGGCGCTGACCGCCGAGCAGCTCCGGGAGGTGGCGCGCCGGGTCTTCGACAACCCCCTGCAGATGGCGGTGATCGGCCCCTTCGCCTCGGATTCGGGATTTAGGGCGGCCGTCTCCTCCTGATCGGCCACCCCGGCGACGCTCACCCGTGGCCGGCGAGCACCGATCCCGCGGCCAGGTGAGGGGAAGCGCCGCCGACGGCGCCAAATTGGTTCAGCGGTAGCACCCGGAACAGCGCCCGGGCCTCGATCTGATCTCGACGCACGGGGCCGAAGAAGCGCGAGTCGCTGGAGTAGTTGCGGTTGTCGCCCATGACGAAGTAATAGCCCTTGGGAATCAGCAATCCCTGCGGATCCCCCCCGGGATCGTTGAGGTTGGCGTTGACGGTCCAACGTTCGGTGCTTTTCAGATAGGGCTCCTCCAGGAGCCGGCCGTTGATGTAGACCTGGCCGGAGCGGATCAGTATCCTTTCGCCCGGCATGCCCACCACCCGTTTGATGAAGTCCTTGGACTGGTCGTAGGGATCGCGCATGATGATGATGTCGCCGCGAGACGGATTGTGGAAGCGGTAGTCGAGCTTGGATGCGATCAGGTAATCGCTGTTGACCAGGGTCGGAAACATCGAACTCCCGACCACGTGAACGGTCTGCACGGCGAAGCTGATGACCAGGTAAATGGCTAGGGCCAGCACCAGCACCTCCACCATCTCGGCCAGTAGCCCGCGGGCAGGTCTGACCGCCGCGGTGGATGAGGATCGGCTGTGCTGGAACACGTGCGCCACCAAGATTACTTAAGCAGAGCCTTGACCAACCCCTCCCGGTCCTCTGTGGTCGCCCAGCTCATCACGATTCGACCCCGCCCGGGCGTACCTTCGACCCGCAACGCCTCGCCATAGCGGTCCTGCAGTTGCCGCCTCAGATCATCCAGCGCGGCTTCGGACGGCTGCCAGCGGGTCGACGCGGGGGCGGGGCGCGGTTTCGACGTCCGGACCAGCTTCTCGGTCTGCCGGACGGTCAGATTCCGACCCAGAATCACCTTCAGTCCGTGCTCCTGGCTGGGGTGGTCGGGCAGTGTGGCCAGCACCCGCGCGTGACCGGCCGAAATCGCTCCGGCAGCGGTGGCCGAGATCACCGCCGGGGCGGCGGTGAGGATGCGCAGGGCCTGGGTGACCGCGACCCGGTGCCTGCCCAGCCGCTCGGCGGCTTCCTCGTGGGTCAGGCCGAATTGGTCGATCAGGCGCCGGATGCCCCGGGCCTCCTCGATCGGATCCAGATCGGTGCGCTGCAGGTTCTCGATCAGCCCCAGGATAAGTGACTCGCGCTGGCCCGTTTCCTCCTCGGTCTCTCCTCCTCGCACCACCGCCGGGATGCGCGCCAGGCCCGCCATGCGGGCCGCTCGCCAGCGCCGCTCGCCGGCGATCAGCTCGTATCCGTGCTCGCGCCGTCGCACCAAAACCGGCTGCAGCAGGCCGTGGGCGCGGATGGAGTCGGCCAGCTCCCGTAGCGGCTCGGCCTCGAAACGCCGCCGCACCTGCTCTTGAGAGGGCACGATCTGGTCCACATCGATCAGCTCCGACGCTCCCGCAGCGCCTCCCGCTGGGATGGGGATGAGCGCCTCGAGGCCCCGGCCCAGCCCCCTGCTCCGGGGTCGTTTCATCGCTCCAGCACCTCGGCCGCCAGGTTTCGATAGGCCTTGGCGCCCTTGCAGGAGGGGTCGAATTCAAGCACCGAGCGACCATGGCTGGAGGCCTCGCCCACGCGCACATTGCGCGGGATCACGGACTTGAAGACGAGCTCCCCATAGGCCCGCCGCACTTCGGCCAGCACATCCCACGAGAGCGTGGTGCGGGGGTCGAATTGGGTCAGAAGGATGCCCCCCACCCGCAGTTGGGGATTGATCTCCAAACGCACCATGCGCTGGGTTTGGATGAGGTGGGCCAGGCCCTCCAGTGCGAAGTACTCTGCCTGCATGGGGACCAGGATTTCGTCGGCCGCGGCCAGGGCGTTGAGGGTCAGCAGGCCCAGTGAGGGGGGGCAGTCGATGAGGATGAAACCGTATCCGCCGTCAAGCACGTCCAGGGCCCGGCGCAGCCTGAATTCTCTCTCGACCTGGGTGGCCAGCTCGATCTCGGCTCCCACCAGCGCCATCTGCGCCGGCAGCAGGTAGAGGCCTTTGGTCGAGGTCGGCACTGCCACCTGATCGACGTCCGCCTCGCCCGAAAGGAGCTGATAGGTGCTGGGGCGAGCCCGGCGCGGATCGACCCCGAGACCGCTGGTGCTGTTGGACTGGGGATCGAGGTCGACCACCAGGACCTGCACTCCCAACTCCGCCAGGGCGGCCCCGAGGTTGATGACGGTGGTCGTCTTGCCGACCCCACCCTTCTGGTTGACGATCGCGACCGTCCTTGCCTTAGATATCAACATCTTGTGGGTAACTTTGGGAAAAGTGCCAAGATGTGGTGCCATCTGTAGAAGTCTAGCTGGCTTCTTGGCGCCTGCCCCCTCCACTTACGAGATGCCGGACGGAGATCACCAGGAGCAACAGCGCCAGCAGCAGCAGCAGGACCGGGACCGGTATCCCAGCCCCCAGACCAACCAATCCGTTGTAGGTCACGTGAGTGATGGTGGAGGTGGTGGTGTTGGCGAATCGCCGCAGCAATCCCAGCCCGATGGCGAGGACGAAGACGGCCAGGGTGTCGATGCTGAGCCCGTACTGGGTGTGTAGAAGCGCGAACAGCAGCGCGCTGAGGGCCAGGCCGAATCGGGGCTGGAGGGCGCCCCGGAACAGAGCCTCTTCGCACACCCCCGCCGCCAGCGCGATGACGGCCACCCCGCCTGGGGACATCAGGCCTCCAAAGAGGTTGCCGTTGGCCGCACTCACCTGCCGCGCCAGTTGCGGGGTCAGGGCCTGGCTCAGCCAATCGGCTCCGGAGCCGACGCCGAAAAACGCTATCGCGGCGGCCAGGGCAAGGGCGATCTGGCTCCACGTGGGTCGCTCCCAGCCCAGTCGGGCAGCCACCGCCACGGCCGAGCGGCGCGTGAACAACCCCACCCCCAGCACGGCCGCGAGGAGAAACGGCAACTCCTGGAGGAGCAGGCTGAGGGCGGTCAGCGGGGCGACAGCGGTGGCCTCGCTTGCGAGCGCGTTGGCGCCCAGTTGGGCTGACAGCTGGTCGCCCAGGAGCACCAGACCAAAGGCTGCGGCCAGGGCCTGGACGCAGTTGTTCCGATCCAGACCCAGAGGGTGCAGCAGCCAGCGCCAGGGCGGCGTCACCAGGGTGGCGACGAGCAATCCGGTGACGGTCAGGATGAGGCCATAAACCAGCGACGAGGGCAGGGCGGTCAGACCTGAGAGGAGTGCATTGAGGGCCAGAAGGCCGATGCTCAAAGACACCAACGCACGAAGTACGCTACGACTCCGCTCGCTTCGCCGCCCGGCCTCCGCCAGGTTGGCCACGACGATCAGAGGAAGCGGCAGCCAGAGTGCCAGCTGCTGATCAAGGGCGGTCCCAGGCACCAATTGAGCGCAGTATACGAGGGCCCATCTCCCCGCCATTGGGCGACGTAAAATTGCACCGACGAATGGCCACCCCACCCGAGGATGAGCCCAGAGTCGACTCCCCGGACGCCCGGCGGGTCCACGCCTTGGCCATGGAGATGACGTCGGCCCTGGTTCAGCCGGGGCCCGGATCGCCCCCGGACCGGGGTTTCGGCTCATCTCCGAGCGCCATCGCCTCGCACGTGGGCTGGGTGGAGGATGTAGCGCTGAGTCGCTGTGGCCGGGGCCTGGACCCGGCGGATGTCTTCCAAGAGGGTTTGCTGGGCCTCATGGAGGCCGTCAGCGAGCGGGAGGACGCGACTGGAGAGGGTTTCGAGGAAATGGTCCGGAAACGGATCGCAGCCCAGATTGACCGGGCGTTGGAGGAGGCCAGCGGCCATCGTCTGCAAGCCCAGTTGATGGTGGGCGAGGCAGAGACCTACGAAGGTATGGAGGCGATGCTGGGCCGCGAGTTGGGCCGGATTCCGACCGAACCCGAAATGGCGCTGCGGATGAACTGGCCCCTGGATCGCCTGCGCGTGGTTCGCGCGATCGTTGTCGAAGCACGACGGGTGCACGACCTCGACCTGCTGCCCTTTCTCTCCTCTCAGGACGCCGGCGATGAGCAGGAGCCAGGTTCGACTGATCACCATGGCTAGGCGCACCGCCCTCTACGAGAGCCATCTCGCCGCCGGGGCCCGGATGGTGGATTTTTCGGGTTGGGAGATGCCGCTCCAGTACAGCAGCGTGCGCGAAGAGCACCTTGCAGTGAGGACTTCGGCCGGGCTCTTCGACGTCAGTCACATGGGCCGATTCTCGATCTTGGGAGACGGCATCCCCCCCTTCCTGGATCGTCTGCTCACCGGCCGCCTTTCCGACCTCGGCTCGGCCCGGGCCAGATACACGCTGATGTGCGATCTGGAGGGGGGAATCGTCGATGACCTGGTGGTCTATCGGGACCCCGAGGGGGGCTGGCACTGCGTGGTCAACGCCGGCAATCGCAGTACGGATCTGGATTGGATGCGTGGACACGCTCCGGATCCGGTTTCGCTGATCGATCGAAGCGACGAGGTCGGGCTGCTCGCCCTGCAGGGCCCGAGCGCAGCGGCGATCCTGCGGGCTGCCGGCGGCGACCTCGAACACCTGCCCTATTTCGCCCTCGCCCGAGCCCCGGTCGGCTCGGTGCCAATGCTTGTCTCCCGGACCGGGTACACGGGCGAGGATGGGTTCGAGCTCTTCGTTCCCACCCCCCAGCTGCCCCGGGTGTGGGACGTTCTGATCGACCACGGCGCCGTCCCCTGTGGGCTGGCGGCGCGTGACGTTTGTCGGCTCGAGGCCGGGCTCCGGCTGCACGGTTCTGACATGGGCCGGGACACGGATCCCCTCGAGGTCGGGCTGGGCTGGACGGTCAAGCTGGACAAGCCGGACGATTTCGTCGGTCGTTCGGCCTTGGAACGCAAGCGACGGGAGGGCCCGAGGCGTGAAATGGTGGGCCTACTGGGCCTCGGGCGTAGTATTCCGCGTCACGGCGCGGGGGTGGGGGGAGAGCCCCCCCTGGGGCTGGTCACCAGCGGAACGTACTCGTTCTGGCTGAATCGGGGCATCGGAATGGCATTGGTGCAGGTCGGCAGTACGCGGGTGGGTGACCTCATCTCGATGGACGTTAGAGGAGTTCCGGGCCAGGTGGAGGTGGCTTCGCTGCCGCTCTACCGGGGATCGGTGGGAAGCTTGTCGGGAGGCGCCGCCTCACGACCGTCAAAAAATAGCTCGGCCTGAGGAGAACACCATGGGAGAGCGTTATTACACGCAGAGTCACGAATGGGTGCTGGTCGAGGGCGACACGGCCACGGTGGGGATAACCGACTTCGCGCAGTCCCAGCTCGGGGATGTGGTCTTCGTCGAACTTCCCGATCCTGGCAAGATGGTCGAGGCGGGGGACAATTTCGGCGTCATCGAGTCGGTCAAGGCGGCCAGCGACCTCTACTGTCCGGTATCGGGAAGCGTCATCGAGGCCAATGACACGCTCGGAGATAATCCCGAGTTGGTCAACGCCGACCCGATGGGCCGGGGCTGGCTGATCAAGGTGCGAATGAACGGCGATCCGGGCCCGGGCCTGCTGGATGAAATGGGCTACGCCGCGCTCGTGGGGGGGAGCCTTTGATGGGATATCTGGTTCACTCCGACGTCGACCGGGCGCTGATGCTGGAGCGCATCGGGGTACCCTCGGTCGACGCCCTGCTGAGGGACGTTCCCTCCAGCCTGAGGCTGCCCAGGTTGAACCTGGACCGCGGCATATCGGAACTGGAGACCCTGAATCATCTCCGCTCCCTGGCGGGGCAGAATCGGGTCTTCCCGGACCGCATGTGCTTCCGGGGCGGTGGCGTCTACCGCCGCTTCATACCCGCGGCGGTGGCGGCGGTGACCTCAAAGCCCGAGTTTTACACCGCCTATACGCCATATCAGCCGGAGGCCAGCCAGGGCACGCTCCAGGCCATATTCGAGTTTCAGACGCTGATCGCGCAACTCACCGGCATGGATGTCTCGAACGCTTCCCTGTACGACGGCGCGACGGCGGTGGCCGAGGCGGCGATGATGGCGACGGTCCAAACTGGGCGTCACGAGGTGGTGGTGGCGGGACGCCTTCATCCCGAATACGGGGAGGTTTTGCGTACCTACGCCGCCGGGCGAGGATTCGTCGTCTTGGAGGGGGAGGAATCCATCTCGACGACGACGGCGGCGGTGATTTTCCAGCAGCCCGACTTCTTCGGTCTCCTCATCGACGCCCCCGATCTCACCCGCCGGGCGCACGAGGCAGCAGCCCTGGCCATCGCCTGCGTTGACCCGATCAGCCTGGCCCTGCTCGCCCCCCCCGGCGAGTACGGGGCGGACATCGCCGTCGGGGAGGGACAGCAGCTGGGCATGTCACCGTCATTCGGTGGCCCCCACCTGGGATTCATAGCCTGTAGGTCCGAGCTGTTGCGGCGGCTACCCGGCCGGCTGGTCGGCCAGGGCCACGACGACGCCGGCAGGCGTGGCTTCACCCTCACCCTGACCGCCCGCGAGCAGCACATACGGCGCGAGAAGGCGACCTCCAACATCTGCACCAATCATTCCCTCTGCGCCCTCGCGGCCAGCGTCTACCTGACCTACATGGGACCGGAGGGTCTGCGCCAGGTGGCCGAGATCAGCTTCGTCCGCGCCCATTTCCTGGCAGAACGGCTGGCCAGCCTGCCGGGGATCGAGATGGCCTTCCCCGGCGCTGACTTCCTGTTCGAGTTCCCGCTCCGCATCGAGAATGGAGGGGATCGGCTGCAACGGCTGAGCGGATTGGGCATCCTGGCCGGACTCCAAGTCGGGCGCTGGTATCCGGAGCTTCGGGACGTGGTCACCTTCTGCTGCACCGAGGTCAACGACCCCGGAGCCATCGACGAACTCGTCGCCGCGATCGGGGACGGGCGGGCATGATCGAAAGCCTCTCGTTTGAACTCAGCCGGCCGGATTTTCCCGGACCTCGCCTGCCCCCCGCCGGCGTCGACAGCGACGCCACCATACCCGCCCACCTGGTTCGCCACACGGCCCCGGATCTGCCCCGGCTGAGCGAACCAGAAATCATGCGTCACTACGGCCGGCTGGCCTCGCTCAACTACTCGATCAGCGAGAACTTCTATCCCCTCGGCAGCTGCACCATGAAGTACAACCCGGTGGCCAACGAGACGGCCGCAGCCCTGGAAGGCTTCGCCTCACTGCATCCCTATCAGGAAGACGAGACCGTCCAGGGTGCCCTGGAGCTGATGTGGCGGCTGGAAAAGGCCCTCTGCGAGATCGTAGGGGTGGATCGGGCAACGCTTCAGCCGGCCGCGGGCGCGCACGGCGAGTGGACCGCTCTGAGGGTGATCCAGGCCTACCACCGGGATCGTAACGAGATCCGAGACGTGGTCATCGTGCCCGACTCCGCCCACGGCACCAACCCCGCCTCGGCGGCACTCTGCGGTTTCAAGGTCGTGGAGGTGCGGTCCGCCCCCGACGGAAGGGTCGACGTGTCGGATCTGGAATCGAAGCTCAGTGGCCGCGTGGCGGCGTTGATGCTGACCAATCCCAACACCCTGGGTCTGTTCGAGCGGGACATTCTCAAGATGGCCGACCTGGTCCACCGGGCGGGAGGCAAGCTCTACTACGACGGCGCCAACCTGAATGCGCTGATGGGCATCTGTCGGCCCGGAGACATGGGATTCGACGCCGTCCACCTGAATCTTCACAAGACCTTCACCTCGCCCCATGGCGGGGGAGGGCCGGGTGCGGGGCCGGTGGCGGTCAAGGCAGAACTGGCTCCGTATCTGCCGCGCCCCATGGTTCAGAGGACGGAGTCAGGGTTCCGACTTGATCACGACCGTCCCCACTCCATCGGGCGGGTCCGAAGCTTCGCGGGCAATTTCCTGGTTCTGGTGCGTGCCTATACCTACATCGTTGCCATGGGTGGAGACGGACTGACGCAGGCTTCACTGGATGCCGTGCTGGCAGCAAACTATCTTCGCACCCTGGTCGACGAAGTGCTCGAGGTACCCCATCCAGGCCCGTGCATGCACGAGTTTGTGGCCAGCGCGCGCGGATTGGGCGAAAACGGTGTGCGAGCCCTGGACGTGGCCAAGGGATTCCTGCAGCGCGGCTTTTACGCTCCCACCGTGTACTTCCCGCTGATCGTTCCCGAGGCGGTGATGATCGAGCCCACTGAGACCGAGAGCAAATCCACGCTGGATGCCTTCATGGCGGCTCTGGTGGAGGTGGTGGCGCTGGCCCGCTCGGACCCCGAGCAACTTCACCAGGAGCCGAACAACCTGCCCATCGGCCGCTTGGACGAGGTGGCGGCGGCCAGACAGCCGATCCTTCGCTGGCGGCGTGTGGGGGGCCCGGACTGAGCCTCGCGCGCGCGAGCGCGCGATCTGTATATGCGCCGGGGCGGGCCGGGGGCCACATCGGGTAGAATTGGGACATTCGACACCCCAGCTGTTCTGAATTGAGTCGCCGCCCGCTGGGAGGGCCAGGGTTGCCATGAGTCCAAACCCACGCTCCGACGCCGGCAACCGAGCCCTCGGTGCCGACGCCGCCTATAACGCGGAGCAGATCCAGGTCCTAGAGGGCTTGGAGCCGGTTCGTCGCCGTCCCGGTATGTACATCGGCTCAACCGATGTGCGGGGTCTGCATCACCTGGTTTGGGAAATCGTTGACAACGCCGTCGACGAGGCCCTGGCGGGTTACTGCGACGAGATCCGCATCACCCTCCACGCCGACGGAAGTTGCTCGGTCAGCGACAACGGTCGCGGCATCCCCGTCGACCAGATGGATGACGGCCGGTCGGCCCTCGAGGTTGTGCTCACCGTCCTTCACGCGGGGGGGAAATTCGGCGGCGGTGGGTACAAGGTGTCGGGCGGGTTGCACGGCGTCGGTCTCTCAGTCGTCAACGCGCTCTCGGAGCGTCTGGATGCCTACGTGCGTAGGGACGGCAAGGAGTACCACCAAGGCTATGTTCGGGGCGTCCCCCAGAGCCCGGTCGAAACCGTGGGTAAGTCGGTCAACCGCGGGACAACCATTCGCTTCTGGCCCGACCGCGAGATGTTTCCCGACCCTAGGCTGGACCGCGAGACCATCGTTTCGCGAGTCAGGGAAATGGCCTTTTTGAACAAGGGACTCAAGATCGTGCTTGAGGACGACGAGCTCGGTTGGCCCTACACCTTCTACTTCGAGGGCGGCATCGTGGCCTTCGTCCGCCACCTGAACCACGGCAAGGGGCTGGTGAATGCGCTGCCGTTCTACGTCGACCGCGAAGTGGAGTCGACCCAGATCGAGATCGCCCTGCAGTACAACTCCAGCTTCGTTGAGAACGTGCTCAGCTTTGCCAACAACATCCACACGGCCGAGGGCGGCAGCCACCTGACCGGTTTTCGGGCGGCCCTGACCAACGCCCTCAACCGCTACGCCCGCAAGGCGGGATGGCTCAAGGAGCAGGATTCCAACCTCTCCGGAGAGGACGTCCGCGAGGGTCTGACAGCGGTCATCAGCGTCAAGCTTTTGGAGCCGCAATTCGAGGGTCAGACCAAGACCAAATTGGGCAACGCCGAGGTGCAGGGCCAGGTCAGTGCGGTGCTCACCGACGGGTTGGCGCAGTACCTGGACGAGAACCCAGCCGAAGGCCGACGGATCGTGGAGAAGTCGCTCACCGCCGCACGGGCTCGGGAGGCGGCACGCAAGGCTCGAGATCTGGTCCAGCGTAAGAGCCTGCTCGAGAGTTCGACCCTGCCCGGGAAGCTCGCCGACTGTTCGGAACGCGATCCCAGCAAGTGCGAGCTGTACATAGTCGAGGGAGACTCCGCCGGCGGTACGGCGAAGGCCGGCCGTGACCGCCGCACGCAGGCGATCCTGCCCCTGCGGGGCAAGATCCTCAACGTTGAAAAGGCCCGACTGGACAAGGTTCTGACCTCCGAGGAGATCCGTAATCTCATAACCGCGCTCGGGACCGGGGTGGGTGAACGCATGGAGATCGACAAGATCCGATACCACCGGATCATCACCATGACCGACGCCGACGTCGACGGCAGCCACATTCGTACCCTGCTCCTGACCTTCTTTTTCCGCTACTTCCCGGAGGTCATCGAGCGTGGCTACCTGTACATGGCCCAGCCGCCCCTTTTCAAGCTGGCCAAAGGCAAGGCATCGACCTGGGTCTACAGCGACGCCGAGCGGGACGCGGAACTCAAGAGAATGGGTGGCAAGGTCGAGGTCAGTCGCTTCAAGGGACTGGGGGAGATGAACGCCGACCAGTTGTGGGAGACGACGATGAATCCCGCGACCAGAACACTTCTGCGCGTTGACGTCGAGGACGTCCAGGCGGTCTCAGAGACGTTTGAGAAGCTCATGGGCCCAGAGGTCGAGCCACGCAAGAAATTCATCCAGGCGCACGCTAAAGCGGTGCGCAACCTAGACATCTAGGTTCGCGCCGCGGGTGCGTATCGCGGTGGATGCAATGGGCGGGGATTTTGCCCCGGCCGAGGTTGTGGTCGGGGCCCGAGCCGCCGTCAGGGAACTCGACGTCGAGGTGACCGTGGTGGGCTTGGAGGAATCGCTCCGGCCCCTCCTCAAACCGGACGATGGGCTGAACTTTGTTCCCGCAACGCAGGTGGTGGAAATGGGCGATCATCCGGCTCGCGCGGTCCATTCCAAACGGGACTCCTCGATGGCGGTTTGCGCGAGGCTCTGCAAGGATGGCCAGGCGGCGGGGTGGATCTCTGCCGGAAATACGGGTGGGGTGATGGCGGCAGCCTTGATGCTGCAGGGCCGCTTGCCGGGGGTTCAACGACCAGCCCTGGGTACCGTTCTGCCCACCCGGACCGGCTCCTGCTACCTGGTCGACGTGGGGGCTAACGTCGGCTGCCGTCCCGAGTATCTGGTCCAGTTCGCGCAGATGGGGTCGGTGTACGTAGAGCGCGTCATGGGCCGACCATCACCCACGGTCGGACTTTTGAGCAACGGGGAGGAGGAGGGCAAGGGCGATTCGCTGGTGCGTGAGGCTCACGATTTACTGAGGCGGCACCAGGATCTCCATTTCATCGGGAACCTGGAGCCGCGCGACGTGTTGGCGGGCAAGGCTGACGTTGTAATCTGCGATGGATTCGTGGGCAATATCGCCATCAAGATGGCGGAATCCACCGCCGAATTTATCTTCCAGGCCATGAGGCAGGAGATTCCCAAGACCTGGAGGGGGAAGATCGGAGGGGCCCTTATCCGTCCCTCGGTCGCCGCCATTCGCTCAGGCATGGATTGGCGTGAGTTTGGTGGTGCGCCGCTGCTCGGAATAGATGGGGTTGCGGTGGTTGCCCACGGGCGCTCAGATGGGCGGGCGATCAAGAATGCGGTGCGGGTGGCCAAGCAGTCGGTGGGGGTGAACCTGGTGGATAACATTCGGGAGGCGGTGGGCAGATGACAGCGCGCGATGAGCGGCGGGTGGTGGTCACCGGAATGGGGACTATCAATCCTTTGGGGTGCACGCTAGAGACCTATTGGCAGGGCCTGATGGAGGGCCGGAGCACGGCAGGCCCCATCGATGGCTTCAAATCCGCCCGCCTGACCACCAAATTTGCCTGCCAGATCCCGAGTTTTGATCCCCTCGAGTACATGGACCGGAAACTTGCACAGCGCTCGGCGCGCTTCAGTCAACTGGCGGTGGGGGCGAGCGGATTGGCGCTGGACGACTCGGGGCTGGACCTCGCCCGGGAAGACCCGTTTCGCGTCGGGGTGGAGATGGGCACGGGAATCGGTGGCTTCGAGGTCATGACCGAGGACGCGGCCCAGTATCTGAACGGTGGGCGCCTACCACCCCTCTACGCAACGATGGTGATACCGAATATCGCCGCCGCCCAGGTGGCGATGACCTACCACTTGAATGGTCCCAACGGAACGACCGCCACCGCCTGCGCCGCGTCCACACAGAGCATCGGCGCCGCACTCCGCACCATCCAGCGGGGCGACGCGGACGTGATGCTGGCGGCCGGATCGGAGGCCTCGTTGTGTGAGACGGGGATCGCCGCCTTCAACTCGATCAAGGCCCTCTCCACGCGCAACGACGATCCCCTCACCGCCAGTCGGCCCTTTGACCGCGATCGCGATGGATTTGTGGCCGGCGAGGGCGCGGCAACGCTGATTCTTGAGGACCTGGACCATGCTCAGGCCCGGGGCGCGCGCATCTATGGCGAGGTACTGGGCTTCGCCAGCACCAACGATGCTCATCACGCGGTCGCTCCCGACGCCAGTGGAGCTGCGCCGGCACGGTGCATGCTTAACGCCATCGCCGATGCCGGAATCGTGGCTGAAGAAATCGACTATGTGAACGCGCACGGCACCTCAACCGGCCTCAATGACGCAGCCGAGACCCGAGCCCTCAAGCTCGCTCTCAAGGAGCACGCTTACCGGGTGGCGATTTCCAGCACCAAGTCGATGATTGGCCACCTGCTGGGTGCGGCTGGGGCGGTCGAGGCGGTCGCGACCCTGCTGATGATGAACCGTGGCCGCGTGCACCCCACCATCAACTACCACACGGCGGATCCCGACTGTGATCTGGACTACATACCCAACGTATCGCGCCAATTGGAGGTGCGGACCGCGATCTCCAACGGATTTGGTTTCGGTGGGCAGAATTGCACCGTTGTATTTCGGCGGTTGGAGGAGTAGGCGTGGCCGACGATCAGACCCCAGAACCACCGCAGGAGAATATCGGTCGCATAGTCCTGAAGAGTCTCCAGGAGGAGATGCAGACCTCGTACATGGAGTACGCGATGTCCGTCATCATCAGCCGGGCGCTGCCGGATGTGAGAGACGGCCTCAAGCCAGTGCAGCGCCGGATCCTATACGCGATGAACAACGCCGGCGGCACGGCGGCGGCGCGCCACAAGAAATCGGCCGCCTACGTGGGCGACGTCATGAAACTCTTCCATCCCCACGGCGACAGCGCCATTTACGACGCTCTGGTGCGGATGGCCCAGCCCTTCTCGTTGCGATACCCGATGATCGACGGCCAGGGCAATTTCGGCAGCGTTGACGGTGATCCGCCAGCCGCCATGAGGTACACCGAGGCCAGGCTCGCTGCCATCGCCGCAGAACTGCTGGCGGATATCGAGAAGCAGACCGTCGACATGGTTCCCAATTACGACGGCCAGGAGGAGGAGCCGACCGTGTTGCCGGCGAGGATTCCCAACCTGCTCGTCAATGGGGCCACCGGCATCGCGGTGGGTATGACGACCAACATTCCGCCGCACAACCTCCGCGAGGTCACCGCCGCCGTGAGCCACCTGCTGGAGCATCCCGACGCCACCAGTGAAGACCTCGGCCGTCACATCAAGGGCCCTGACTTTCCGACCGGCGGCATCATCATGGGTCGCTCGGGGATCAATCTGGCTTACGCGACCGGGCACGGGAAAATCATTGTCCGCGCCCGCCACACGTTCGAACAGGCCGCCAACGGTAGGGAGCGCATCATCATCGACGAACTCCCCTATGCCGTCAACAAGGCTAATTTGGTTGCCAAGATCGCCGATCTGGTGGCCGATCGCAAATTGGAAGGCATCGCCGACCTTCGAGACGAGTCGGACCGGACCGGCATGCGGATAGTGATCGAACTCAAGCGGGAGTCGCGGCCCTACACCGTCCTCAACAACCTGTACAAGCACACCTCCCTGCAGCAGACTTTCGGCGTCATCATGCTCGCCATCGTCGATGGCCGACCCCAGGTGCTGGGGTTAAAGCAACTCCTGCAGCACTTCGTCGAGCACCGCCGCGACGTAATCGTCCGGCGCACCCGCTTTGAGCTGAACCGAGCCCAGGAGCGAGCCCACATTCTCGAAGGCCTGAAGATCTGCCTCGACCATCTCGACGAGGTAATCGCCACAATTCGTGCCGCAAACGATACGGAGGCCGCCAGCGGTCAACTTCAATCGCGATTTGGCCTGTCGGAGCGCCAGGCCCGAGCGATTCTGGATCTCCGGCTGTCTCGGCTGACTCAGCTGGAGCGCCGGAAGATAGACGAGGAATACGAGGAGACGATCAAGACGATCGCGTATCTGGAGTCGATCTTGGCGTCGGATCAGAAGGTTCGACTCCTGATCGACGAAGAGATGAAAGAACTGGCCAAAAAGTACGGCGATGAGCGTCGAACCGAGATCACCGATCAGGATGCCGTCGAGTTGTCAGCGGAAGACCTGATTCCCAAGGAGGAAGTCGTCGTCACGCTGACACACAGAGGCTACGTGAAGCGCCAGCCGGCACGCGCTTTCCGGTCTCAGAATCGCGGTGGGGTAGGGCTGCGAGGTGCCCGACCCACGGCTGGATCAGACGCCCCCAGTGGCACCCGCGAAGAAGACTATGCCGAGCAGATGGTGGCGACGCACACACACGCCAGTCTCCTGTTCTTTACCCAGAGTGGGCGTGTTTTCCAGTTGCGGGTGCACGAATTGCCGGAACGCGACCGGACCGCGAAGGGCCTACCGATCAACAACTTGATCGAGATCGACAGCGGCGAGAGAGTCACCGCTGTATTTGTGCGTCCTGAATCCGACGATCCGGCTGCTCAGTACATGCTGATGGTGACGCGTGACGGCTACATCAAGAAGACGCGGATGAAGGAATACTCCAGTGTCCGACGGAACGGACTCATCGCCATCAATCTGCAGGCCAGCGACGAACTTCTGTGGGTATCGCCGACCTCTGGCGCCGATGACGTGATCATCGCCACCCAACTGGGCAAGGCGATTCGCTTCGGCGAAGCTGAAGTGCGACCGATGGGTCGTGACACCCAGGGCGTGATCGGAATCCGCCTAGGCAAGACGGACTTGGTCTGCGGGATGGCGGTGGCGGTGCCGGGGGGCGAACTTCTGGTGGTCACCGAGAGCGGCTATGGCAAGCGAACCCCACTCAGCGAATATCCGATCCATCATCGTGCCGGCCAAGGGATCTTCACGCTTCGGGTCACCGAGCGAGTTGGGCGGCTGGCCGCCCTGCGCGTGGTGACCGATCCGGAGGAGGAGATCTTGCTCATCACCACCGCGGGCATGGTGCTGAGGACGGTGGTTGGCTCCATTTCCGTGATCGGGCGCCAGACACAGGGCGTGATCGTGATGCGGGTGAGCGGGGAGGACCAGATCGTCGGCGTCGCGCCGGTCGGGCTATCCATGGACGATGACTGAGTGAGCACCCTGGGATTCGCCGGACTCCTGCTGGCCGGCTTGGCGGCGGCGATTCTGGTTGCGGAATTGCTGCTGTTACTGATCCGAGGACTGATGCCACTTCGGTCGTCCGCCGACCAATTGATATCCGGATTTGAAGGCAGTCGAGCACTGTTGTTACCTGAGGTGAACGCGCTGAGGGCCCAAAGTGACGAATTGTTGCTAGCCGTCATTCCATTGAACCGATTACGTAGTTGGCTAACACACCCAATCTTGAGCGTCTTCGTCACTAATTACAGCAAGCGGCCCCGGCCGTGAAGCGGCGTGAGCGCGTACATCGCCCAAGAAAAGCTCTTGATGAGCCAGGATCGCCGCCTGCGCCGTATGACGCCGACCCAGGGCGTCAGGGTTCGGCTGCCGATGCTACATTTTTCGCGGTTGACGAGGCGGTCGCACGCGAGCGGAGCCGTATAGCCCGCGAACTACACGACGGCATAGCATCTGATTTATCAACGGCCGTTGCGCTGTTCAAGTATTACTTCGAATCATCGCGGGGAACTCTGGAATCGGACCAGGCGCTGTCTAATATCTTCGCCATACTTGAGACCTTGCTCGAAAGCACCCGCAATACATTGCGGGACATGCGCCCGCGCCGATTGGGCGCCGACGGACTCGTAGTGGAGCTCAGGGCAATGTCCGAAGAATTCGGACGACTTTATGGTATCCGCGTCGAGCTATGGACGAGTGGGCGTGAGGACGAGGTGAATCGAAACTGCCGCGAAGTTATCTACCATATTGTCCGCGAATCGCTTGCCAACGTGCGGCGGCATTCGGGATCAACTGTTTGCCGTGTCCGGTTGGCATTCGCGGCGCGGCCGTTCCTGATTGAAATCACCGATGAAGGTAAGGGTTTTGAGCATTCCGGAACGGATGGCTACGGCCTTGTTGGGATGCGGGAGCGGGCCGCCGGAATCGGTGGACGATTGGAGGTTGTAAGTACACCAGGTCGCGGGACAACCGTTTTCTTGTTTGGACCGGACGGGACCGCAGTCGAGTAGGGGCACGCTGGCGATCAGCCCGAGCGCTCTTGGTGGTGAGCCGTCGCGGTTGTTGCACGTGGCCTGCATTACCAATCGCAATCGCGGCTGAGGTGACGCGGACGAGGAACCGCCACGAAGAGCAGCATCGCCCCCGTACCAGGCTTATGAACCGTGAAGCCCCGTTTCTTGCCAAACTCTCTTCGGTTAACCGGAAGTTCCTGAGGGCGGCCGAGTTCAGTTGAACTCGGAATGGCGATGCAGGTTCTGGCTACAAGGAGGCGGTGAGGTCGAGGAGCTGTAGGGCGCGACTCTGGAGAACGGTGGGGAGCGCGAGCTTATCGAAGGTGGCGGACGGTGTTCTTGGTCAAGGTGGCAAGATTCCCGAGCCGGCTGCGGAAGCTGTGGCACCGCGGTGTCATCGGGCAGACGCTGAGTCCGCGCCTTGGCCAACGCGGAGTCCGAGCGCTGCGCCGGCGCTACCACGTCCTCGGCCACCGGCTTGGCCTCGTCCCTGAGCAAGAGCGGAGCCCAGGCCCGCTCCAGGTGCCAGCGGACCTAGCAGGCGAGCATGCCGATATGGCCTGACCCCCGAGAGCGGAGCCATGTGATATGAGGGTTTCACCACAGCCCGGGAGGGTAGGGAGGAACTCGAGTGAAAGGCAGGCGGCACACGCCGGAGCAGGTTGTGCGCAAGCTGCGCGAGGCGGACCGGCAGCTGGCCGAGGGCAAGTCGGTGGCCGAGGTGGCCAAGGCGCTGGAGATCAGCGAGAACACGTTCAGCCGCTGGTGGAACCAGTACGGGGGCATGAAGGCGGACGACGCCAAGGAGCTGCGCCGGCTGAAGGACGAGAACGGGCGGCTGAAACGGATGGTCGCCGACCAAGCCCTCGACATCCAGGCCGGAAGTTGTTGTAG
>Ga0207933_1000920_pt1 | contig 25008 bp, 18 predicted proteins | sample NGESurdeep092012_4_FD_184488 | JGI IMG/M metagenome (GOLD analysis project Ga0207933, IMG submission 184488) | Arctic peat soil microbial communities from Barrow, Alaska - NGEE Surface sample F53-3 deep-092012 (SPAdes) | ecosystem: Environmental > Terrestrial > Soil > Wetlands > Peat ... | reverse complement strand
CAGGTAGACCAGGCAATTGATGCCAACCAGCGCATAGGTTGCAGGAGCAGTGGCCCACCGGGCCGATGGCCTCGGCCTGGCTGGAGGCAGGTCATAAGGCTCCGGCTCTCGACTGGGGTAGAGGCGTGGATCTCCAGCGTCGCGCGGGTCGTCGCCTTTGCGCGGAGGCAGAATCTCGGGTTGCGGCCGCGCCGGCCGCGATCTCCAGACCATAGGCTAGGCTAACCTGAGAGGTAGCCGGGGACAAAGCGGTTGCCGGAGCTTGCGCTCTGGCATGATTAAAGATGGAACCCGCATTCCGGGTATGCTCAGGGCACAGCCGCTGCGGCGTCTTCTCAACTAGTTCAACCCACCAATAACTCTTATCGGCAAGGAGCGCCTTTTGACGGGGAACAAACGAATTCAACGAGCACTTTTGAGCGTAACGGACAAAACCGGGCTGGCGGCCTTTGCTCGGCAATTGGCGGCATTGGGCGTGGAGCTGGTCTCGACCGGCGGTACAGCGCGCACCCTGCGCGAGGCGGGCCTGCAGGTGCGCGACATCTCCGACCTGACCGGCTTTCCCGAAATGCTCGACGGCCGGGTCAAGACTTTGCACCCTAAGGTCCACGGAGGAATCCTCTACGTGCGGAGTGACGACCGGCACCGCGCTGCGGTGGCGGAGCATGGGATCGAGCCGATCGACATGGTGGTCGTCAATCTTTATGCCTTCCAACAAACGGCGCGGCGGGCCGGCGTTGCATTCGGAGATCTGATCGAGAACATCGACATTGGCGGTCCGTCGATGGTGCGCTCGGCGGCCAAAAACTTTGAGGACGTCGCCATTGTGACCTCGCCCGGCGACTATGAGGCGCTGGCCTCCGAGATGGCCACGGCGGGCGGAGCGCTAAGCCTGGAAACGCGCTGGCGGCTGGCCAGACAGGCTTTCTCCGTCACGGCCGCGTATGACGCCGCCATTGCCGGCACCTTAGCCGAGGTCGCCTCGCCGCCCCGCCATGACGCCGCAGTAGAGTTCGCCGCATCCCAATTCCCTCCCGTTCTGCGCCTGGATTACACGCGCGTGATGGACTTGCGCTATGGAGAGAATCCACACCAGAAGGCGGCTCTCTATGGCGACGGCAGCGGGCTGGGGGTGGCCGGAGCGACTCAACTGCAGGGCAAGGAGCTGAGCTATAACAACCTGGTCGACCTGGACGCCTGCTGGGAACTGGTGCAGGAGTTCCAGGAGCCGGCGGTGGGAATCATCAAGCACACCAATCCCTGCGGAGCGGCGATCGGAGCATCGATCGCCGAGGCTTACCGCAAGGCGCTTTCGACCGACCCCACATCTGCTTTCGGCAGCGTGATCGGCATCAATCGCGAGGTAGACGAAGAGGCGGCCGGAGAGATCGTCAAGCTATTTGTCGAGGCGATTGCTGCGCCGTCCTTCAGCGAGGGAGCCCTGAAGCTCTTTCATGCGAAGAAGAATCTGCGTCTGGTGGAGGTGCGGGACGTGCGCTCGAGCCGGGTGCTGAAGCAAGTCTCCGGCGGCCTGCTGGCGCAGGAAGCGGATCGCGGACGAGTGACCCCCACGGAACTCAAGACGGTGACCAAGCGCGCGCCTACGGAGGAGGAGATGCAGTCGCTCCTCTTTGCTTGGAGAGTGGCCAAGCACGTCAAGTCCAACGCAATCGTCTATGCTCGCGACGGCCAGACCCTGGGCGTGGGCGCGGGCCAGATGAGCCGGGTGGACGCGGCGAAATTTGGCGCTATGAAAGCGGTTTTGCCGCTGGCGAATTCTGTCGCCGCCTCCGACGCCTTCTTCCCTTTCCCGGACGGCCTGGAAGCGGTCGCCGCGGCGGGGGCCACTGCGATCATTCAGCCCGGCGGATCGGTGCGCGATGGTGAGGTGATCGAGCGCGGCGACGCACTCGGGATGGCGATGGTCTTCACCGGGATGCGGCACTTCCGGCACTAACTCACTGGCAGCCCGTCCCCGGCCGCGGACTGACAGTCGAAAACTGGAACTATCTGCAACCTTTTGGGGGGATAGGAGGACCGAAAGCGTGGGCTTTCAGGGAGGCGGTGCAGGCGTAGACTACAGACGGTGTCGCGTTACAATCGTGGAGAATGAGCAGCTTCCCTGATTGGCCGTTCGGTCGATGGGTCAATTGCGCGATTCGATCGTTGGATCTAAAGAATTGGGACTCACGGGGTGGGGACGCACTGTCTTTCCCTAGAGAGGTTTGACTCAGGGCGCAGCAGGATGAAGACCAAGGCCCGGGCCGCAGGATTTCCGATGAACTGCAAGGCGACGTCTGTACCTTTGAGCGCAAGCCGCGGTGCGCTGCGCTCTCGATCAGGATTTCTTTTGGCTGCTGTTTTTGCAGCGGGTTCGCTTTGGGCTCAGTCGGTTCCCGCCGTTAGCGCCGCTCAGCCCAGTCCCACCGGCGCGGCCGCCACGGCCGCCAAGAATACGTCAGGGCAGGCGGCGGCCAAATCATCCTCCAGCAGCGACGAGAATCGCGCCTCGGCTTACTACCATTTCGCACTCGCCCATATGTATGAAGACATGGCCACCAATTATGGCCGGCCGGAATACGCCACGCGGGCGATTGAGCAGTACAAGCTGGCGCTTGATGCGGACCCGAACTCCAAGTTTCTGAACAGCGGATTGGCCGACCTCTACCTGCGCACCGGGCGCATCCGCGACGCGGTGGAAACCGCCGAGGCCACGCTCAAGAGCGATCCCAACAATTTGGAAGCGCACAAGCTTCTGGGGCGCGTTTACCTGCAGTCGCTGGGCAACATGCAGTCCAGCGGACCCTCGCAGCAGGTGCTTCAACTGGCAATTACCGAATACTCCAAGATCGTTCAACTGCAGCCCAACGATATCGAGAGCCGCCTGCTGCTGGGACAGCTCTATTCGCTCGGCCACGATACGGCCAAGGCCACCGAACAGTTTAGGGCAGCGCAGAAGATCGATCCCAACTCCGAAGACGTGGTGTTGAATCTGGCCCGGCTCTATGCCGACTCCGGGCAAACCACGCAGGCCGTCGCAGTGCTGACCTCGGTTCCAGAAGACGATCGCACAGCGAAGATGGATTATGCGCTGGGCGTTAGCTATGACCATTTGAAGGATCACAAGCATGCCATTGCCGCTTACAGCAGCGCTCTCGATCAGGATCCGGGCAACCTGGACGCCGAACGCGGATTGGCGCAAGCGCTGTTGGACGACAAGCAGTTGGACGCGGCGCTCAAGCACTTCCAGTCGATCTCCGAATCCGATCCCCAGGACGCGCAGAGTTATTTGAGAATCTCAGAGATTCAACGACGCCAAGGACACTACAATCAGGCGCTCGCAACCTTGCGCAAGGCCAAGTCTCTCGCTTCCGATTCGCTCGAGATCAGCTTCAACGAGGCGCTGATCGACGATTCGCTGGGCCACTATGACGATGCGACGCAAATTTTGGAGGGCCTGGTCACCCAGACCTCGCATCCGAACGGGCAATACTCCGACGGAGAAAAGAACAATCGCGCGATCTTTTTAGACCGGCTGGCCGACATTTACCGCGAGCAGAGCAAAGTGGAACAGGCCGTGGCTGCCTATCAGAAGATGATCGACATGGGCGGCGATGATTATGCCGATCGCGGCTACCAAGGCCAGGTGGATGCCTATCGCGACGTTCACCAGTACAGCAAGGCTATGGCGGTTGCAGAAAAGGCGGCCCAGGCCCTGCCCAAGGACAAGACCATTCAATTGATGCTGGCTGGACAGTTGGCCGATAGCGGCAAGCCGGAACAAGGCATCAAGCTCGCCCAGGCCCAGCTCACCGGCACTCCTGCGGATCGCGATGTGGAAATGTCGCTGGCCCAGATCTACACGCGGCTGCATCGCTGGAATGATGCCGAACAGCAGATCGACAAGGCCGAGACTCTCTCCACTACGCCGGACCAAAAGGTTTTCGTCTACTTTTTGCGCGGGGCGCTCGCCGAGCGCCAGAAACACTACGATCCGGCGGAAACCGAATTCCGCAAGGTTCTGGCGATCGACCCCAACAACGCGATGACGCTCAATTATCTGGGCTACATGCTCGCGGATCGCGGGATAAAGCTGGATGAGGCGCTGAGCATGATCCAGAAAGCGGTCAGCCTCGATCCGCAAAATGGAGCGTATTTGGATTCTCTCGGCTGGGCGTACTTCAAGATGGGCCAGTACGCACTCTCAGAGGCGAATCTGCACAAGGCGATCGATCGCATGTCCAACGATCCCACGGTACACGACCACATGGGCGAGCTGTACGCGAAGACGGGGCGGCTCAAACTGGCGGCGCAGCAGTGGGAGCAGAGCCTGCGAGAGTATGCTCGCTCCGAACACGCCGATGCCGAACCCGGCGATGTAAGCAAGGTGCAGAAGAAGCTGGAGAGCGCGCGGATACGGCTGGCAAAAGGCGAGGTCACGGCCGCGCAGTCAAAATAGAAAATCAGCATAGGCATATCCGGACCCGGCGTGGGGGAAGCCAGGATTATTCTTGGTTAAGGAATTTAATTTAACTTCCCCGCCGCTGGAGACAGCGGCCATGCTCCCATCGTGACCAACAGCGACCAATCCAATCCGCCTGAGGGCGCCCGCCTGCCCGCCGGCTGCGCGGTCCCCGCGATTGGTCCTTTGACCGAACGGGAGCATGCCGAGCCGGCGCACCCCTACCGCAGTCCCTTCCAACGTGATCGCGCGCGCGTCATCCATTCGCGCGCCTTCCGCCGACTGGCGGGAAAGACCCAGGTCTTCACTCACCGCTACTCCGATCATTTCCGCAGCCGACTCACGCACACAATGGAAGTGGCGCAGATCGCACGTGCCATGGCGAACGCCCTGGGCTTGAATGAAGATCTGGCGGAGACGCTCGCGCTGGCGCACGACGTCGGGCATCCACCGTTCGGACATGCCGGAGAGCGGGCGCTGGACGACGCCCTACGCGAGTTCGGCATGCATTTCGATCACAACCTGCATGCCCTGCGGATTGTTGAGTCCTTTGAAATTCGCTACGCCGCCTTTCCCGGGTTGAATCTGACGCTGGGTGTTCGCGAAGGCATTGTGAAACATTCGCACGATTATTCCGCGGCCGAGCACCCGGAGCTGCGGGCCTACTTTCTCGATCTGCGGCCTCCGCTCGAAGCCCAACTGATCGATCTCGCCGACGAAATCGCCTACCTCACAGCCGACACTGAAGATGGCTTTGAAGCGGGCATTCTCAAGTTGAGTGAGCTGCGCCGCCGGGTTGAACTCTTCGCGCGCGCCTTCGAGAGCGCGCGCAGCCAATACCCCGGAGCGGCGGAGAAGCTGCTCTTCAATGAAGCAGTCAGGAGGATGCTGAACACGCTGGCCGGAGACCTGATTCGTGAAACGGCACGGCGGGTGGCCGATGGCGGAATCGAGACCTTAGAGCAGGTCCGCCGCTTTCCGGAGCGCATCGTCCAGTTCACCCCTGAGATGGAAAGGCAGCGCCGCGAAACCAAGCAATACTTGTATGACGCGCTCTACAACAGCAAAGACCTGCAGCGGGCGCTGCACGACTCCACCGCCATCGTGCGCGATCTCTTCACCTGCTGGGTGACGGAACCAGCTCTGCTGCCCGCGGCCTATCGCTCACAGGTCGGCGTGGAAGGGGCGCCGCGGGTGGTCGCCGACTACATCGCCGGCATGACCGATAACTACATCCAGCAGCAGCATAGGCAATGGCTGAAAACGCAGCGGCCATCCGGCGCGTGAGCGGAGTCTACTGAACCGTGCCGCGGGGGCGCAGGCGGCGCAGTTCCTGCGCGCACTCAACCGCATTGCGGGCCGCCAGCTTGAGGTTATCGGTGGAGGCCCAGAGCCAGTAGTGAGCGGATGGGCCGCCGCTGCCGCCTTCGGCCCGTACCCGGACCAAAATTTCCTCCTGCCCGGCCGAGCTGAGATTGCTCGGCGCATCCGCATCGCCGGGCACGATCTCCACGTGAGGACCGGAGACCGCGGCCTCGACGTGCTCCAAAGCAACCGGCCGCTCGAACTTGAGGGCAATCGAGAAGCAGTGCCCGTGGAAGACCGGCGCGTGAACAAGCTGGAGAGGGAGCTGCGGAAGATGGTTAGCGCTGAGCAAGGAGTAGTGGCGGCGGATGCGCTCTTCGGTCTCCGCCAAGTTGACCTTAGCTTCTTCCCCCGCGGCGAGAATCGCGTTGAACGCTACCTGCACGTCATAGACGCTTTTGGGGAGTATCTGAAACGAGAGCAAAGCGACCGTCTGCTGGTGCAGCTCATCCATCGCCGCCCGGCCGTATTCCGAAGCGGGCTCAAAGATCGTGGCGGATGCATTCGCAATCGCTCCGACGGCTTGCGCCCGCTCCAGCAGCAGGGCCAGAGCCGTTGCGGCAGGATGCGCAGGAACAACCGCCGGCGTCTGTAGCCCGGGCGGAGCGGCAATGGGAGCGCCTTCGTCAATCCAGGGAGCCCTCACGAGCACCCCGGCTTCTCCTTCCAGCACATAGGTCAGATCCACGATGCTTGCCCCGGCGCCGAGCGCGTTCTTCCAGTGACGGCGCGTGGTGGAGGGCTCCCCTGCGAAGAACGCGAAGTCGACACGTTCAAAGGAGTCGGAGGTGATTTTCTGAACGAACGTAACCTCGTCGGCCACCGCTTCCAGTTGGCCCAGAGCCTGCCGATCGTCCATGAGCAGGAAGTCCGCGCCGGTAAAGCTCGATTCGGTCAGCGCGTCGTTGAGTTCCTTGCCCCGGAGGGAGGCGGCTCCAACAATTGCGATACGGTAGCTCTCAGTCATAGGTTTCTCAAATAGAAGAACACAGGCTGCGGCATTGCTCCAAAAGTCCGCTGCGTCTCCTGCGTCAGGGCGCGCCGCGAGAAGCCGCGGCCGCCCGGCGGCGGCGCTGCCAGGAATAGGCGAAGCGAGCGGCGATTCCGGAAAACATGTAGGCGAAGGCGAGGATGAAGAGGACCACCTGGGAGAAGAAGACCATGGCATAAATCACCACTCCCAGCAGCACCATCAATTGGAAAGGATGACGGTTGGCGAGGTTGATTTCCTTGCCACTCCAAAATCGCCAAGTACTGACCATGAGAAATCCGATCAGCACGACCAGCAACATCCATATCACCGCGATCCACCAATCGGGGATGGGATTGCCCAGAAAATAGTGGACGACGGCGGCGATCACCCCGGCAGCGGCGGGAATGGGCATTCCTACAAAGTATTTGCGGCCTTCGCGCCCGGGATTTTTGGGTTGGATGGCGCCGCCAAGATTGAATCGCGCCAGCCGGCTGGCGCCGCAAATGAGAAACAGAAAGCAGGCCAAGGCCCCGAGCCGCAGCACATTGTGACGGATGGCGGGGTTCATCTGCTGAGACAGCGTGTGGAAGCCCCAGGTAAAGGCGAGGATGCTGGGCGCAACGCCAAAAGTGATGACATCGGCTAGCGAATCGAGCTCCTTGCCGAACTCGCTGGCGGTGTTGGTCATCCGCGCGATGCGGCCGTCGAGCGCGTCAAAGGGGATGGCGAAGCCGATGGCCAGGGCGGCGTAATTGAAGTGCTGCGGCTCAAGCGCGGAGCCTTGCAGGCTCTGCATGATCGCGTAGTAGCCGGCGGCGATGTTTCCGGAGGTAAAGAGCGAAGGCAGAATATACATGCCCCGGCGCAGCTTCCCTCGCGAACGTCTCTCCTCTTGCGGCGAACCTTCTCCGCTCACGCCATTGTCTCCGCCAACACTTCTCCCGCCGGCCCACATTCGGCCGGGAGCAACTCCGCCAGCACCGACGAACCGCCTTTTACCCGCTGTCCGGAAACCACGCGCAGGCGCGCGGAGGCGGGCAACAAGACGTCGACGCGGGAACCAAACTTGATCAGGCCCACCCGCGCCCCGCGCTGTACAACATCACCCACCTGCGGCCGAAAGACGATGCGGCGCGCCAGCAAGCCGGCGATCTGCCTGAAGGTCACGTCACAGCCGTTCCCCAGGATAGTCACTGTGTTCTGCTCATTCTCGACTGCGGATGCGGGATTCAGCGCGTTCAGATATTTGCCCTTGCGGTATACGACCCTGCCCACCGTGCCCGCGATGGGCGACCGGTTGACATGTACGTCGAAGACGCTCATGAAGATGCTCAAGCGGATGCGGTCTCCCTCCTCGGTGCGCACGCGGACCACTTCGGTCAACTTGCCATCCGCGGGCGAGACGACGAGCCCCTCGTCCTGCGGAGCCAGTCGCCGGGGATCGCGAAAGAACCACAGCAAAAACAGCGCGAGCAGAAAAGGGGGGACGGCCCAGCCCCACGCTCCGGTAAGCCTCCACACCAGCGCCCCTGCGCCAGCAAACCCTAAACCGTAAAAATATCCGTCGCGCACCATAGTTGGGACAGGGAGCTCTCAAGAAGGATTATAGAGGTGCGCTGCTTGAACCGTGCGATGCAGCGATGGACGAGCCGCGTACTGGAATGCCAGGAGGGTTTGGTGAGTCACCTGGGCAAAAAAAAGAAGGCCGGCACGGTTTGCCAACCGTGCCGGCGCTGGGAGCCTGTGGGCTTTGGGCCGAGTCCCGAAACCCCACAAACTCGCGGTGGAAAAGCCGCTATTGCTGGGGCGCCGCATCTCCCGAAGCACTCGCGTTCGAGGCGGACCCGGAATTCTCGCTATTGCTCTTATGGCTCTTCTTCTTCTTCTTGGTGGTTCCGTCCTGATCCGAGGTTGAGGAATCGCTATCGATGCTGGAATCGTCAGTTGCGGCCGAGGCATCGTCCGGCGCGATGAAGCTAGGCTGCACCAAGCCAAGCGGCAGATAGCTTCCCCCAGCCTGCGGCGTGCTGCCGCTCTGGATCGTGCTCACCGGCTGCGACCCATTCTGCGGCTGCACGGCATCACCCTGCTGTGCGGCGCCGCTGCCCTGGCGGAAGTTGGAGGAGCCCGCCTGCGATTGGCTGGAAAGAGCTCCATTCACAAGGCCGACCTTGGACTGAGTCGAACCGGGTGTATCGATGGTGTTGGAGTTTCCGGTATTGGTAGTGATGGGGCCCTGCTGGACGGCGCCGAAGATGCCGCCGCCGCGGCAGAATCCGCTGTACCCCCCTCCGGTTACGCCAACGAAGTTATAATCCACATAGGCACACTCTTTTTGGATCGTGCCGGGCGCGTCGCCGCTGTTGTCAGTGAATCTCACATTTCCGTGCCGGTAGCGGCCGTCGTTAACCAGGCCAACGACCACGGTGCAGGAAGCGTTGGAGTTTAAGTTCTCGCTGATATAGCAGGTGCCACCGACCCACGACGCACCGCGCGGATTGTGAATTTCGAAATAGCTGATGTTCAGCGGATCCGAACCCCCTCCGTCCCCGCCCACATTGGTGATGGTGACTGTCACGGAGAAACCACCTGCGGGGACGGTAACCAGGGATCCGGCTGTGACCTGGGCCACCGGGCCGTTCGGCTGTGCGGTTACCGGAATCTGATTCCCCAGCGCGGAATAGTCTTTGTTGCTATTTCCGAGGAGAGTGATGGTGGCGTTCCCGAGGCCGCTGCCGCTGTAATTGACGGTGGCTGTGCAGGCATTCACAATTCCAGGCTCGAGGGTGGAGGTATCGGAGCCGCAGCCGCTCACGGAGAAACTAGAAGAATTGGAGCCGGAGATGCTCGGCGTCTTGAATGTAATCTCCTGATTACCAACGTTGATTCCCATTACTGAACCCGAAGGCGCGACCGCCAAAGGCGCTGCGTTCATCGCATTCAGGGTGAGGACCTGGGCGGGGACCCCGCCACTAGCGTAGCCAATATCGCTAATGGTAATGCTCTGCCCGCCCGGCCAAACGACCATGTTGCTCGGCGTCACCAACTCAGTGGTAAAGCCGCTGTTTCCATAGCCAAGCGTGGCGACATCGTTACTGTCGGGCACGGGCGTGGATCCCGTGTAGTTGATGGGCTCCACCAGGACGCGCTCATTGTAGCCGTCCAGGACGTAGAGATCGCCGGCAGCATCGAAGTTTACCGACGACGGGTAGTAGAGCGAGTACTGATTGGCGTTGGAGCCGTAAGACCCGAAAGAGACTGCGGAGATGGCTCCGGTCGCTGCGGTCACCACATCTACGCCGCCAGTGTTGGAGTCGTTCGATGCGTCGCCGCCGTCGGCGATGTAGAGGTTCCCGTAGGAATCTGTCGTCAAACTCTCTGGGAAGATGACCGGCGTGCCGCTGACCGTGTAGTTGAGTGTGTTTGCCGGACCGCCGTCGGCCGGCACCTTCACGATATATCCGGGATTGGAGGCGGTGGCATACAACCCCAGCGGTCCCCCATCCCCGATATACAGATTGCCCGAGGGATCGATCGCCAGCGCGATCGGATGGTTCAACGTTATTCCGGCAGGAAGGGTAAGAAGGGTCCCCGCGGTGTCCCAATTACCGGCCGGCGGAATTTTGCGGACGTAGCCGCTAAAGTCGGCCACATAGAGGTTTCCATCCGCATCGAGAGCCACTGCTGTGGGATTGACAAACTGCTGAATCGGTCCGCCCACTTGTGAACGGGTGGAGGAGATGACGCCATTTGTGACTGGATAGGCCCAGACCGCAGGATTGGCATAGGTATAATCGCCGCCGGAAATAACCGCGCCTGTATCAGCGATGAAGAACCAATTTCCATTCCCGGAGACAGCCAACCCCTGAGGTTCATAGAGCATCGTCTGCGATGACTGCGAAAGCACCGACTGAGTGCCAGGATAAAGCGCCAAGCTGCCGGCGACGCCAATGCCCATGGTGGGCACTGCAAGGATATCTTTATTGCCGTCGGTAAGCCCGACAGCTCCGATACGCACACCGGGAATGGACGACTGATATTGAACGTTAGCGGTCACGGAGCACTGCGTTCCGGCCGATACTGTGCCAACCCCCGACGCACCGCAACCAGAGAACCCTCCCTCGGAGAACTCACTCATGCTGTCGCCTTGCATCGTCTGGTAATACGCAACACTATTTGTCTGACTTATGAAGTTGTAGTTGATCGTGATGGTTGGGCTGGTAGTGGTGTTACCGGCGTAGCTCGCTGGGATGGAACCGAAGTTGACTGGGTTGTTGTTGTAGTAGAGCTCGTCGACGGCATCGTTGCTGTCGTCGGTGAGGTAAATGTTTCCGGTGGAGCTAAGCGCCAAGCTGCCCGGATTGGTGATCGAGCTGAAAGGGACTTCGAAGGTATTCGTTTTGGACGTGGCTTCGATCAAGCGGCTATTGCCGCTGTCCATGATGTAAACGTCGCCGGCCGGATCGACACCCATACCGACTGGCAGCACAAAATGGGAACCGCTGAAGTTGAAGTTGCCGACGGAGGTGGTTGACAAAAAGGTTGAGGTGGCCATCGTCGAGGCACTGTACTCGTAGATCTGATTGCTCGCGAGGTCGGCAAAATAAACATCGCCGGCGTTGTCCACGGCCAGCCCGGCGGGCTGAAATCCCGTGCCTATAGAAAGCTTGGTTGCAACGCCGCCGGTGACTTCATAGATGGCGCCCTGCGTCTGATCGGCAATGTACAGGTTGTTGGCGGAATCCACCGCCAGGGCAGTGGGCGTCTGAGTTCCGCCATACGGAATGGCAGTGGCTGCCGGACTGGCGCTCGATTCCGGGCTGGCGATCTTGAAGACCTTTCCGGCGGTTCCATCTGCCACATACAGCGCGCCGGTTGAGTCCGCTACGACCGCTATGGGATCCTGCATGGTGACACCGGTAGGCGTGAGCCGCTGGCCAGTAGCGGCAATATCGGCCGAATTGCCGCTGCCACCGCCTACCGCCCCGGTGGTGGGTGTGATGCGCACCAAATGTGCTTTTGTACCGCTCTGAATATCGGCTACATAGACGGTGCCGTCGGGAGCGACGGCTATGCCGGTGGGGTCGTTAAGGTTCGCGTAGCTGAAGGGGATCTGAGCGTCGTAGGCCACCTGAGCGAATGAGGCTGTGCCGGCGAAAAGAAAAGCTGCGGAGGCCGTCAGCGCGAGTACGGTTTGGTGGATGCGGATTCGATGGCAACGAGACATGGGCAGTTTCCCTCAATGGCCCCCTCCAAGGCGATGCACTGCGCGCGCAGGGAGAGGGGACGCACTTACCTTAGCGGAGGGCAATGCCAATGCACATGGCACTTCCATGGCATGACGGCTCGCCACCAAAGACGCAGTGGGCGGCGGCGGCGGCAAAGTCATGTTGACGAAGCTTTTGCAGACCTTCCGTCTCCACCGCCCGCCGCTCTGTGTTAGTTTCGAGGGGACACAAATAGTCACTTGGGGGCACTTTCCCCAGGCCGGAGGATCCTGACTTGGGCAAAAGCATGGTCCCGAAGCGCCTCTTCTTCACCAAGGGCGTCGGGAAACACAAGGAGCGGCTTACTTCTTTCGAGTTGGCATTACGCGACGCTGGGATCGCCGCCCAGAATCTGGTTCGCGTTTCATCGATATTTCCCCCGCAGGCCAAACTGATCGCCCGCAAGGAAGGGCTGAAGTACCTTTCGCCGGGCGAGGTCGTTTTCGCGGTGGTGGCGGAAAACTCCACCCGCGAGCCCCATCGGCTGGTAGCCTCCAGCATTGGTGTAGCGATTCCTAGCGACCGCGACACCTATGGATACTTGAGCGAGCATCACAGCTTTGGGGAATCCGACGAGCAGGCGGGCGAATACGCCGAGGAACTGGCGGCCGAGATGCTTGCGACCACGCTCAACGTGGAATTCGACCCCGACAAGAGCTGGGACGAGAAGAAGGAGATCTACCGCATCTCTAACAAAATTGTGCGCACCGCGAACGTGACCCAGTCAGCGGTGGGCGACAAGCGAGGCCGCTGGACAACGACCATCGCGGCGGCCATCCTGATCTTCGAGTAGATGGCAGAGAACCAAAACTACCGCGTCGGCCTGGTGCAGATGTCCTGCTCTCCCGATCCGGAGGCCAACCTCGAGAAGGCCGCGGACCGGGTGCGGGTGGCTGCGCGCATGGGCGCGCAGGTCGTCTGCCTGCCCGAGCTCTTCCGCACGCAGTACTTCTGCCAGCGGGAGGACGCCGCGCTCTTCCGCTTGGCGGAGCCGGTCCCCGGACCCACCACCGAGCGGCTGGCCGCGGTGGCGCGAGAGACGGGGGTGGTAGTGGTCGCTTCCCTCTTCGAGCGGCGCACCGCCGGCTTGTACCACAACACGGCGGCGGTTCTCGATGCCGACGGCTCCCTGGCCGGGCTCTACCGCAAGATGCATATCCCGGACGACCCGCTCTATTACGAGAAGTACTACTTCACTCCCGGCGATCTGGGCTTTCGCGCCTTCGATACCCGTGCGGGGCGCATTGGAACGCTGGTGTGCTGGGATCAGTGGTACCCGGAGGGGGCGCGCTTGACCGCGCTGCAAGGCGCTTCGCTGCTCCTCTATCCCACCGCTATCGGCTGGCATCCGGCAGAGAAGCCGCAGTATGGCGACGCGCAGTACTCCGCCTGGCAGACCATCCAGCGGGCGCATGCCATTGCCAACGGAGTCTACGTCGGGGCGGTCAATCGCGTGGGCCACGAACAGGGCGACATACTCGGCGACCGCGTCGCCGGTCCCGGCCTGGAATTCTGGGGCGGCAGCTTTATCGCAGGCCCCTTTGGCGAGATCATCGCCGAGGCCTCGCACGACCAGGAAGAGATTCTGATCGCCGAGATCGACCTGCAACATCTGGAGGAGGTGCGGCAGAATTGGCCCTTTCTGCGCGACCGCCGTATTGACGCTTACGCGCCCATCAGCCAACGCTTTCTCGATCCGCCCCCGGCGAAGGAGCACGCCGCCGGCGACGGCCCCCGCACGCGCTCCCACTCCGACGCGCCGCCCGACCCCGATGCCACGCAATAGCTCCCTCCAGACGCCTCGCAGCTTGGGCTACCGTATGCCTGCCGAGTGGGCTCCTCATGCGGCCACATGGATCGCTTGGCCGCACAACGCCTCCGATTGGCCAGGCAAGTTTCAACCCATACCCTGGGTTTATGCCAGCATCGCCGGACATCTCTCGCGTGTAGAAGATGTCCACATCCTGGTGAATGGTCTGGAGAAGAAGAGGCGCGCCACCACTCAGATCGTCCGCGCCGGCGCCGTGATGGAGAGAATTCACTTCCACTCCTGGCCCTCAAATCGCGTTTGGACGCGCGACTCCGGCCCCATTTTCATTACGAGGGAAGGCTCCGCGCCCCGGGGTATTGCGAGGAAAGAAGATGGAAAACAACTATCTTCTTATCTTTCACTTACAGATTGGAAGTTCAATGCATGGTCGAAGTATGACGACTGGCAGCACGACGATGCTATTCCGCAGCGGGTGGCAAAGTTGCTGGGTTGCCCGCGTTGGACCCCGAGCTTTGCTTCACCGGTCGGCTTGCCTGCTCGAGGCGCTTCGAGCCGCGTAGTGCTCGAAGGCGGCAGCATTGACGTCAATGGCTCCGGCGTACTGCTCACCACCGAGGAGTGCTTGTTGAGTGAGGTGCAGCAGCGCAATCCCTGGCCCAATTCCCAGCGCGACGCAGAGGCGGGCCGGGAAGAGCTCCGGCGCGCGTTGGAGCATGTCTTCTACGAGTATCTGGGCATAGATCAAGTGATATGGCTGGGCCGGGGAATCGCCGGCGACGACACGCACGGGCACGTGGACGACATCGCCCGCTTCGTCTCTGAGGACACGATTGTGGCGTCCGCCGAGCCGAACCCGGCGGACGAAAATCATTCGCCGCTAAAGGAGAATCTCGACCGGCTGCGGTCGGCGCGAAACGGCCAAGGCAGACCCTTCCGCATCGTCGAGCTGCCAATGCCGGCTCCGGTGGTCTTCGACGGCCAGCGGCTGCCGGCCAGCTATGCCAACTTCTATCTTGCCAATGAACTGGTTCTGGTTCCCACCTTTAATGACGCGAACGACCGCGTGGCGCTGAATACTCTGGCTGCGCTCTTTCCCCGCCGGAAGATAGTGGGCATCCACTGCGGCGACCTGATCTGGGGCCTCGGCGCGCTGCACTGCATGACGCAGCAGCAGCCGGCATAGCCTCGCTCGAGAGCTCCCGATCGACAGTTCTCACCCGCAGGCCCAGAAGCGCGCGGCATGGAGGCTCGCTAGAGCGGCTTCACGATCGCTATGCCCCACCGTGGTTCGAGAAGTGCGGCTTTTCTTAACGGAAAAGCCGCGTATGGTGTATTTGCCTCAGAGTACACCTATCGTGAATCCGCACCAGAACGGATTCACCGCTAGCGAGCCATCCAATGGATCAGTCGATCCTCAGTCGTAATATTCGAGTCCCAGGTGGGTGATGAGGCCTTCGCCTTGAATGTGGCGCAGGGTGTTTTTGAGCTTCATCGATTGGATAAACAAGTCGTGCTCGGGATACAGGCCCTCGGCAGTCATGGGCGACTTGAAATAGAAGCTCAGCCACTCCTGGATGCCCAGGCTTTGCAGCTCCGGGGTACGCGAGGCGAGGTCCATGAACAGCACGATATCCAAGGCGACGGGAGCGGCCAGGATCGAGTCGCGGCAGAGGAAATCAACCTTGATCTGCATCGGATAGCCGAGCCAACCGAAGATATCAATGTTGTCCCAACCCTCTTTGTTATCACCGCGTGGCGGATAATAGTTGATGCGGACCTTGTGATAAATATCCTTGTAGAGATCAGGGTAGAGATCGGGCTGAAGGATGAAGTCCAACGCTCCCAGTTTCGACTCTTCCTTGGTCTTGAAGGACTCGGGGTCGTCCAGCACTTCGCCATCGCGATTGCCCAGAATGTTGGTCGAGTACCAGCCGCTCACGCCCAGCATGCGCGCCTTGAAGGCGGGCGCCAGCACCGTCTTCATAAATGTCTGCCCGGTTTTGAAGTCCTTGCCGCAGATGGGAGCGCTGTTGCGCTTGGATAGCTCCTGCAAGGCCGGCAGATCGACAGTCAGGTTGGGTGCGCCATTGGCGAAGGCGATGCCTTCTTGGAGGGCGGCATAGGCATAGATCATCGAGGGCGAGATATTTTCGTCGTTCGATTCCAGGCCTTTTTCAAACGATTCGACGGACTGGTGAACCGCGGTGGGCTTCAAGAAGATCTCCGTCGACCCGCACCAGATCATCACCTGGCGGTCGGTCGTCTTCTTAAAGTTCTGGATGTCGGCGCGCAACTGCTCGGCAAGGTCGCGCTTGTTCTTGCCTTTCTTCACATTGGTTCCGCTCAGGCGCTTCACATAGTGCTGATCGAAGACGGCGGGCAGCGGACGAATGCTTTCCAGAAACGGGCGAATCTGCGCCAATTGCTCGCGCTCCAGCACCTTGGCCGTGCTGGCGGCCTGATACATATCGTCGGCAAAGATATCCCAGCCCATGAAAGATATGTCATTGAGCTGGGCCAACGGCACAAATTCGCGGATGAGGGGAGTACGGGATTCGGTGCGCTTGCCCAGACGGATGGTTCCCATCTGCGTGAGCGAGCCGATGGGCTTGGCGATGCCCTTGCGCACCGCTTCCACGCCGGCGATGAGAGTGGTAGCAACCGCTCCCATTCCCGGAATCATGATTCCCAATTTCCCTTTGGCAGGCTGAATGGAGGAGCCGGCGGAAGCTTGAGCGCCGGTTTCTGGCATAGACATTTCTTGCTGATCGTCCTCTCGGGTGGGGTCAAACTCGACGTATCCAGTCTCGCCCTTTGACGGCTGCTTTGGCAACTCGCGCCGCGCTCAATGGAGAGAGAACGCGGTTCAACGGCTCTCCGAGGGATTATTCCTGCGTGACGCCACCCGCGTGTTTGGCGATGGTCAGGCCGCCTGAGCGGCGTCGCGCACCCGCTGTCTCCAGTGCGACCAGAGAAACCAGGCGATGGCGATCACCACCAGAATTGTCACGGCGGAATGGAAGCGGTGAAACGCCTGCTTGAAACGCGGGTCGGTGTCCCACGCCTGCCCCAGCTTCATGCCGGCATAGGCCAGCGCAAAGCACCAGGGCCAGGAACCGAGAAAGGTGTACAGGTGAAAGCGCAGCTTCGGCATGCGGGCGACCCCGGCCGGCAAAGCGATAAACGTCCTGACCACGGGGAGCAGCCGGGCCACAAAGACGGTGATAGAGCCGTAGCGGGCGAAGAAGTGGTCGGTGCGATCCAGGTCATGCCGGCTGAGCAGAACGTATTTGCCGAAGCGCTCAACAAAGGGGCGGCCGCCGTAAGCACCGATCCAATAGGCCACCTCCGAACCCACATTGCAGCCCAGGGCCCCCGCCGTCGCCACCCAGATCAGATGGAACCTGCCGGTGTGCACCAGAAAGCCGGAAAAGGTCATGGTGATCTCGGAAGGCAGCGGGATGCATGCCGACTCGATCGCCATCAGCGCGAGAATGCCGAAATAGCCGGAGGCGGAGATGGTAAGGATGATGAAGTGGGCGACAAGGGCCAGGATCTTCTCAGTCATTCGGAAATCTTTTCAGGGAATCGCGCCGGCGCCGCGACGGGCTTGACGGTTCAAACACTCCGGCCATCCCCGGCAGTATATCGTGACGCGCAGTAGACCGGCTCAAACGGCTGCTAGGATAAAAAGCGCGCAGACGGAGAGCGATGAACATGGCAACTCGGAGCGCCGGAAGCGGGCGGCGTACATCGCGGGCAGAAGCCGCGAAACGGCCCGCGGCGCCAAAACCAGCGAAGTCCCACAGCAAATCCACAACCGCGAAACCGCGAGCGTCCAGGTCAGCCCCCAAAGCCGGCGCGACGACGGCAGCGCCGGCGGAACGGCGGCGGCTCCCGAAGGGCTACGACCCCCTGGCACCGGAGCGGGTGAAGGCAATTCTTGATACACTGGCGCGAACTTATCCCCACGCCGAGTGCGCACTCGTCCATCGCAGCCCGTGGGAACTGCTGGTGGCAACCATTCTCTCGGCACAGTGCACCGACGCCCGAGTGAACATGGTGACCCCGCGGCTCTTCGAGCGATTTCCGGCTCCAGCGGATTTCGCGCGCGCCAAGCTGCCCGAGATTGAAGAAGAAATACGCTCCACCGGCTTCTATCACAACAAGGCCAAGTCGCTTTCCGGGGCCGCCCGGCGGTTGATAGAGGAGTTTGGCGGCGAGGTGCCGCGCACCATGGATGAATTGCTGCGTCTGCCGGGAGTGGCGCGCAAAACCGCCAGCGTGGTGCTGGGAGTCGCCTTCCGCCGCGCCGAAGGCATTGTGGTCGACACGCATGTGCTCCGGCTATCGCGCCGACTGGAACTCTCCGCCAATACCGACGCCAGGCGCGTCGAGCAGGATTTGATCAAGATCATTCCGCGGCCGCGCTGGATCGACTTCTCCCACGAGATGATTCACCACGGTCGCCGCACCTGCATTGCGCGCAAACCCCGCTGCATCGATTGCACGCTGGAAAAGCTCTGCCACTCCAGCGACAAGACATGGGGCTCGTAAGGCTCATCCGCGCTACTCCGCCTGCACAAGAATCGCGGCGCTCGCGGCAGGAACCTCCCATTGCAGCGGCGCCCCGCCGCTCAGGCGTTCGCCAGGCGCGCCCTTAAAGCCCGTCAGGTGCGCCTCGTGCGACGTAATCGACGGCGCATTCAACCGGTACAGCGTCCCTCCGCGAAGTTGCCGCGTGGCAATGCGAAGCGCCTGCTTCTCGTCTTTATTGATGATCGCAACCACAGTCTTCCCATCCATGCTCTTCGCGGCATAGGCGGTTGCGTTCACCCTTCCCGCCTCCAGATCCACAGCCATCAGCGTGGCGCCGGAAAAGTACTGAGCGAGCCTCAGGCCGTAGTACACCGGTTCGGCGACAAACTTCCCATCTATATAGGCAATCGGCGTATAAAACGGCCTCGGATGCGGCGCCGCCGGATCGGCCATCAAAGACTCTCCGGGCAACGAACCGCCCAGTGAGTCGGCAACGGAGGTGCCTCCTCCACCATGCAGATTCACACCCGCATATCCCAGCGATGCCAGAGTCAGCGCATAATCCGCCGCCCACAGCGCCGCGCCAAACACGTCGGAAAATCCCGGCTTCCCTCCCCGGTAGCAGGTATTCCCTTCTGTCATCCGATACTTCGTCGCCACCTTCTGTGCCGCCGCGCGCGTCTGCTCCGCAACCGCCGTCACCCGGACATCCGGCCTCAGCAGATTAGCCAGTGTCGCATTCGGGTTCGACGGCGGCCCGATGAAGTAGTAGTGGTGGGTAATCGCCGCGACATCGGGGCGATCATGGCCTGCCAGCGCCGCCAGGCGCTCGGACACAACCGTAGACCATTGCGGGTTGCCAGCCGTATCGGGCAGGCCAAACTTGGCCTGCGGCACCCGCGCCCGAATTGCATTGGCTACCGCCAGCCACTGGTCAAAATACACATCCGCGTTCCAGGTAGCCGCATCCCGAAAGCGGCTGGGAAATAGATCCGGCTCATTGCCGACCTGAAAGTACTCCAGCCGCGGGCCCAGTACCTTCGCTACAAACTCCGCCTCCGCCGCGGCACGCTCCGGCGTATTCGTGCCCAGATTCACCCCAAAGAGGGTCGTCCATCCCGTGGCATCCAGAAACCCGCGCAGGTTGCGCACCGCCTCCGGAGTTACGGCGTAACTCAAAGCCATAGGCGACTTCTGCCCCGGCGGAGTTCGCATCACAACGTTCGCAGGCAACGGAGGCAGTTTTGCATCCGCCGTTGCCTTCCACCAGCCAACGTCGGAAGTATTGCCACCCAGCCGCAGCACACCGTGGGGCGCCAGCGCCTTGAACTGAGCGACCAGCCCGGTATTCGACGCAGTGAGGAGGTTCGGATCGGCCAGCTCCTGAATCTCGTAGCTGAGCCCAATGAAGTTGTGGGGAATCGTCGCCCCGGGCTGGCCGGGATAAAGCGTGAGCGTGCCGGCGGCGGGGGCGGCAGCTTGAGCGAGCGAACGAAGCGGCTGCGCAAGCGCAACAGCGGCGGCGGTAGCAACAAAACGGCGGCGTGAAAAGGAGGGCATAGTTTGACCCTAAGAAGCTTACGCCTACCACAAAAGTTCCGGCTAAAGAGCGGGTACAGCGGCCATTGGCGCGCCCCGGTCTCCGGCAAGAAAAGCCCGCCAGCCCACCATCCCGGTCGATTTCACCCATACAACTCGAGCCCCCTGCGGTATTAATGAATGGGCGGCGGATTTTCGTACGCCCATGTCTTTGGCTGTGCTATTTCCTTTTAAATCTTCCCGGAGGTTGCTGTGCGAGCAGCGCTATTCACGCGAGAATATCCACCTCACATCTACGGCGGAGCCGGCGTTCACGTGGATTATCTGAGCCGGGAGCTGGCCAAACGAATCGAGGTGGAAGTGCACTGCTGGGGGCGGCAGAATCTCGACGCCGGCCGACTGCATGTGCGCGGCGAGGAGCCGTGGCAGGAGATTGCCCAGGGGACACCCGGAGCGTTCAAGCCGGCGCTGGAGGCCCTGAGCCTCAACCTGACCCAGGTGAAGAACCTGGCCGGCATCGACTTGGCGCACACCCACACTTGGTACGCGTCCATGGCCGGGCTGCTGGCCAAGAAGCTCTACGGCATTCCCTTCGTGCTCACCACCCACAGCCTGGAGCCGCTGCGCGCCTGGAAGGCGGAGCAGCTGGGCAGCGGATATGCGATGAGCTCATGGATGGAGAGGACGGCGATTCTGGAAGCCGATGCGGTGATTGCCGTCTCCCAGAGCGCGCGGGAGGACGTTTTGCGCGCCTATCCACTGCCCTCCGAGCGGGTCCATACCATTCCCAATGGAATCGATCTGGAGGAGTACCGCAAGACGGCGGATACCTCCGCGCTTACCGCCCATGGCGTCGATCTGGCGCGGCCTTATGTGCTCTTTGTGGGGAGGATCACCCGTCAGAAGGGGGTCACCCATCTGGTCGACGCGATTGCCTATCTTCCGCCGGAAACGCAAGTGGTACTTTGCGCCGGCTCGCCAGACACGCCAGAGATCGCGGCGGAGATGCGCAGCAAAGTAGAGCTGGCGCGGCGCTCCCACCCTCGCGTGCTATGGATTGAAAAGATGCTCAGCCGGCAGGAAGCCATACAGTTCTACAGCCACGCCCGCGTCTTCTGCTGCCCGTCGGTCTATGAGCCTTTCGGCATCATCAATTTGGAGGCAATGGCTTGCGAGACGCCGGTGGTGGCGAGCGCGACGGGAGGCATCAAGGAAGTCGTCGTCGATGGCGAAACCGGCTGCCTGATCCCCTTCGCCCAGGATTCCGCAACGTCGTTCCCAACCGAGCCGGAACGATTCTCGCGCGATCTCGCGACTGCTTTGAACCAATTGCTCGACGATCCGGCAAAGTGCCGGCGCATGGGTACAGCCGGGCGCCGGCGTGTGGAGGAGCAGTTTGGCTGGAGCGCGATTGCAGACCAGACCCTCGCGCTCTATCGGCAACTCGTTCCGGGAGGCGCAAAGGCGGGGCGTTGAGCAGCGCACCGAGGTCCACCATGGCAGTGTCTTTAGAGGTATAGAAAGAATCCTTAAATTCGACGAGCATAATCCTCAGCCCAATCCCTACTGTGAGCGCTGAAAGATCATCTGGCGGGGCGGGTGCGGGGTTTCGAGCCTTAGGGATGTCGCAGCAAAAGTGCCGGCGCTGACGACCGTTTCTCCAGGTAATCACCATTACAAAACTGTTACGTCAACCGGTCTCCGAGCCTGCTAGCTTTGTTTTAGTGAAGATTGCCGCGCTGCTGGAGATCCGCTCACCTGAAGCTCGAACCACAATCCAGCACGTAAGTCACTGAACGTCTCATTTTTCCGAAGGGACCGCTGCCAGATGCCAACCGACCTCGAAGAACCCCTCTCATCCACACTTGAAGCTGCACCTCTAAGGGCGTCGGCCGCGCCGGTGCGGGCGGGGGAACGTTCGCCGGCTCCGGTGATTCCCTTGATGGGTCGAGCGGCCCAGTCGAGCCGCCGCAATTGGAGCACGACGCTGGTGATGGCCGCTTTTCACATTCTCGCCATCGCCGCTCTTTTCATGTTCACGTGGAAGGCGTTGCTCTGCTTTGTCGTGCTGTGGCTGGTGGGCATCAACATGGGCATCGGGATGGGTTATCACCGTCTGCTGACGCATCGCGGCTACCTCACGCCCAAGTGGGTCGAGTATCTCCTGGCGATCTGCGGAACGCTGGCGTTGGAGGGGGGGCCGGCATTCTGGGTCGCCACACACCGGCTGCACCACCAGGTCACCGACAAGCCGGGCGATCCGCATACACCGCACGAGGGCGGATGGTGGGCCCATGCCGGCTGGATTCTTTCCGGCGATTCGCTGCACCAGGAAACCGCGCTGATGGACCGGTACGCCCCTGATTTGGCGCGAGACCGCTTTCTGGTTCTGCTGAGTAAATACCACTATGTACCGATGATCGTCGTCGGCTTGCTTCTGTTGGCGGTGGGCGGCTGGTCCTGCGTGATGTGGGGCATCTTCCTGCGCGTCACCCTGGGACTGCATGCCACCTGGCTGGTGAATTCCGCTACCCACATGTGGGGCAGCAAACGATTCCCCACCCGCGACGACTCGCGCAACAACTGGTGGGTGGCTCTGTTGACGGGCGGCGAAGGCTGGCACAACAACCATCACGCGCATCCGGTCTCGGCCCGGCATGGCTTGGCCTGGTATGAGTTCGATCTGAACTATTACGGCATCTGGCTGCTCTCCAAAGTCGGACTAGCGAAAAAAGTCAACATCGCCAAATTCGACCGTCACGATCCCCGCCCCGCCGGAGTCTAGAGCATTTCTCCTGTGGGCGTATCCGTGAATCGCTTCGACAAACGCGGCTTTTTACCAAGAAAAGCCGCACCTCGCGGCGTTCGGTCGAACACAGCAACAGGAGAAATGCCCTAGAGCCAGGCTCCCCGGGATTCCGGAGGTTCACGCAGAGACCCCACAGCAAGACCTTCTTGCCGTCCGCAAGGGCGATCTGCCGCTTGTTTCCAGTGCATAAAGTAACTTCCACGGTGCTTTTCCCTTCGTGACGACCTTGTAAAATATATTCCAGAGGACCTCCCATGACGCTGCCGGCAGAAACCGGGCGGGAGATTTCCGAGCAGGAAATCGCAGCTCTGGTCGACCGCTTTTACGCCAAGGTGCGCCAGGACCCTGAGATCGGGCCTGTATTCAATACATTCGTCGCGGATTGGAACGAACATCTGGCGCTGCTCAAGGATTTTTGGTCGTCGGTGCTGCTGGCAAGCGGCCGCTATAAGGGGCATCCAATGAAGGCCCATATCCCCTTACCCATCGTGATGGAATACTTCGACCGATGGCTGGAGCTGTTCGAGGAAACGGCGCACGAGGTAATGCCGGCTCCGCTGGCCTCAATGGTCGTGGGCAAGGCGGAGCGCATCGCCGTCAGTTTGAAACTCGGCCTCTACGGTGCGGAAGCCTTCCCGTCGATGGCCGGCGGCGTATAGCCCGCATTCTCAACCGGCCACCAGCGATGGGGTTTCCATCTCCGCCGCAGTATGGCGACCATGAGCCTGGAAAAAATCAGCCACCACCCAAGCTGCTCCCGCGATTGCCAGGTTCTCCGCATTCCCCGCCCAATTGAATAGCTTGTGGGGAGCGGCGAAAAGCATGGGCAGCCAAGCCAACAGCCCAAAGAGGAGCACCATCGCGGTCAGCAGCCGGGAGGCGGGGAGCGCGGCACGACCGGAGAGAATCGCGACCGCCGCAAGCGCAAATGCCACCGTGGTGGTAATGGCCCAGAACATCTGTCCCAACGGAATCCATTTGGGCACAAAAGCCGCTGTCTCCGGGAGGTAGAAGAGTTGCTCAAGCGTAAAGGAAACTACGCAGACGCCAAATAGCTTGCATCCGGCACGGCTCAGCCACGCCGCTGATTCCGAATTGTGGCCTTTTGCCGTTCCATAAATTACGAGCGCGGCTGAGACGAGAGAGAATTGCTCGAAAAAATTGCCCCAGCCGTCGAAGACGGCCAGCTTAGCAGAAATGATCGGAATCCAGAGGAGAGCGAAGACCAGATAGAGCGCGCCCAGCATGGCAGCACCGTAGCGCGCGGTCTTGGCGGATTGAATCGCTATTCCGCCCAATATCTCAACGGCCGCGAAGACGAATAAAAGCACATCACGATGAGCAATATTTCCCAGCGGCCGAATCTGCTGCCATGTATTGAAGTCACCCCAAACCAGAGCGATGACTCCGAACGCGATTGCGGCCAGCCCATAGACATGACGCCCGATGCAGATTCTCATCCTCTTCTCTTCCTCGCTTATGCGAACCGGGTGGTGAGATGCATGCGAGAACCGGACCGCCGATTCCATGCCATTACCAGATTTCCTGCGAACTGTTGGACTGCGTAGCAGCTGTCGAAGAGATTCCCGCCGCCGTACGACGATTGCGTCTCGCCTTGCGCTCCTGAGGATCGCGCGGACGCTTAGAGCACTTCTCCTGTTGCTGTGTCCCGCCCAGCGCTACGAGGTGCGGCTTTTCCTGGTAAAAAGCCGCGCTTATCGAAGCCGTTCCAGGATATACCTACAGGAGAAATGCTCTACGGCAGATGCATGGCGCTCCCGATCCAGCCCACCAGCAGGTTCGGCGCGCAGCCCAGCACCACCACGAGCAGCGCGATCACGCAGATCGTCGCCGTCACTGTCCGGCTGATCTTCATCGGGGGCGAAGCGGCAGCCGGCTCGCCCACGTAAATCTGCTTCACCACGCGCAAATAGTAGTAGAGCGAGATGGCGCTCATCGCGATGGCCAGAATCACCAGCCAGAGCGGGCCGGAATTCTCACCGGCGAGCGCCGCGCTGAAAAGATAGAACTTGCCGAAGAAGCCGGCCAAGGGGGGAATGCCGGCCAGCGAGAGAAAGAAGATCAGCATGCAGAGAGAGAGTACCGGCGCGCGGCGGGAAAGGCCGGCAAGATCGGGAATCTCGTCTATACCCACGTTATCGCCGGCTTCCAGAGCGGCGAGCACGCCGAAGGCTCCGATTGCGGCCAGAGCGTAGGTGATGACGTAGTAGACCAGCGCTCGCACTCCCCAGGCGCTTTGCGCCAGGATTCCCAGCAACATGT
>Ga0207933_1000919_pt1 | contig 25041 bp, 21 predicted proteins | sample NGESurdeep092012_4_FD_184488 | JGI IMG/M metagenome (GOLD analysis project Ga0207933, IMG submission 184488) | Arctic peat soil microbial communities from Barrow, Alaska - NGEE Surface sample F53-3 deep-092012 (SPAdes) | ecosystem: Environmental > Terrestrial > Soil > Wetlands > Peat ... | reverse complement strand
ACACATAGCGTGCGCTAAGCTGTCACCGTCGTGGCCGCAGAGATGCACCGTGCAGAGACACGCTGGAAACCCGTAATTTGGTGAGGAACGTCCCATATGGGCCGCAGAGATGCACCGTGCAGAGACACGCTGGAAACCTCAACTCAAGGTGTCTTAAACCAGATTGGGGCCGCAGAGATGCACCGTGCAGAGACACGCTGGAAACCTCGCGCCGCCACCGAACGGCGTGTACCAGGCCGCAGAGATGCACCGTGCAGAGACACGCTGGAAACGCCGACTTCCGCCGCGTGCCTTTCGTCCATCTGGCCGCAGAGATGCACCGTGCAGAGACACGCTGGAAACTCGGCCATGGGCATCCTCAATCGGAGAGCGGCCGCAGAGATGCACCGTGCAGAGACACGCTGGAAACATTCGCTGGCGTCACCGACGGAGCATTGTTTGGGCCGCAGAGATGCACCGTGCAGAGACACGCTGAAAACCTCGATCTCTGAGCGCTCCTTTTCGTTAAGCCGCAGAGATGCACCGTGCAGAGACACGCTGGAAACCGAGCCGGACGGACAGTCGCCCCACTTCGGCCGCAGAGATGCACCGTGCAGAGACACGCTGGAAACGGCACGGGCTCGCCTGCAAGATCGCGAGTGGCCGCAGAGATGCACCGTGCAGAGACACGCTGGAAACATAACGGCCCGGTCGGTGATGGTCTCACCGATGGCCGCAGAGATGCACCGTGCAGAGACACGCTGGAAACCGGAGGCGGAGGCTGATTAACGTTTACCATGGCCGCAGAGATGCACCGTGCAGAGACACGCTGGAAACTTCAGCACGACCTGCATGAGGGTTGGATTGGCCGCAGAGATGCACCGTGCAGAGACACGCTGGAAACCAATCGCCTTTCGCATAGGCGAGGGCGTAGCGGCCGCAGAGATGCACCGTGCAGAGACACGCTGGAAACAGTTGGACAACCGCTTCCTCGCGGTTGCCGCCGCAGAGATGCACCGTGCAGAGACACGCTGGAAACGCACGGCGAGGTTGTAGTCGTAGTGCTGCGGCCGCAGAGATGCACCGTGCAGAGACACGCTGGAAACGACACGTTCCGTCGGGAAGGTGATGCTCGCGGGCCGCGGAGATGCACCGTGCAGAGACACGCTGGAAACGGCAGGAGCGACCTCTCGAATGATTTCGGGGCCGCAGAGATGCACCGTGCAGAGACACGCTGGAAACGGCGCATGAACCACTCAGCCGCCCGTTTGGGCCGCAGAGATGCACCGTGCAGAGACACGCTGGAAACTGCACGGAGTTCGTGTGCACTCACCCACTGCGGGCCGCAGAGATGCACCGTGCAGAGACACGCTGGAAACCGCTGAACTCGGGCGGGATGGGAAAGTTACGCCGCAGAGATGCACCGTGCAGAGACACGCTGGAAACCTTCAGCTTGGCCTCTTCCGACAATTTGCCGGCCGCAGAGATGCACCGTGCAGAGACACACTGAAAACCGTGCCGGCGCACCTCTTCCGGATTGACTTGGCCGCAGATATGCGGCGAATGCAGAGACAACGCCGCGACGGCGCCGCCGGGTAGGAGAGGCCGAAACCGACGCCGGTCCCGATCCTGGCGCTGGACAGCACCCGCGCCCCGGCGTTCTATGGGCGGCACGGCAGGGCGGTGTCGTCGGCGGGCGGCAGGGGGGTATGGTTGGGCCTCGGGGTATTCGTGCTCACGCAGTGGCAGTTCGGCGTGCTCGCGCCAGAGGCGGCGCGCCCGGGCGCGATGAAGCGCGCCACCGCGCTGGCGATCCAACGCCACCTGTTCGAGGGCGGACCGGACGGCGATTTCACCGCGGCCAGCGCGATCTTTGCCCGGGAATGGGAGACGTTCCGCGCGAGTCAACCCGAAACCAACGACCTGCTGCGCCGGCTCGCGCAGGCAAGTACCCTGCCGACGGAACTCGGCGCAGACGCTCCGGCGGCGGATGTCCCGGGGCTGTTTTGCCTTGCGCTATACAGCTTGCTGTGGCGGCTCGCCGGCCAGTTCGATCCGGGGCCGGGACGGGACGAATCCGAACGCCCGGACGCCGGAGAGGAGGGCGAGACCGAGGATGGCGCGGAAGACGCCGACGCGGCGCCGCAGGGGCCCGCCCAGCCTCGGGACCTAGTCTCCGTCGAACATTCCCACGCCGTGCTGGCGCTGGCTGACCACCTACAACAGCTGCTGCGGAAGCCAGCCGCGACGGACGAGACGGCACCGAGCCGCGACCATGCGCGCCTGATCGCGAAGGGCCTGCTCGATTGTCTGCTGAAGGCGATGCCGCAGACCTTCGCGCTGAGCGAACTTTCTCGGGAGCAAGCAGGGAACCGCTCGGTCACGCGGCGGCGCATCCTCGTCCGCTCATCCGACCTGCCGCGACGCATCGCCCGGGTGCTGCGCGATCTTCCGCAAAGGTTCACAGTGCAGCCGCTGCACTCGCCGGTCGCCTATCTGCGCCGCCCCGAGGGCCGCACCGACGACGATGCCGAAGGCATCAATATTCCGCTGTTCGGCTATCGTCGCACTAACAAGTTTCTGCGCGGCTTTCTTGCCCTGGCGCTGCGCGACAGCGACCCCTGCTTCAACTTCGTGACTTATATACGCGCGGTCGACCTCCAGCAGGCGGTGCCCTGGCGCATCAATGTGGCGCTATGGCGGCAGGCGGAGATTCTGGTTGGGCTGGCGCGAGACCGCGCCGACTGGCCGGCGGCGACGAGCGCGGCGGTTGCGCGCGCCGACCTGGACGAGGACGCTGTCGCGCAATGGCGGCAGCGGATTGCCGACACTTTCTATCGGCCCGAGCCGGGTGATCGCAAGCGCTACAACCTGCCGGGCGAGTTCCTGGACAGTCGGCTGATGCAGGAGGCGATGACAAGATTGACCGAGGCGGGCGGGGACGGCGCGCCGCAGGCGTTTTATTTGCCCTGGTCGGCCGATTATCGCGGACGCATTCACGCCGAGACCCCCTGGCTCACGCCGCAGGGCAACGATCTGCAAAAGGCGCTGTTCGAATTCGCGAACGGCCGGTCCCTCGACGCCGACGGCGTAGCCGCGTTGCGCCGACATGGCGGCAACCTGGCGACGGGCGCCGGCAAGACTTTCGCCGCGCGCGAGGCCTGGGTCGTGGCGCATGAGCGGGAGATTGTCGCCTGCGCGGAGGCACCGCTCCGGCACCATTTCTGGTGGACCGAAGCCAAGGACAAGAAACGAATGCAGTTCCTGGCCTTCTGCATGGCTTATCGGCGGTGGCGGGATGCGCCGGATGCGCCGATACACTTGCCGGTGCAAATCGATGGCACGTGCAACGGGCTGCAGCACATCGCCGCCCTGACCGGCGATCCGGCACTGGCGAAGGCCGTTAACGTACTGCCGCGGGAGGATGGCGCGCCCGGCGACATTTACAGCGAGCTTGCCGTCGCCGCGCGCGAAACCATCGGGACGATCGATCCTCTGTTGGAGCAACATAGGCTTACCCCGGCTTTTCGCGAGATCGTGAGCGCGGCGGACCGCCTGCTGCGAGGGCAGCCGGAATGGCAGGATTGGATCGATCGGGGCGTCGCCAAGGCGGTCGTGATGACGGTACCCTATGGGGCCTCGCCGCTCGCGCAGGCGCGCGAGGTACTTTGGAAAATCGAAGAGAAACTGACAAAGCTAACGCCCGGCGCGGAGGCATGGTGCGTGGCTCAAGGCTGGGCCGCCGCGCTGGCGCGGGACGAGGAAGCGCGCCTAAACCTATGGCGATGCGCGCGCGGGACCTTCGCAGAGCCCTGGCGCGGTGGCGACCCGGCTGCGCGAGAGCGCGTTCGCGTGTCGCGGATGCTGGGCGGCGCCGTCGCCTGGGCGATCGCGGTGCACCTGCGCGCGGCATTGCGGCGGAAATTCCCTGCGGCCGTGAACTTTTCCGGCTGGCTGCAGCGGGTCGCATCGCGGTGCGAGGGGGTGCCGCTGGCGTGGCTGACGCCCCTCGGCTTCCCGGTTTGCCAGGACAAGTTCGGTACGGAAATATCGAAACTGCGGGCGAGGCTGGGCGGCGAAACGATTACCATCGGCACCGAGCGGCTGAACGAGCGGGTATCGCCGCGCCTTCAGGAGCAGGCATTGCTGCCCAACCTGGTCCACAGTCTCGACGCGACGCATCTTGCGATGACGCTGGTCGCCGCCCAAGCCCGAGGCATCGCCGATCTCGGCACCATCCACGATTGCCTGCTCTGCCATCCCAACGATGCGGCAAGGCTCGCCGAGACGGCGCGGCAAAGCTTTCTCGATCTCTACCGGCCGGAGCCGAACGGCGCGGGACCGGCGGTGATCCGTGATTGGTCGGAATGGATGAGCTTCGTCGCGCGCCTTAAGGCATTACGGCAAGCGCCGCTGGTGAAGGGCGCGCTCGACCGGCCCGAGGGACTGGGCGAGTCGATCTTGGCGCAGGCCGCGGCAAGCAAGGATGAAAGACCGCGCGCAGAAGCGGGACAGGCATTGGCGCTGTTGCACGAAATCCGAGGTTTCGATCAGGCGCGGCAGATGCTGGCGCGCCTGCTGCTGGACTATGTTTGCGACATGCCCATTCGCGTCCGAGAGAAACCGGAACAAAAGGCAAAGCACGCGCCGGGGGGCGAACGCCGCAAGATCGTCGCTGCATGGCCCACGCTCACTGGCGGCGGGGCGCTATCGCCGAGCGCGACCGCATTATCGGACTATTTCTTTTCGTGAGGGTGTAGTGACATCCCGCCTCATCGTCTCCTTCATCGGCAAAGCAGATCTCGAGTCCGGCGGCCGTGCGGAGCGGGAGCTGCGGAGCGGCCCGGCGACGGGGCCCATCCTTCGTCTCCTGACGCATCTGTCGACGGAATGCAGCTTGGCGGGGACGCGCCTCATGCTGTTTGACGACGATCGGGCGGGGAACGAAGAACGCAAATGCTTCTGCGAGAGCCTGCCGGAGGTGCTGATCGAGCTCGGCCTCCGCGATGTGACGGTGGACCGCCATCCGATCGCGTTGCCGCGTGGGCCTACCGATCTCGATGCGCTCTACCACATGGTTTGGCACGCGCTTCCGTCCGAGAGAGAGCAGCCCGAGGAGGTCATTTTCCAGGTTTCCTCCGGAACGCCCGCGATGCAGCTGACGCTGTTGCTGGCGGCGAACTGCCTGACCTTCCGCAAACCGCCGCGGCTGTACGAGACCTCGCGCGAAGCGCCTTTTGTCAGACAAGTGCTGCTGCCCTATGTGCTGGCCGCCCAGGAGCGGCGGCGCGATCGCGCGCGGGTACCTATGAATCTTCCCGAGACAGGAAAAAAAACCCTTCTCCCGGGCACGGTTATCGACGACCCCCACGTCGAGGCGGAGTACGCGGTACTCTACCACGCCGCGACCCGCCGCGCCGAGGCAGATGTGGCGCCGGCGGTGCTGATTCTGGGGCCCAGCGGCAGCGGCAAGTGGCACGCCGCGCGTCAGTTCACGACATGGCGCGGCGCCCTGGCGAGCGAATGGTGGGAACCCTCCATACCGGCGGGCGCGGAGGAATCGACAAGCGTTCTGATACGCCGTTTGGACGCTTGGCCTTCTGACGCATTGGCGCGCCTCAGCCGATGGCAGTTCGATCACCGCATGGTGGCCATCGCCGCGACTTGGCGCACCGACGTCGTCGCCGCTGCCCCGCATCTCGCCGTGGCCCGAGATGGCCTGCACCGTGTCGAGCAGGTATTCCTTCCCGCGCTCAGCGCCCGCGACGATCGCCAGGCGCTCGCCGAGGCGGTGGCGCAAAAGCAGGGCATCCTCGACGGCTATATGAAGGAACGTCTGCAGTTCGAGCTGCTGACCGATATTTACCCGCGCAACATTCGCGACCTCGAGGAAACGATCGCGATGGCCGCGAGCCGCAGCAATGGGCCTCATCCCGAACGCAAGGCCTATATCGAGGCGCGCCAGATCCGCGATGCCGCGTCGGCGCTGGCGCTGCTGCACGAGTGCTATCGGACCCTCGCCGGGCTGAAATTCGGCGCTGGCCGTCCCGGCCTCGAAGACGTGCTCGACGTCATGCGTGCCGTCGTCACTCATCATGCTCAAGCCGGCGGTCGGACTCAGGACGAAGTGGCAGTGCTTCTCGGCTGCTCCCATGGGGCTGTATGGAAGCAGCTTAGGACCCAAATCGACTTGCGTCAGTGGCGCGCGCACCTGACGGCCGAGGACCGGGATGGGTAAGGGTCCTTTGGAAGTTAGGGGCGCGCGCGATCTGGCCGAGCTCTGGCGCGCGCTGCCGGCGGCGGTGTTGCGCTATCGGATGGCGGCGCCGCCGCGCGATGGGATCGCGGAGCTAAGCAATAGCTTGCGCCATGGGGCTTGGGTGGACCATTGCGCGGCCGCCGCCGACCAACAATGCGCGGCGGCGGGACGGAATTGCGCATTCGCGAATACTGGCCGATGCCGGGCCGACATTCTGTTTCCCGTGCACCTCGGCGGCGGCGCGCCGCAATGGCGCATGGCCACCCTCTTGGTACAATGGCGGCCGAGCGCTTCGGAACTGTGCGTCGTCGCCCTCGGCGAAACGGCGTGCCAGGAGATTGGCTGGGCCGCGCGACACCTGCGCCGGCATTACGATCTGCGTGGCGCCGCGCCGTCGGAGGCCCGAAGCTTTGCCGACCTCGAACTGGCCGGCGCTGGACCGTGGCGGCTTAGCTTCGTCACGCCATGGATCGCCGCGAAAGCGAACCACGGCGTCCGCGCCGTGCCCAGCGAGGAGGCGGTGCTGCACGATCTTGGCAAGAGCATGGCGAGCCGCGCCCAGAAATTTACAGCGCTGTGCACACCCGATCCCGTTTGGCAGCGGCTCGGCGGGCACCTCGCCCGCTATGCGGCGGATGCCGTCTTGGGAGAGAGCCTCAAGGTCGACGAGGTGCGGATCAAGACGTTGTCCGTCCCGCTCCAAAGCGGCGCCAGCGGCGCCCGGTTCGAAGCCCTGGCTTGGCTGGGCGACATCGCACTGGCCGCGACTGCGACCGCGGCGCCGTGGCTCAGTCTGCTCAATATGTGCGGTGGCGGTGAGAACGCGGATAAGGGATTCGGCGGGGTGGAAATCGTACCGTTGCAATAAACGGAACTGGTGACGGGGAGGAATAAAAATGGCGCGGTTGTGGCTGATCTCGGCGGGCGTAAGCGATTTACAGTTCCCGCTATGGAAGAAAAACGAGTTCGGCGCGTGGACCGGCCCGATGCGCGCGGAGATTGGAGGAAAGGGAATTCGCCAATTGCATGAAGGCCTGCTGACTTTGCAGGAACGCGGCCAGCTCCATCTTAGCCCCGAATTGCCAAAACCGCTCGACCGTCAGGAAGCCCGCGATCTCAATTCCGTGCTCGTGCTAGAGGGCGAGACGTTCTTTGCGAGCTTCGAGCACAAGACTCCGGCGCGCCGAGACGATTATCAAATCTCCCAATTCGGGGAGGCGATTCCGAATACACACGAACCGAGGTTGCCGCTGTATTGTGCCAAGGTTCAGCCGCTGCTGAACGTTGCAAAAGAACTCTTCGAGGACGAGCCTATCACAGTCGTCGTTCTCAACACCCGACGCGATGCGGCGGCTAACCAGGACGAACCGGTCGCGGTGGGCCCGCTGATCGCGAGATTCGTTGCTGATGCGTTGGCTCTCGAGTGGCGCGACAACGGTGGCCGCGTTCCCGACAAGCTTCCCGGCAAGGTTAGTACCTGGGTGGATATTTTGATTGATCGAGAAAGGGTGGAGGATCAGGCCGCGCAGGACAATGTCGTGGCGCGATTGAACGGCATCATCCGGGCATGGCATACCGGCGAGGGTCCGGAACTCGGCATCGCGGTCACGACCACGGGCGGCATGGGCCAGCTCAAGCCGATCATCGAGCGCCTCCCGGCCACCTGGTTGGGTCAGTCGCGGGTCAAGGTGTTGCAACAAACGGAACGTGGCGCGCCCACCACGAATGCCGTGGATTACGAATCGCAATGGACCGAACGCGAAGCCTTGCGATTTCATTGCGTCGAGGCGCTGCGCCAGCGCGACTATGTTGGCGCCTACGGCATCGCGAGCCGGTACGAAACGCCGTGGCGCAAGGCGATCCGTCGCAGCCTCGGCCCGCTGCTGCAATTGCCGCCGCACAACAAGGGTTTTCGCATCGAAACCGGTGATGCGCGGATGGAGCGGCCGCTCCATCCGCACGAGCTCCACGCCTGTCAAATCGAAGCCTGCCTGTGCGGCGGCGACGCCGCCGGCGCCATCTTGCTGCTCGGCGTCTTCATCGAAGCCGCCATCTGGGAACTGATCGAAACTAGCGCACGGATTCGCGACCTTCGGCTTACGGTTCATCGTATCGAGGAACGCCTCAGGGGCGATTGGCCGGGGGAAACCTTCAAGCCTCTTCTCGACCCGGACGATTATGAGCCTAGCGCCTTTAGGCTTCGACACATACAAAAAGAACTCTCTTGGGCGCGATGGCTGAAACCTGAGGGGGTCGCCGGTCAGAAGCTGTTCGACATCACCCAAGCCTATAATAACCGCACTCCCGGGGAAAGAGACAGCATACATGACTTCCGCAACAGGCTCAGCCACGGCGCTGGTGCCGACATCGACCTGGACAAATTTAGAGGCAAGGCAATAGAGCGTGGACTGATAACGGGAATGGGTCAGCCGTTCGGAGCGAATTTCCTTGCGGTGCCGATGGTGTCGACATTCCTCACCGAGCGCGGGGCGGCGGACCTCGGAACGGCGATTCGTAACCAACTCGACGCCTTGTTGAACACCATTATGGGGGGGTGAGCATCTTCAATTCTGGATGCCCCTCGTCGGGTTTCTATTCCTGGCGGCGGCCGACCGAGTGCTTGCGATCAGATTCCATCGCCTCAGATAGCGGAAGCGCAAGGTGAGCGGAATTGCGTGCGAGCGGATCGAACGACTGGCGCAAAGTTAAAGAAAATCCTAGGGTGAATGTGGGCGTGCGGGAGAGTCAAGAGATGATCACAGGCTATTTGATCCGGCGACCTGTTGTCTATTTCATCAATGACCCCACACAATTCTCAAAGCTTATTCCGCTGGATTCGATCGGAGATGTGAGGTGAGCAGAGTCCACGTCGAGCTTCAACGCGTACAAACGTGGTTGTTTGCTGTGCCGCGCCTCCGCGCAATGGTCGGCGCGAACACGCTTCTCGGCGAGGTGCTTCGAATCCGTCTTCCGGCACTTGCGCGCGAGCAATCATCCTGGAGGTTAACCGGCGGACTCGAAGGGTATCCATCTGCGGCCGCAGAAGACCCGCTCTCGGGCCATGACAATCCCGCTTCCGACGCGCGAGAGGGAATCGTCTCGCGCGATGGCGGGCATTTCGAGGCGGAATTTGTGTCGGGAGAGCGAGAATTCGTCATCGCGGCTGCTGCGCTCTTGCGGCGCGAGCTTCCGGGTATAAGGTTCCGAATCTCGGTTGACAAAGTGGAACAGCGTGCGGCGAGTAAGGGTCTGTCTACAGAGCTTCCAGTGCTCGCGCCGTGCGAATGGACTGGGCGTGGCCTGGCATCGGTCATGATCCGGCAAGGCGACGAACGTGTGTCGGTATCGTTAGACGTATCGCGGCGCCACGAGGCAGCGACACGCGCGGAGAGGGATAAGGCCCAAGACCTTGCGAGCCTTCTCAAGGGAACAACGAAACTGGAGGGAATCCCGCGCGCCCGCACGTTCCAAGGACTCGCGGGACGCGGCTACTTGGCGCTCATCCATGCTGACGGCAACGGCGTTGGAAGCGCCGCGGGCTCGTCAGATGTGGAACGCGCAGCCTTCTTCCATCAAAACCGGGTGCTGCTCCGACGCGCACTCCGGGCAGCGATTGATGCTCAATGCGAAGGCGTGGATATCGCGCCATTGCAATTGCTAATGCTTGGCGGCGACGACGTGCTCGTCGTCAGCCGGGCTGAGACCGCATTCCCGTTAGTCGTTAAGCTCTGTGAGGAGCTTGATAAGCTACAAGGCGACGACAAGGCTGGCTTCAAATTAACTCTTGGTGTCGGCGTCGTGTTTGCACGCCCAACCATCCCGATCCACCGCCTTCACGAGGTGGCCGAGCGGCTTGCTGCCTCGGCCAAGCGACGCTTCCGTGGCTTCTCTGAAGGAGAACGTCGTTCGGTCGCCGATTGGGCGGTCTACACCACGGCCTGGGTCGACGATCCTGAAGAGGTTCGCCGGCGTGACTGGGTACGCGGCGTGGGGAATGATGCACGAGCGTTGTCCCGACGCCCTGTCGACGTGCTGGGCGGTGGCCTCGACAGTCTTCAAGGTCTTCTTGGCGCCGCGGAGAAAATCAAAGACGCGCCGCGATCTCAGTTCCGCTATCTCGTGGAGCAGCTTCCGCGAGGGCGGGCGCTATCCGATCTGGCATATGCCGAATTGTCACCGGAGGCGCGAAAGGCCCTTGGAAATGCCGGCGTCAAGAAAGTCTGGGCGCGAACAAACAGTGGTCCGTCGCTGACCTCCGTGCTCGACCTTGTCGAGGTTTCCGAGATCAACCGTCTCGGCCGTGCCGGAACGATCATCGATGAGCCAATCCTTGAGGAGGACAGCTGGGGGACAGCGCATGTCGAGACAAAAGAAAAAGCGGACTGATATGCGGCCGAACACGCCGGCTCGAGCATCCGACCGCACGATTATTGCCGGGGCGGTACATGGTGGTTGGATCCGCGCGAGACTAGCAGCAGAGTTGCTTGAAGACGCCCATCCGGGCTCCGGTTCGGGTGGCGGCGGAATTGATGCGCTTGTCGCCCGTGATCGACATGGCCGACCGGTGATCTGGGCATCTCACGTCGAAGGAGTTCTGCGCGAAGCTACTCGGCGGCTTCGCGGAGAGGATGTCGCGGCCGATTTCTTCGGTCAAGCCGGGGGACAGCGGCAGCGGGCCTTGTTCACCTCGCTATACACTCAGTCCAATCCAGAGAGCCGGATATGGCGATCCACTGCTCGCGCCGGATTCGACAACCGCGCCCCGCAAGACGACACGTTGCGCGTCGTGGAATATGTTCCCAAAGGCACGCGGTTCGAGGGTTTGGTGGAATGTCCCGCAAGTGACCTGCCTCTATTGCGTCGGCTACTTCAGGAAGTGGATGCAATCGGTGCTGGCAGGGCAACCGGTTCGGGGAAGGTAACGCTATCGCTGACCGAGATGGCGGATTCCCCGCGGGGGGTCGGGAACGCTACCGGCCGTCTCGTGCTATTGCTGCGCAACCTCGATCCTCTCTGCATTACCGCGACGGCGACGCCGGACAACCTGATCCCGAGCCTTACCTTTGTGCCGGGCAGGGCTCTGCTCGGCGCAATGGCGAGTTGGCTAATCGCCGATGGACGTCCGGACGCGGCCACGCTGCTTGTGAACGGCCGCGTGTCGGTGAGCGATGCGCTGCCGGTGCCATATGCTCCAAAAATATTACCGGCCGCTGAAGTCCTGGCTGCGCCGTTATCGCTCCGGAACGAGAAACCCGCAGGCTCCGAGGGTCCTGATCCCTGGTGGGCTCTACCTCCCACCGTGGTGCAGCGGTTCGACAGCCGCAGCCCCGAAGCGCAGGAGCTCAGGTTGAAGCGCAGTTTGAAGCGCCCCGAGCATGACCTGTTCGTGTACCGGAGCGCGCCGGCCGAGCCTTGGGTCGCCTTCCGCCCGCGGCTTCGCGTGCGCTTGCGTAACGGCCGGCCCAATCCGAACCAACCCGATCCATCCCTGTTCGCGATCGAACAGATCGTAGAGGGCACATTTTTTCTCTGCGAGATACTCGGGGCGCCCGAGGACATGTACCAACTCGCCGCCGACTTGAAGCCTTTTCTCGAAGGAGTCCGTTGGCTACGGATCGGCCGGGGGGGCGCGCCGGTCGAGGCTGTCCAGATCGCGTGGTCGGGGATTCCATCAACTGTCGTGACATCGTCACGTGCGATCCTCACGCTGATTTCGGATCTTATGGTTCACGACGAGTATTTGCGCTGGTGCACGAGTCTTGACGAGGCTTCTCTTCGGCAACTCCCGGGTTGGCCCGCGGATTTGCGCATATGTCCAGTCGCCCAAGACGCAGTGGCGGTGTATGGCTTCAACGGTACCTCTCGGCTCTGGCGGATGCCCGCATATGGGGTCCGGCGTGGCTCAGTCTTCGAGGTCGAGGGCGACGGCGTAGCGGAACTTGCACGCATGGCGGCTGAAGGACGATGGCTTGGCGAGAGGACACACGAGGGGTTTGGACGATTCCGCCTCGATGAAACCTTGCCCGGCCTCACCAACGAGGCTTCAGCCCCAAACAACGTCACTTCTTCACCGCCGGATGAACCAGAAGACGCAATCGCGGCAACGACACGCACGTGGTTCGAAGCCCACCATGCATTGTCCAAGACGACAGGCTCATCGGATCGCCGGCCGAGCCTGTCGCAATGGCTCGATCTCGTCGGTGCCCTCGGTCGGAACGAGTCGAGCGCATTGGACTCTCGCCAGAACCCGACGACAGCCGGCGGAAAGAGCTGGTGTCATCCGGATGCGCGCAAAATCCTGGAGAAGCTTGAGGCTGTTCAAAGTGCAGCCGAAAGGACCTCCCATGCGCGTCTGTTCGTGCGCTGGTTAAGAGCCGAGATGCGGCGGGAGAAGAAGGCACGGGAGAAGAAGGCATGAGCACGCGCTTGACGCTGTTCACAGCCACACTCATTCAGGATTCGGCTCTCTCGGTCTCGGGGATCGATCGGGAAAGCAGCGCGGATCAGCCCTTCTCCTTGGTGGATGGCGTACCCACCCTCTCCGGTCGCGGTCTCAAGGGTGTGGCCGTGGCAATGGCACGCCGATTCTTCGATCCCTTCCCCCGAAGCGTTTCCGAGAATCCGAAGCCCGATGTAAAAAGAGTACCAGCCTACCGACGTTCAGCCTGGGAGTTCGCCAATGCGACACCGGAGAACTCCGGAACGACGCCGCGCCTCCGGGCCGGTGTGGGCATCCGCCACAAGACCGGCGCCCGCGCAGGTGGAGTGCTCTACGACCGCGAGATCGTTCCTGCGGGTACCCGCTGGCCATTGGTGTTTCGGGTCGATTGGCCGCTTGCGGGCGCGGAAGCCATTGAAGCTGAAGGTATCCTGGGCTGCGTACTGGCGCGGCACTGGTCGGCTGGCCGGTGCTGGCTCGGCGGCGGTGTGGCTAGGGGATTGGGTTGGTGCCATGTCGAAAGCCTTCGCGCCTACCGTCTCGACTCCGGTGCATATGACCGATGGGTTGAGTCCGGACGTGAGAGATTACCGGATACGCTTGCCGAAGTGCCGATTGTAGAACCCACGCGATCGTGGTGCTTCCGCACGCTCGATCTGAAGCTGCCTTTCGGCGAATATCGGCCGATAACCGACGAGCCTGCGTGGGGCCTCGACATGCTCGCCATCGGTTCCCATGACAGCGAGCAGACCTTGCAAGTCACTAGCGACGGCGACTGGGCCAGACCGTCCTGGGCCGATGCGACCACGCCTAAGCCCACTGACCTGGTCACCGATCGCGCGATTGTGATGGACAGAGGCCGGCCACTGCTTCCCGGATCGAGCCTCAGAGGCCCTTTGCGCCATGCCTTCTCGCGAGCGAAGGTCGCTGCGCGGCAGCCGGTACAGGATCCGCATTTGGTTCACGGCGACGTTGGGAAAGACGATCCCGCCGGCCGGGTGTTCGGCACGGTCAAAGAGAGCAGCCGCGTTCTCATCCGAGACGGCCGGGCCGAAGCAGGTTGGGCTGCGGCCCGGCTTCATATGCACGCTGAAGACGAATTCTCTGCCGGTTCGTATGGAAGCTCTAAGCGCGACGCCGTCCGCGTGCTCCGCGGGGTGTTCTCGACCCGCATTGTGGTCGAGGGACCTGATGTGACTTCCGTAGAGGCGCTGACAGCGGAAATCAACCGCCTCATTGCCCTCGGCGAACTCGGCCATCTCCCGTTAGGTGGACATAAGACCCGAGGTGCGGGATGGAGTCGATGGCAGGCTAAAGCCTGGATTGCGGATGATGTGGTTCCCGTTCGAAGCTGGGCTCCCCAGGAAACGGCCATCGTGAGCCAGCAGGGGTCTGCTCCGCGGCCCGCAGGAAATGAAGGGGCCGCGTGGATCAAGTGGCGAAGCAACAATGAAGAATCAGCCCACGTCCGCGTAACCGGCGGGGTCCTAGACTCTCCGACTCTGACGCTCGGAGAGGCTGCCGCTCTGGCGCGCGGAGCATTCGGAGGTTATGACCTTGCCGCTTGGTGGTGCGAGCCGGCGATCGATCTAGCGATTGCAATGCCGCCCGCTGTCTTCGGCCACCACTGGCCCGACGGAGAAACCATTCGGGTCGAAGAAGCCGCCTTTTACGCGGACTGTGCGGTTTGGCGGGTGGCCCGGACCGGCGCGGGGTCGAGATGGGTGCTCGTGGAGGAAGTCGGGTCCGACGAACCGGGTGCTCACCCTGTATCCGTTATTCATACACCTGCGCGCTTGCACGGCAGCACCCGGTTCGCGGCCTTGCGTACGGATCGCGGACCAGTGCGCCTGAAGGAGTGGCATGTCGACGGCCAGCTCCTCGGCTTCACACTCGTGCCGGAGGAACGCTGATGTCTTCGGAAAAGCCGTATCGCATGCGTGTCAAAGTGCTTGATGGAAAGCGGCGCGAATGGAACAAGCTCAAGGGGCAGCTCGGTTCGCATTTGGACGTGATCGATTCCAAAGAGGGGATCGAGTTCGTGGTCTGTGCTGTCAAGGAAGCCCATATCGATCAGGTCCGCACCAAGCTAGCCGCCGCCGGCCTGGAGGAGATTTCGGGGGGCGCCACGGATGTATCCCCGGCTACTCCGAAGCCCGTCAACGCTCGGGTGGCCCAACGCGGAGGACGAGAGAGGCGACCAGGATCATCGCAGGGCTCGGCTTCCTCGATCGCCGATAAGCTGAAGCCGAAGCCATATGGATTCGTGCCTCTGCCCGACAAGCTGACTAGCATCCCTCCGGTTTGGCATGACGGCACAGGCGCTGAAGGGCGACTTTCGGGAGAAATCCGGTGCGAGATCGAGGCACTCACGCCACTGCTAATCGGATGGGAGCGACGACGGATCGACGACGCTGAGGAACCTTGGCCCGTGCCGCATGCTTCGGCTGGTGGCGACAAGGCCGATATGCAGTTCGATGGTGTCGGGCGCACTGTTAAGACCAAATCCGTGCTATGCCCACTGCGCGCGCCGTGGGGTGATCGACCGGTCCTGATTCCAGGCGATTCGATCAAGGGATTGCTACGACACGAACTCGGCGCCCTTCTCGGCACCCCAATGGAGCGGGTGGCCGAGCGGTCATACTCCTACCGGCCTAACAGTCTCTTTCCGAAGGCTCCGAATCCACGGTTGGTGGCGCGGTTGGCACGCGTTGTCGAAGGCGGCATTGAGATGAGACCGCTTGATCTGCTTAATACCGGAAGTCAGCGCGTTCGCGTTCCTGTGAAGCTCGATCTGCTGCCCGAGAACCTGAAGTACGACAGGCAGCGCAATTCAGAGCCACCTCGATACCGCTTCGATGTTGCCGGGGGTGCAGCGTACCGCGGAGGGCAAGGAGCTGGTGATAAGCTGAACTCCAAACGCAACCTCCACACGTCGCTGGCAGCGGATCCCGCATCGCCAATCACCTCAGTGTCAGTGCCGGCCCTCGTCCAAACAGGCTACCTCAACACGCTTCGACATCTCGTTGATCTGACTCACGGCCATTTCAGCGAACGTCATCCGGATTTACCGGCCACAATAAGGGGAGAAGATGCAAGGCGCCGTATTTTAGATGCAGCATCCAACGTCGTCTTCTCGCACGGTGATGTGATTTGGGTCGAATGGGATACGCAAAAGAAACTCATCGTTTCACTCGGCTGGCACTACTATTATCACTGGGCCTATGACGACACCGTCCGCAAGAAAGGATGGACGCTCGAGCGCTACGGTTTGTTTCCTCTTGATGAAGAAAAAGTGCTCGACGAGGCAGGCGCTCCGAATGAGCTATCCGCGGTTCGGCGGCTCTTCGGGTATACCGGCGACAATGACGGCAGCAAGGGCATCGGCAAGGACGATCACACACAGCTCATGGGCCGCCTCTCGGTAAACGCCGCGATTGAGGTGATCGCCGCGGGAGATACCGCCCAAACGCGCTTCCTGCCGCCGACCTTCCTCCAGGAACTCGGGATGCCGCGCCCAAGCGCCGTCGAGCACTATCTGACGCAGCCATACTACCCGAACCCGCGACCATCAGACCAAGCAAGCCTCCTCACCTATGGCGATGCCGCAGGCTACGACGAACCCGGCAAGCTCGCCGGCCGCAAGTTCTACCTCGATCGCAAGGACGCATACACCACACAGCCTTGGCAAGATGACTCCGAGGCCAATCGGCTCAACGACCGCAGCACGCTGGCGCTGGAAGCATCACGCCCCGGCCGACAGTTCCGCTTTACGATACGGTTCCGGGATCTTGATACGGCCGAGCTTGCTGCCGTCCTCGTCGCAATTGCTCCGCACCAGTTCCGTGGAGGACTCGGCGGCGATCATGCGGAAGGGTACTGCTCGAAACTCGGCTATGCACGTCCGCTCGGATGGGGAAGCGTGCGGATCGAGGCCAAGGCACTCCTGCTGCTCCACACGTCGGATGACAAGCCGACCCTTAACCGCGTCCCCGATCTATTCGGCTGGGTCCGCACGCACCATGCGCCGACGTCCATGCTCCATTCCTGGCTCGCCATCCATCGGCACAAGCATCCCGACGCGGCCGATTATCCTCGTGGGCAGGACGGCAACGTCTACTCTTACCATACGAAGCTGCGCTCCGATCATACCCGCGCACGCCGCTACAATGAGGGCGGCGATTGAGAGTCCTGCTCGTGCTGACCACCGTTAAACGATGGCGATGCGCGGCGGGAACTCTAGCAAGGAAACAATGCGTCGTCGTTGCACGATCTAATCGAGCGCCACACGGGCGAATGGCGGCTCGACACCTTCGAAATGGAAGTCGGCAGCGGGTTCATTTCCCGGGGCTGTGTTTTGGCGTCGAACTTTGCCCCCTATTGGAGTACGCCCTCGGGGTGGGCAGTTTCGGGCGGCGGCTTTGACCGATTGGTGACCGCGACGATGGGATGATGTTCGGTGTGATTGTCGGTCGCAAGCCCTGAGTTTGAGTTTGATTGTCGCTGAGCGACAAGGCGCTGATATCCTTGATTGTCGCGTAATTTGGCGGTCGTCCGGCGCCTTTTTGTTTTCGTTCGAGGGCGGCGCGTCGCCTGTAGCTGTCGACGTTGATTTCGAAGATCGTGGCGTGATGGACGAGGCGGTCGACGGCGGCCAGCGTCATGGCGGCATCGGGGAAGACCTTGCCCCATTCGCCGAACGGCTGGCTGGCGGTGATGAGGGTGGAGCGGCGCTCGTAAGCGGGCGCTGATGAGTTCGAACAGGACGGAGGTTTCGGCCTGATCCTTGCTGACATAGGCGAGGTCATCGAGGATCAGCAGATGGAAGCGATCGAGCCGGTTGATGGCGCCCTTGATCGCGAGTTCGCGGCGCGCGAGTTGGAGCTTCTGAACCAGGTCGGAGGTACGGGCGAACATTACGCGCCTGCCATTTTCGACCTAGCAGGCTGCTGAAAAGCGGCTTGTATTTCGGGTGTGGACTGCCCGAGCGGCAATTTCGCGGTTGTGGCGGGGCGTCAGGGGTTTGGCGGCGTTGGGGGATCGGCCGGAGCCGCCTTGAGCGCGCGCGACGGAACCCGTTCTGGGTGTCATCAGGCGGGGTCTGCCAGCAATTTCGGTAGTCGGATGAGATTGTAGGCTGTCATCGCAAGGGTGAACTGCCAATCGACCTTCGGCAGGCCGCGGTGACGCATCTTGCGCAATCCGGCGACGGTCTTGGCCCAGCCGAACGCTTCCTCGATCCGCTTCCTGATCCGCATCGAGATGGCATAGCCGGGATGGCGGGTCGTCCGCCCGTTGATCGCCGAACGGCGGTTGGTGTCGTTCTGCGCAACGTGGGGCGTGACGGCCCGCTCGCGCAGTTCCATCACGAAGTCATTGGTATCGTAGTTCTTGTCGCCGCCGAGCGTGATCGGCTGCGGGCGCTCCGCGTGCGGTTCGATCAGCGCGATCGCGGCCAACCGCTCGGCATGGCCCGAGGCTCGGGTCGCCACGGCACCAACGATCAGGCCATTGCGGTTTTCCATGAGCGCGTGGCCCATGAACGAGAGCCTGGCTTCCTTGCCGCGGCCCTTTCGCGCGAGCCGGGCGTCCGGATTCGTGGTCGAGGCGTGGGTTTCGTTCGTCCGCCGCTCGCCGTGAAAATCCCGCTCGCCGTTCCGGCCAGGGCCGGGCGGCTTGCCCGAACCGTCCTTCGGCTTGAAGCTCTTCGGGCTGGCCCAGGCTTCAATCAGCGTGCCGTCCACCGAGAAGTGCTCGCTCGACAACAGCCGCTTCACCCGGCTCTGCGACAGCACCGCCGAAAGGAACTTCGCCGCGACATCGCCATCAAGCAGCCGGTCGCGGTTCTTGGTGAACGTCGTCGCGTCCCAAACCGCCTCATCAATGCCCAACCCGACGAACCAGCGGAACAGCAGGTCGTACTCGATCCGCTCGACCAACTGACGCTCCGACCGGATCGAGTAAAACGCCTGAAGCAGCAAGGCCCGGACAAGCCGTTCCGGCGGAATCGACTCCCGCCCAAAAGCCGAGTACAGCGCATCAAAGTCTGCCGACGGCGCTTTCAGCGACGCGTTGGCGATCTCGCGGATAACCCGCAGCGGATGATCAGGCCGAACCCGCTGCTCCAAATCGACATAGCTGAAAAGGCTGCCGTCGCCTTGGTCGCTACCACGCATCGTCGTCTCCGCCAGATCAACCGCCAGCGAATCACGACAGCCCACGACAGACAATGAATTTCAGCAGCCTGCTAGAGCCGCGGCGGCTGGCGGAAGCAAGATGGGTTTTCCCGCCGCCCGGTCCGCCGATCAGAATGAGATTGGCACCTTTGTCGATCCAATTGTCGCCGGCACAGATCGCCAGCAGCACCGCAGCACCGACACCAAAGCCCGGCTTAACGCTTGAGGAACACGGAGAGCTTGGTCCGCTTGTTGCCGGGATCAGGGATCGGTTGACCAAAGAGTTCACGAAGCCACGAAGCTGGCGAACGCCTATCCTCTGGATACTCGTGCGTTGCAAGAGATCGATCCGACTGTGACGAGAACAAGACGTACAGCCGGCGGCGGATTGGCACACCGACTATACATAGGCGCATGGACTCATAAGCCAATGAGACGATGAGTCAGGTTAGGTTTGCCCAGGCATAAACTCCGCGACCCGCGCCACGCGGCCCCTGCGTATCGCGTCATAGAAGGCTTCGCCTATCGCCAGCGCGCGCAAGCCCTCGTTGGCCGGGGTCATTGGCTCGCCCTTGCCCTCGATTGCGCGATTGAACTGCTCGACCTCCAGCCGGAAACACTCCGTCGGCGCATAGTCCCGCATGCTGCTGCCGGCCTCATTGATGATCGTCAACTTTGGCCGTGGGTCGTCGCCAGCGCCTGTTAGATATGCGAATGGGTTCTCGATAATCAGTGAGCCTTTCGTGCCGTGTATTTCAAAGGGACGCCGCGCGAATGGCGTCGTGAAGCTGGCCGCGGCATAACCGATCGTGCCCTTCGATAGCTTCATCAGCATGCCGCCGACACGATCACGACGACATCGGAACCGAGCATCGCGGGCGACGCTTCGCCATCGTAATCGACGAGGCGCATTCGAGCCAAGGCGGGCAGACCTCCGCCGCCCTCAATCGGGCGTTAGCGGCGGAAGGTGGCGACGAAGACGACGAGACGATCGAAGATGAGATCAATCGATTGATGGAGGCGAAGAAGCTCCTTCCCAACGCGAGCTACTTTGCCTTCACCGCGACGCCAAAAAACAAGACCCTCGAAATCTTCGGTGAGCCACATCCCGAAGGCGGAAAGACCCGGCACCACCCGTTCCATAGTTACACGATGAAGCAGGCCATCCAGGAGGGCTTCATCCTCGATGTGCTCGCCTATTACACGCCGGTCGGAAGCTACTACAAGCTGATCAAGACGGTCGAAAGCGATCCCGAGTTCGATACCAAGCGTGCGAGGAAGAAGCTCCGCCGGTACGTCGAGAGCCATGACCATGCCATACGACTCAAGGCCGAGATTATGGTCGATCATTTCCACGAGCAGGTCCTGGCGCTGAATAAGGTCGGCGGCCAAGCCCGTGCGATGGTGGTGACATCGGGCATCGAGCGGGCCATCCAGTATTATCACGCCTTTCGCGATTATCTCGCGGAACGCAAGAGTCCGTATAGGCCCATCGTCGCGTTCTCAGGCGAGCATGAATATGGCGGTGCAAAAGTAACCGAGGCATCGCTCAACGGCTTTCCATCGAGCCGGATTGCTGACGAGATTCAGAACGACCCCTACCGCTTCCTGATTTGCGCCGACAAATTCCAGACCGGCTATGACGAGCCGCTGCTGCACACGATGTACGTGGACAAAATCTTGTCAGGCATCAAGGCTGTGCAGACGATGTCGCGCCTGAACCGGGCAAGGCCGCGGAAGCACGACACCTTCGTGCTGGATTTCATGAACGACGCCGACACGATTCAAGACGCCTTTGCGGACTACTACCGAACGACTATCCTCGCCGAGGAAACCGATCCCAACAAGCTGCACGATCTGAAAGGCGCGCTGGACGGCTGTCAGGTCTATAGCCAAGAACAGATCGACGAACTGGTCGCGCTGTATTTGCGTGGCGCGGATCGCGACCGCCTCGACCCGATTCTCGATGCCTGTGTCGCCGTCTATAACGAGCAGTTGAACGAAGACAGCCAGGTGGACTTCAAGGGCAAGGCAAAGTCATTCATCCGCACCTATGGATTCCTCGCGGCGATCCTGCCGTATACCAACGCTGGCTGGGAGAAACTCTCGATTTTTCTGAACCTGCTCGTCGGCAAGTTGCCGGCGCCTGTCGAAGAGGATTTGTCGAGAGGCATTCTCGACACCATCGACATGGACAGCTATCGCGTCGAGAAGCAGGCAACGATGCGGATTCAGCTTGCAGATGCCGATGCCTCGATCGAACCCGTACCGACGTCGGGCGGCGGGTTCAAGCCAGAGCCGGAACTCGACCGGCTCTCCAACATCCTGAAGACCTTCAACGACCAGTTCGGCAACATTCTATGGAGCGACGAAGACCGGGTGAGGAAGCTGATAACCGAAGATATTCCGAACCGTGTCGCCGCCGACGCAGCTTACAAGAATGCGAAGCAAAACTCCGACAAACAAAACGCCCGCATCGAGCACGACAAGGCGCTGGCGCGCGTGATGACGGCCGTCCTCAGGGACGACACCGAATTGTTCAAGCAGTTCATGGACAACGAGTCGTTCCGACGTTGGATGACCGATACGGTATTCGGGATCACGTATGACCGACCTAATGTGCCATGACGGCTAGTCTCGGCAAGGGCAGTCGTTCCAACCACCAGCACCGAGAGCGAGCAACCGAATGGGTAGGGGTAATGATTTCCGCGAACCGCGACGCGGGGCCGTTAAGTGGTTCAACAGCGAAAAGGGTTTCGGGTTTGTCGACGCCGGCGACGGCGAAAAGGATGTCTTCGTCCATATCTCCGTGCTGGAGAGAGCCGGCATCAACGGCCTCGCCGAAGGCCAGCAGGTGACAATGCGCGCGGTGCAGACCCCGAAGGGTCGCGAGGCGATATCGATCGCCTTGGCCCCGTTCGCCTGACCAAGGGTTCGATCCCACCAGCCCACACGCCAAAACCCCACAGTACCTTTCAGCGCTGTGGGGTTCGGCATTACGCCGCCAGTTGCATGGCCTTGCCGGCCTCACGCTCCAACTCGATCCTGCGATCGTTGTTAGGAATGTTGCGGGCAAAGGCCGACACGGCAGTGGTTACGTCCCAGAGGGTTTCGATTGGCCGGTGTTCCTCGATCTCATGGAGTTCCTTGAGATTGCCGACCAGCCGCTTGCCGAACCGCTCGCCGAGGAACCGATCCAGATCATCGACGCGCTTCTGTTTCGCGCGTTCGATGGTTTCCAGAACCGGCTTGGCCGATCCGTTCGCATACTCGATGAGAACGGGTTCAACCTCCTCCAGCCAGCGATCCGGGGCACCGCTCGTATGGCGGATGCGGACCTCGTTGTAGTCCTTCGCGCCCCATACGATTCGGTTGCCGCAGACGAAGTCGAACAGGAAGAAACCGGCACCGAGGGTGGCTGCGCCAACCTCGGAGTTCCAGATAAAGAACCCGCGAGCCATGGTGCCACTTTCTCCATTCCGGCGATCAGGAACCTCGATCCGGTTCTTTTCGTCGGCGAGGAACACGAACATGTCCCGATCGCTCGCGAACAGGGTCGTATTGTCCCTGGTGACGGTGATTTCCCTGCCGAACTCGCCGGGGACGCGCCAGTCGCCGTTGATGCCGTCGCCAAAGCGTTGGACAAGGGCGTCCGCAACCTCGGTGTTCCACACCCGCCCGTAACGGGGGCCAGTGGCGGCTCGCAACTCGGTGACGCCGTCATCCTTCTTGGTGAGAAGGATTCCCAAATCATCGACGTTACGCTTGAAGCGCAGACCGTAGTTGAGACAGTCCGCGACGATGGGCGCCGGGAGATCGCGCAGATAGTTGGCGGGTGCGCCAACCAGGCCGGCGATCTGTCCGAATGACCAGTGTGTCGGCTCAGCCAGGCCAAGCGGCCCCTCGATCATCAATCCGCCTCGCTGGTCGCTTTCATCAGGAACGGCATGAAGCCGCCGAGACGAGATGACCGATGACCGGCTTTGCAGTTGCTGCTGGCGGGTGAACGCCGCCAGGTCGGTCAGCGAGGTAAAGCGTTGATCATGGGGTCGGCTCGTCCACTGGCGATGAGCCTGCGTCAGGATATTCATCGGTAATTGTCCTTGATAAGGGAGCGGGAATGCTCCCAACACCGAGACCTCCCGTCGCCGCAGCGGTGGGAGGTCAGGGCTTCACAAGGGTGGCGTGATTTCGTCGTAGGGATTGCGGTCGAAGAGTTTCGCGAACGGCGTCATCACGTAACTGCCGTCCTCGTCTTGAACGACCGCGCACACGACCATCACCGGCTTCCCGGTCACGGCGTCCGTGCACTCCAGAAGCGCGGCGGCTCCGTCGTTGAAGACGCGCCGCAGCGTTGCGAAGTTCCGTTTGTAACCTTCGGAAATAGCCATCTGTGGTCTCCGGGGAGCGGAATGTCCCCGACACCTTCGCCCCGTACCGCCGCAGCGGCACAGGGCTAGGTGTCACAAGGTTTTTCCGCAGAAGGGGCAGCGCCCTCTCGGTCGGGACCGGCAGTAGCGGCATTCGTGCCGGATGGCGCGGTAGGCGTAGCCGGCGCCGAAGCCGACCAGCAACAGGATGAGCCACATAGTCAGCGCCGGATGAGGCGGCGGACCAATACGGCGAACGCGGCATAGCCGACGGCGAAGAATAAGCCACCGAACGCGGTGGCTGCCGCCACCGCCAGAATGTTTCCGTGCATTGGTTGTTCTCCATCGGAAGCGGGATGCTCCCGACGCCAAGACCCCGAAGCGACGCATCGCAACGGGGTTGGCTTTTTGTCAGGCGCAGATCAAGTCGTCGGCCTGCATCGCCTGATAGATGTCGAAGGCGCGGCGTGGCTCGGCGCACAGGGCGCCGAAGTGCCACTCCCAGCCGACGACATCGACATTCTCCGCGATCCAGTCGCGGGCTTGTTGGCTCAGCGGCCGGATCGTCACGATCGAGCCGAGGTTGGTGAACTCGACATCGGGGTTTTCCGATTCCATGATGATCTCCATCGGGAGCTTGATGCTCCGACGGCAGGACCCCACTCAGTCGCAACTGGGTAGGGCCACCGAACAGCGTCCAATCACTCCGCTGGCTGTGCGCCGGTAACGATCATCTTGGCGTCCTCGATGCTCTCGGGCATGCAGAAACGGTCGGGTCCGGCATCGACAACATTCTCGCCGTGGAGGGCGAACTCTTCGGCCTGCTTGGGCGTGTCGGCATCGACGATGTAGTCGCGTTCGACATAGCAGCGCTCGATCAAGCCGAGGCGCACGACGTATTTCATGGCACTTCTCCGTGATGAGAATCAGGGACGCGACCAGCGTCCGATAGGAGGAGATCAGCCTCGCGAGATTCGATCCTGAGTATGCCACTCGCGGATCGGGCTCCGAGTTGGTCGCCCCAATGCCTCGACCCCACGCAGCCGTAGCTGGGTGAGGTGAGGCCGACGCCTATGCGGCGTCTAAGTATTGAAGGCCGTACTTTGCCTGCATCTCGGCGAGGCCGCCGGCGAAGATTCGCCGGATCGTCCATTTGCCGCCGCGCTCCAAGGTCGAGTGGACAGTGACATGAAGCGCCTCACCTTTCACCGTGACATCGTAGAGAAACTCGATGTCGGTGGCGTAGGACTTGAACGCCTCCATGCCAGGCTGGTTGACGACCCGAAGATCGCCGCCGGTACAGGCCATTGCGTATCGGCCGCCCGGCTTCCATTCCTCGGCCGACCGTTGCAGGTGGGCCTCGATGCCGGGATCGGCTTCGCGCTCGGCTTTTTCGAGATACTCGGCATGCCGCTGCTTGGCGGACCTCTTGTTCGCCGCGACGAACGCCGCGGCGAACTCATCCGCCTCAAAGCGAGGCAGCGGCCAACCGAAGTCGAGGGCCTTGGTGATCCAGCAGACGGCCCCTTCAGGGTAGCCGTCACTGTGCTTGTAGATCGTGACCACCTCGGCACTGTCGCCGGGGCGATCGATGAAGCGATAACAAGCTCGTGTACTCATTGAACCACTCCTGTCGAGGCGAAATGCCTCGACGCCGAAGCCCCGGTGCGCCGCGGCGCATCGGGGTGGCGGGGTGCTAGAGTCTGATTCGTGTGGAAGGAATCGATTGGGGATTCCCCGGGGCATCGAATTCTGATTCAAGATGCTGGCTGTGGTGGAGGTCAGCATGGGATGGCGAGAGCCTATTCGAATGATCTG
>Ga0207933_1000918_pt1 | contig 25057 bp, 29 predicted proteins | sample NGESurdeep092012_4_FD_184488 | JGI IMG/M metagenome (GOLD analysis project Ga0207933, IMG submission 184488) | Arctic peat soil microbial communities from Barrow, Alaska - NGEE Surface sample F53-3 deep-092012 (SPAdes) | ecosystem: Environmental > Terrestrial > Soil > Wetlands > Peat ... | reverse complement strand
GAACGATGCGTGTATATTAACGTTCAGGCCGCTTTAGCGTCCCGCCCGGGGTTACTGGCTCATTCCTGAAGCTTTTCTTGCATTGTCATATTGTTTTTCCTTATCCCGGTATTCTTTGATGGACACCACAGCATGAAGCCTGTCTTTCTGATTTTTTACTTCGGTAATTAATTCATCCTGCTTGGCGATCATCCGCATAAATAATTCATCATTTTGATTGGTTACTGCAGCCTGCCTGTTGCTGCCCAAACCACCCAGCGCCATGATGCGCGGCATGTTTGGGTTTATTTGTGCCGGGCGTTGCATAAACTTTGGAAGGCTTATTTGAGCGCCTGTTTCCCAGTTTACACCGCCGTGCATTGAATTTAATTTACTGGTGATCTGTGATGGCGTTCCTGTAACGGTATAATTATTCCTATCCGTCATGGTATCGGCTTTTATCACCGCTTCATCGCGCTCGATCATTACCGGAATACCTCCTGAGGGGTCAGAATGTTTATCGCCGGTGCGGAACCAATTTCCCTCTGCAGCTGGTGGCGCCTCAGTGGCAATGGCTGCTACCTGTGCCAGAGTAGCAACGCCCATGGCAATAGCGAAAGGGACACCAGCTGGCCACCCAAATTCAGCAAACGTTTTTTCTATCGCAATTGCCCCATTAATAAGAGCCTCAGCAATACCTAATGCCTGCTTACGTTTGAAAGCTTTGACATCGGCATCATGTTGTTGTTTTGCCAATATGGCATCAGCTTCAGCTACCTTTTTATCATACTGCTTTTGTGAAATCAATTTCGAATCCAATTGCTTTTGGTAATTGTTTTTCTTAGCAGTATTTATTGCAACATCTTTTTGCAGCGCCCTTTGGTCAAGGTTATCAAGTGCGGTTATTAAATTGCCGGCAATGCTTAAAGCTTCATCTGCAAAAAATTGTTGGTTATCTATGCGGTGTTTTTTAAGGTCATCGTCTGCAGCTTTTAAGGCCTCAGTATATTTTAACCAAATCTCTTTCCCTTGTTCAGTTGCATTTACACTTGCATCATCATAAGCAAGCCCTGCATCCTTTAATTTTTGTTTTAAAACATCAAGCGAATTGTTTTTATCATCAGTTGCATTTTGTTTTTGGAGAGTGGCTCTTGTTTTTGGCGATGTGTTCGGGTCATTAATTTGAATATCCCTTATTCCTTTCGTGGCCTTTGCTTCATCCTGGATAAAAGCAATCCGCAATTCTTTTTGCTTTTCCAGGTTTTTGGTAATGAAATCTTCCTGCTGAATGGTATACGTTTTTACATCCGCAGCCGCTTTTTTTACTGTAGTAGAATAATCGTTGGCGATTATCAGCCGGTTATTTATTTCAAGGCCTTCAATATTAGTAAGCGCTTTTTCATAATCACTTTTACTTATTTTTCCTTCGGCTTCGCTTTCAGCATATTGGCGTTTTTGAGTGGCGAAATATTCATCAGAAGCTTTTAAAGCTTGTGCATATTCCTCGCTACTATGCGCATCAAATTGTTTTTTCTGAAGCGCCGCCAAATCTTTATTAAAAGCATCAACAATTAATTTTTCTTCTTCGGTGTATTTTTTTCGGCTGGTTACATTTTTCTGAAAATATTCGAGCGCTTTGGCGTGCAAATCATTGAATTTCTGTTCCAGGGCAAGCAGGTCTTTTTCGTCCTGGCTTTTGCTCGCAGCGTCGGCATCCTCTTTTAATTTTTGTAACTGTTTATAAAATTCCTGTGCTTCTTTTAAGAGCCGTTTGTATTCAGCATTGTCTTTAGGTTTTTTATTATCCAGATCATCTAATTCTTTTTGGTATTTGGCGCGCAAAGCAAGGTTGGCCTGCTGCCCGGCTTTGTCGGTTGCGTTTAATGTTTCATAAGCAGTTTTAGAATCTGCAATCATTTTTTCTAATTCCTTACGCCGGGCAGCAACGGAAGGGTCTTCTTTGGGTGCAGCTCCTGCAGTATCAGTAGGAAGTGTAAATTGATTTGTTCCTGAACCGCCGAGCGCATCAATTATTTTTTTATCAAAGAAATCTTTTGCTACCTGCAGTGCTTTTATTTTTGCATCAATCTTCGAAATATCAAATTGAAAAGCGACGGATCCTTTGCCTCCTAAAATGGTAGCATCTCCCTGAAGGCTTCTCTGGTATTTTTCCTGTTGTAATTGGAGTATTTGTATATTTTTTTCATTGCTTAGTTGTTGTGCAGCTTCTGCTTCCGCTTTTCTTTTTAAAGATTTAATATATTCATCAACTGCGTAAGCGCCTTGCAGGTGCCCGTTAATATCAAGTTGAAGCGTTTTTACAAAATCAGGATTTAAGGCAATCAATTCCTGGTACGCTTTCTTTTTTGTTTCAAGCGATGTGTTGTTATCTTCCAGTGCGCTTTTTAATATTTCCAGTTTATTAACCTGGTCGCCATAGGAGTCTGCAGCTTTGTTGGCCAGGTCTGCCTGGGCTTTCATCTGGATAGCTATTTTGCTATTGTTTTGAAAAATCTTGCTGAGTATTTCAACCAAGGCAACGCCTGCCACAATGATCAATCCGATTGTACCAGCTCCCAGTGTGCTGGCAACATTCCACAGCCTTTGAGCCGCGGTTGCCAGTTTTATTCTTCCGGTAAGCAAATCTGTTACAATGATATAAGAAGCCTGCGCAGTTTCTACAATGGCAGTGGCTATTGCTGCTGCTTTATTCGCCACTGCGTTGGCAATCGTTTCAATCCTTAATGCAGTAGTAACTACCGCACTCTTGATGAGTGCTGCATTATAAATGGCAATGCCCGCAACCAGCGTAACAAAAGCACCCATATTATCACTGATTGTTTTTGGAAGGTTTTTAAGTACGCCAATAAAATCAAGCGTGTTTTGCAATGCGCCTTTAAGAAAATTAGTGACGGCATTGCTGGAAACAAAAGAATAAAAGCTCTTTCCGATTTTATCTAATTCAGCAGCGATAGTTGTATTTTTAAGGGCGAATGCATTGCTAATAGAATTGGTATTTTTTAATGCCTCGCCTGCCTCTGCAATTTTTTGTTTGAAATAATCGGTTTTTTGCCCCAATAATGACAAGGTAGAAACGACGCGTGCCCCGGTTTCCCCTTCATCTTTAAAAGCTGATGCAATTTCTGCAAATGAGGCTTTGTCTTTTTGAAGCCCGGCAGCATAAGCGAGTAAGGCTTCCTGCGGTGCGCTGGCAAACTGCTCAGTAAATGTTTTTAAATTTTCGCCAGCTACTTTCGCCGCTTTGGGCAAATCGGCTCCTATGGATACTATTAATCTTTGGACGGCGGTAGCGGAAGCTTGCACCCTTGCACCATTTTCTTCCAATCCTGCGCCCAATCCTATAACAGAAGCAAGGCTTAGGTTTGATGCTTTGGCAAGGCCAGACAATCTTTGTGTAAAATCAACCATAAAGGCACCGGTTGCAACGCCATTATTGGCTAATTCTACCAGAGCGTTACCGAGGTGAGTTATATTATCACCTGTTATTTTGCCATCAAATACATTTAATATTTTACCGAGCTGTGTAGTAATCTCGTCCGCATTGCCTAATTCATCACCCAACGAAACCACTAATTGGTCAACCGCTTTAGTGAATGAAAAAATATCATCTTTTGCTACACCGAGCTTACCGGCAATAACTGCGATATCGAGTAGTCCGGAAACCGCCGTCCTTGTATCAATGCCTTGTAATTTTTTATTGAGCGTTACTGCTTCATCGGCTGTCAACCCGGCAACGCGCTGAATGTCGGCAAGCTGGTCGGATAATTTGGACGCCTGGGTTATTATTGATTTTATGCCTTCAATTACAGAACGCGCTCCAAAATAAGCGGCGGTGATCAGGGCGAAATGTTGTACCTGGTCTCCTAATTTTAATAATACACTGCTAAATCCTGTAACACCGTTTTTTACATCGAAAAGACGGGATTGGACTGCATCTATTTGTGTTTGCAGGTCATTAAATTCTTTGGTAAATGGCTGTACTGATCCTTTAAGGGCGTTTAGGTTTCTTAACTCTTGTGTCAATTCTTTTTGAGACAATGCAGTAATGCCTATAGATTGTTTTAATCCATCCATTTGGGCTTTTACCTGCGACAATTGTTGGCTGGCTGCTACATAATCATCAGAACCTTTTTTAAGGTTCTTCATTTCTAAAGTAATATCCTGGGCCTTTTTTCTAAGGTCTATTAATTGATTTTGTGCAACGTTTCCATTAATATTTACATTAAGGTTGATGGTATCGGTACGAACGCTCATGCAGTAAAAATGCTGCATGAATCACGGTTACAAAAGGACAGAGTAAAAAAACCTCCCAAAGAAAGGAGGTTTTGTTTCGTAAATAAAATTTGGGTGTTGCAACCAGGCAGTAAAAGTACAAATATTTAGTTTTCTTCTCTTTTTTTGAAAATAAAAATCCACGTTATTCCTGCCCGAATCGTTCAGGCGGGTGTTTGTTTACTGCCTGCTGATAAAAAATATCGCCGCAAATACCCACTAATTGCGGGTTTGAGCAACTTTTATACAATAAAATCCATCATAATTAGTTAGTTTAGAGTATCATAAAAATAAAATCTGCTTTGAAAGGCTATTTTCCGATTGAAATACCCACGAAGAAATACATAAAGGCATACATACATGCCCAACTGGGGCCGCAACCCATAATAAATACAGAACACCGCATCGGCAATAAATTATATGATGTGCTTACCAACCACCGCAATGAGCGAAGGAGTGAATTCCAGGTTTATAATGACCGCGTAAAAGTATTCGTGAACCATCATACGTTTTACCACCGAGGAGGCAACCTCAATGAAACCAACATCAAAAATTTTAACCTCTTTATAGAAGATGAAATAAAAAGCAGTTATAGAATGCTGATGGATTTTTACATTGACCTGCTTCCGTCGTTCGAGGCCAACCTTCCGGCGGTGCGCAAAAGAATTGGCATAGATTTGGAAGCATGGGATACAGATTCTATCAAAAAAGATTATTACCGTTACCGCAAACGAAACGGTAAAGCGCTTCTCTACAAGAACAACTGCGACCGCGTCATCACGGTTAAAAAATTCCTCGACCCAGGGTTTTAACGTTAAATTAAAAAAATTTAAATTTGTGCCCGAAGTGTCCCATCGTAGGCATTCGCTCCATTTCCTTCTAATTTTACACCATGAAACAAGTTTACGCCGACCTCGCATACCTACAGGAGCCACACTCCGCAGGATTGTGTTCGCTACAGGTAACGCCGCGCGAATGGCTCGCCAGCGATCCCGTAATTGATTTTGACAGCGGGCGCGTAATGCAAACGATTCCTTTGCAGGCAGGAAAATTTTGGCTGAGCATGCAATTAACCCAGGGAAGCTATTATTATTTGGAAACGCCAAAAAACGATAAGGCCGGCGATTCCTATGTAGTAACGGCGGGCGGGCTTTTGAACACATTCAATTACCAGTTTCAGCAAGTGTTAGAAACGATGAAACAAAGTGAGCTTGTGACCGTACTAACGGACAGGAATAAACGTAGAAAAATAATCGGCGATACGGCCAATGGTTTGAGGCTGCTGATTACTCATTCCCATAAAAATAATCCCGGCGAAGAAAAACTATCTATTGACTTCACTTACCAATGCGAAGGCCTTCCTCCTTATTATAATCCGGATAACACGCCCGATGGCATTGGCAACTTCCTTATTAATGCTAATGGCAATTTCCTTCTAATAGGTTAAAAACCCGTTTACCCCCCTCTTTTCAGTCCTTTTGTAAGCACCGGGCAATATACATTTTTGTAATCCTAAACCTATGGAAAACAAAAATGGCATTTAATCATACCCTTTCAGCAATTCTTCGTGGCAGATGGTTTCTTGATACGGATTGGGCACATGCTCACCTACCGTTAGTCATTGCTATGCTCAACGGCGGTAATGTTTCTTTCGTAGAAAGAACCGGCAACCAGGGAATAGAACAGCCATTTGCAGTAGATGCTTCTACCATGGAGCGCTACGACCTTTCACAAGCACCGCCTAACAGCGTGGGCGTTTTGCCTATCAGTGGGCCTATCACTAAATACAATGGTGATTGCGGTGAGCCGGGATCTATGGCCCGTAATACCATGTTAATAGGAATGGGCAAAAATCCCAACATCGGCAGCGTGGTCATGATGTTAGACACACCGGGCGGCGAAGCCAGGGCGGCAGACACAATGAGCTCCACCATTCAAAATTTTAAAAAACCAATACTTTCTTATGTAGATGGAATGTGCGCCTCGCTTGGCGTATGGTTCAGCTCTAACAGTGATGAAGTGTATTTGGGAAATGAATTGAATCAAATTGGCAGCGTAGGCTCTTACTGCACGCTCATGGATTTTTCAGGATACCTCGAAAGCATGGGAATAAAAATGACTGAAATCTATGCCCCTCAAAGCACAGAAAAAAATAAAGGTTACCGAGATGCGCTGGCAGGCGATACTTCAGCCATAGAAGCTGACTTAAAAATACATGTAGATGCTTTTATAAAATCAGTAGCCAACAGCGCCGGTACCTCAAGAGGCGATGTGGCAAAAGCTAACACGGGCACATGGAGCAACGGCAAAATGTTCTATGCAAAAGACGCCGTAAAAGCAGGCCTCGCTGACGGCATTAAATCATTTGACCAGGTAGCAAGCAAAGCAGCCTGGTTAGCAAAACGTAAAAATTAAATCCCTATAACCTTATGAAATTCTCAAAAATATCCGCATTGGTTCCTACAGGAGAACCGTTTGACGAAAAAGCAGTAAACGAAGGCGTTTGGATGAGCGAGGCTCATTTAGACGGCATCGAAAATGCTTTGTCTTTAGCAGAAACCGCCGCAAGCGAAGCTGCTACCACATTAGAAGCTGTGAATGCTTCTTTGGCAGAAAAAAACGCTTCCCTCGTAACGCTTACTGAAGAAGTAGTTGCGCAAAAAAAGATTGCAGAAACATTGACTGCAGCCAACGCAACCGCTGCCCAAAAATTAACTGAAACAGAAGCTGCACACGCTACCGCTTTAACAGCGAAAGATGAAAAGATCACTTCGTTGGAAGCTGAAGTAGTAAAGCTGGGTAAAACCCCAAGTGGCACCGGCTCTGCAGTAGTTGCCACAGAAGATGAAAAACCGGAAGAAGCCGCAACAGGCAAACCCGGATTATTGGACGCTGAGCATCCATTGAATAAATATGCGGCTAGTAAAATTGCCAACGCAGCAAAAAGCCACAAATCAAAAATCTAAATCCTAATTACAAAATTTATAAATCCTTAATCCCAAATCCTAATTCCTAAAAAAACCCAAACCTATGGACACCAATAAAATTACTGTGAATATTGATGACGTTATCGAATCATGGGGCGACTATTACCTTAATAGCGGCCAGAACACAGACAACCTGCACCAACTTCCTTTTGAAGAAAGCGATACACAAACAGGCGGAACTGTTGTAGAAACAGACCAAACCGTATTGAGAGAAGCCAATGTAGAAACTGATGAAGTACTACAGCCCTTCCAAATAGATTTTACCAGCAAAGGCGGTGTTACCATCTTGCCGGTTGAAATCAAATTGCAGAATATCAAAATAGATGTGGGCGTAACCCCGCACACTTTGATCAATGCCTGGACTGGTTTCTTAACCAACAGCGGCAACGACCCATTAACCTATCCTTTCATCCAGTGGCTTACTCAAAACTACCTTATCGCCAAGGCGAAAGAAGATTTTGAATTGAAAGCAATCTATACCGGTGTGCAGGTAGCGCCAACTGACGGTACTGCAGGCCCTGCTACCGCTGTAATTGACGGTATCGAAAAAATTCAGAATAACCTGGTAGCTGCCAACAAAGTTGAACCCTTCACTCTTGGCTCAATAGCAGGAATGACTGACGAAGAATTTGTAACCGCAGTAGAAACCAGTTTCGCACAGGCTATCCCTGAGAAATACAGGTATAACTACGAAATGGAGCTGAGCATGAGCCGCAGCTTAAGGGATAAATTCCGCAGAGGAATGAGAACCAAATACAATGTGGAATACCAGCAAGCAACTATGCTTAACAGGCTGATGGATTATGAAAACATCACGGTGGTAGGCCGCGCCAGCATGACCGGCAAAAGCAGGATCTGGACTACTCCGAAATTTAACCTGTTGTTCCCTGTAAAAGGCTTCAGCAACAAAAATGTTTTTGATGTTCAGAAACAAGACAGGAAGGTGAAATTCCTTACTGACTGGTGGCAGGGTGTAGGTTTTGTTCAACCTGAACTCGTGTTCATGAGCGAAGCTGAGGTTCCAGAATCTTAATGGAAAGTAAATAGTTTTTTCACTTTTAAAATTAAAATATGGCAAAGAAACCATCCGCAAAGCAACTCGCAGCGAGGGCAAAATTTACCAAAATGGTAAAAGCTAAAGCTGCAAAAAAGAAAGGAAAATAATCCTTTCAATCATTTTATTTAATAGCCTCACCTCAACCCTCCCGATTAAATCGGGAGGGTGAAGGATGGCACAAAACAAAAAATCATGGGAGAAACAAAAACAGAAACACCTACAACAGCTGAGGAACTGCAAACGATTATTGCAGAACGCGACGCCACTATCGAGGCACAAAATGCAACGATAGCAGAACAGCAAGAAACAATCACTGGCCAGGAAAACACCATTGCTGACCAGGGCGAAACGCTGTCAAAGCAAACCGCCATCATTAAGCAATTGCAATCCGGAAAACCTGAAGTAAAAACAGCCGCGCCGGTGGCTAAGAAAAAGCCTGAAATGCCGAAAGAGCCAGTAGAAGTAGATGGTGTAAAATACCGGTTCCGCTTTGTTGCTTTTTATTATAAAGCGGTACGCTACGAAGCACAGGACGCGGCTTTAAATGAAGCCCTCTTAAAAGAGATCCTTGCAGAAAAAGGGCAAATGATTCTTATCGAAATTTTTTAACCCCATAAAATCACAATCGCTTTTTAACCCAATCATCCTTATCCAAAAATCTTAAAAAAATATCCTATGGATTACTCACTCATTAGAAACCAGCGTTCCTGGATCAATTCCGATAGCGGCATTGCATCACACGCATTAATTGCCCCCGTATCCTTTTTTGTACCCGACACGGGAATAAAAAACCCGGTAGCCCCATTCAACACTGCAGGCGATGGCATTACCATAAAAACGCCTCATGAATTCAATGCAGGCAAAGGCTTCATTTATTTTGCCCTGGCACCTCAAAAGAATTCACTGTCGGCGCCTATCAGCGGAGACCTTGGTTTTTACAAACAAAACCAGGAAGCTACCATTTTTATCCCAGGCAGCAACCCGGCCATCCACGAAACTTACCAAAGCCTGGTAAACGTGCCATTGATCGTATTAATAAAAGACACTAACGTCTGCACGTTGAAACAATACATGCAGCTTGGTACCTCTTGCGAACCGGCATTCCTTGGCGGATCGTTCGACACCGGCGACACCAAAACAGGCGTGAAAGGCTTCAACGTAAAAGTAACCTACGACGGGCCAATTCAGTACTACATCGTAACAGATGGGCCTGATATTTTACCTGACGAAAGTTAATAAAACCTCACCCCCGTCCCCTCTCCAAGGGGAGAGGGGGGAAGACAAATAATAAAAAAACAAAAGGCTGGTTGCAACACCGGCCTTTTTCTATAAAAAAATATGAAGTGCGTAATTCCATATAAAGAAAATGGCGGCAAAGAATTAAAATATTGCCTGCGCGGAATAGAAAAGTTTGTAGAAGACCCGGAGATAATAATAATCGGCTCGGAGCCGGCATGGATTAAAAATGTAAAAATTATTTTCTTTCCGGACGGCAAAGCGCTGAGGTTTAAAGAGTGGAATATTTTCAGAAAGATATGCCAGGTAAAAGAGGATTTCCTTTTTTTTAATGATGATCATTTTTTACTGCAGCCTTTCGACAAAAGCACTTATCATTTTTCCGGGAAGCTTAGCAAACGGTTGAAAGATTACGGCACTAACGAATACTGGAAAACCATTCAAAACACCATCAACGTAATAGGGGATGCTGATAATTATTTCAGGCATGCACCGATTTTTATAAAGCGTGAAATTTTAGAAAAAATTAAAGAGTTGGATTGGAACGCCTGGTTTGGTTACTGCGTAAAGTCGCTCTACTGCCACTATGCAGGCATACAAGGAACCGAATACCCTGATTTAAAAATTGCATCGAAGCTTTCCATTTCACACATTAGGGAAGCCACAAATGGCCGTGAATATTTCTCGACCGGCAATTTTGTTATTAACACCGACATGATCACTTTCTTAGAAGAAACCTATCCTGATAAAAGCAAATTTGAAAAATGAAAAAAATAATTGTTGCCGTTGTCGTTTACGACCGCATTGAAAATATTAAGCTCTGGGTTAATTCCTGGAAACAATGTGAACAGCATGATGCGGAGCTGGTAGTTATTCAAAACCTCACCCCAAAAAACCTCACCCCGTCCCTCTCCAAAGGAGAGGGGGAAGGCATTGAAAATTTTTGTAAAGAAAATGACGTCAAATATATCGCGCGTGAGAATGTTGGTTATGACATCGGCGCATTCCAGGATGTATGTAAGGAGCGCCTGCAGGGATTTGATAATGATTGGGAAACCTTGCTGTGGTGTACGGATGATACATTGCCCATGCGCAAAGATTTTCTTGCACCTTTTTTGAAAAAAATAAAAGGCGGTATAGCCTGCGCTTATCTTTCTCCTTATGTAAAAAGGCATATCCGTACTACAGGATTTGCGATTACTAAAGCTCTCGCTTCAAAATTAGAATTTGATAAGGACCCGATTGTAACCAAAGAAGATTGTTACCAATTTGAACATAGAGGCAAAAATATTTTTTTCGGCCAGGTAACTAAAATGAAGCTGCCGGTAACTCAGGTAGAAAGTTGGAACAAAAGCCCGCTATGGGACCAGGGATATAAGCGGCTTGAAAATAGAATGGAAGAATTTGAAAAAGTTTTTTCAAAACCAGAACTAATAGCCTCACCCCGTCCCCGTCCGAACGGGTCATCCGGGCGGGCCTCTCCCAAGGGAGAGGGAGAAGAGGAAGAAACCTCACCCCGGCCCTCTCCAAAAGGAGAGGGAGGAGAAAAGAAAGTTGCTTTTTTATGTGCGGCATATAATTCTTACCCCCAGATAATTTCTTCACTGATTTGTCAAACTTATCAGAATTGGGAATTGTTTGTTTTACATGATGGGCCGAACCAGACCAACATGCAGGAGCAAATAAAGGATCCCCGGATTCATTACATAGAAACTCCTGAGCGTATCGGAAAATGGGGGCACCACCTTCGTCAATGGGGGCTTGAAAACCTTGACAAACTTTGCCCGGATGCAGAATATGTTGTCATCACCAATGCTGACAATTACCATGTGCCTACCTACACAGAATACCTCGTGAAAGCCCTTGACGGCAATCCTAATATGGTAGCGGCTTACTGCTCTGACATGGGCCACAGCTACAAAGCCTGGAAGATTATTCCATGCCGCTTGCAATTAGGATATATTGATTGTGCCGGCGTGATGGTAAGAAAAGAGGCGGCCTGCAAAACCGGCTGGCGCGATATTGAAAGCCATTCCAGCGATTGGACCTATTTCAGCGATATCATTAAAACCTATGGCGCCAACCGCTGGATCAAAGTGGATGGCTGCCTGCTAATCCATAACTAAACAATGAAAAACCATACCCATTGCCGCGCCTGTGGCTCTGAAAAACTAACGCCTTACCTGGACCTGGGCTTGTTGCCTTTAAGCAATAACCTGGCAACTTCTACCCTGGACCCAATTCATTTACAAACTTATCCTTTGAAAGTGATGCTGTGCGAGGATTGTGGGCTTAGCCAATTATCTGTGGTAATAGCCCCGGAAATATTATTCTCTCATTATGTTTACCGGTCTTCTATCAGTAAAAGCTATGTTGATCATTGCAGAAAAATGGCGGTTTCCTTGAAAGAAAAATTCGGGTTGAATGAAAATTCATTCCATATAGACATTGCGGGAAACGATGGGGCTTTACTCCAACAGTTTAAAGAAGTAACCGGTGCACGGGTTTTAAATATTGACCCGGCAGAAAATCTTGCGGCGATATCGGAAGCGATGGGCATACCTGTATTTACTGAATTTTGGAGTATTGATTGCGCCAACCGGTTGCTAAGAAGCGGGCATGGCCAGGCGGACCTTATCACCGCAACCAATGTTTTTGCGCATGTAGATAATGTAAAAGATTTTATTGCCGCAGCTAAAATAATGTTGAAGCCTTCCGGAAGATTGGTGTTAGAATTTCCCTACCTGGTTGACTTCATCGAGAACAAAGAATTTGATACCATCTACTTTGAACACCTTAGTTATTTTTCCGTGTATCCATTATCGTTATTGTGCAAAAATGCAGGTTTGGAAATACTTCACGTAGAAAAGCATGAAATACATGGCGGCTCTGTTCGTGTGTTCATTGGCAACGGAGTTAAGGATGAAACTGTTTTTAATTTCATTTTAAAAGAACACCAATATGGATCCATTGTACCCTATCAAAAATTCGCGGATGATGTTAGGAAAACGATACATGATTTTACTGAAGGCATCAATTCTTTGGATGGTACTATAGCAGCTTTTGCCGCATCAGCGAAAGGGAATACTTTATTAAACACTGCCGGCATTACCGTGGGCCGCATCAAATATATCGTTGATGAAACGCCGGAGAAGATTGGCAAATATTCGCCAGGCACTTTTATACCTATTGTTTCGATGCACGATTTTATGCGCAACCCGCCGGATTATTTAATTATTTTATCGTGGAATTTTAAGGAAGAAATAATTGCAAAATGCAAAGCGGCTGGTTATGTAGGAAAATTTATAATTCCCATTCCGGATTTTATAATAGTTGATTAAACTCTTTTTTTCGTTTTCTCGTAATTGTTAGTTTTTATCCCCCCGAAATCGGGGGGATTTTTTTTAAGCCTCATCCCAACCCTTCTCCGAGGGAGAAGGACACGCTCCAGGAAGAAATACCTAAAATAGAAATCTTACTTATTTCTTCGTTTACTATTATCTTCGTAAAGCAACACTCTTATTATTTCCAGCCGTATGAGCGCAAGCCACCTCGTTGGTGGTTGGCATACCGGTGTAAGTCCGGGCTCATGCGGAAGTTTGAGGGTGTTGCAACCAGACCAACCACTATTATTTTATGTTGACAGCAGGCGGTGACGGCGAAATAGAAGACCTGGAAGATTATTCCGGGATACTGAATAAACTCAGGAATTACCTGTTGGAATATTATGAACCGGTACAGGACCCTGCGAAAGCAGAAATGCATTTATCTACCAGGGAAATCTGGGGCCAGCTTCAAAGCCTGGTACCATGTGAAGGCCTGAATGAAGAAATGGTAGCGCAGTGGATGCATTTAGGCGGGTTTACGTGGTATGACTATGGGGAGATGAAATTTGAATGGATGATGAAACGGAAAGCAGAAGAAACTAAACTATAATGATAAAAAGCCAGTGTTTTATAAATTTGGAAGAGCTAAATAAGTTCGTTGATGAAAATTCTGTGTTTGTAATATCGATTTCAGAAGAAGAGGAAAGCTACTACACCGGATTACCATTGCCAAATGGACGCGAACATAAAGGCAGCAGGAAAATATTAAGAGTGTGGTTTGCAACTGACTTACGGCATGTTTTTAATCAAAATAAAATGTAAGTTTACAATACATAAAAGCAGGAGCGCAACCTGGGTAAACACGAGCGGAAAATTATGGCAAGAGAATTTCCCACCTTTCTATTCGACAATCCACAAAACACAAAAAACAAAGGCCCTTTTATTGTGCGAACAATTTATCCCAAAGCGCTTTTTTATGTTACAAATGAAAAGCATCCAACGCACCGGGGATCTCATCATTGCATTATTATTGAAAAGTGGGACAAAGCATCCGAACAGGAATATGAAGAGGCACAACTATTGGCTAATAGTTGGTTTGACAGGCAATTAAAATCAGGAAATATAAAAATATAAAATTCAATGGAAAGCAATTTTGACGAACCTTTCGAAGCGCTTGAAAATTTATTTCACATGCTGATTGAAGATGCGCCGATACCTCTTCAGGAATATATGTACGGAACGGAAAAGGCGAAAGTAAATATTTCAGCACCAATGTTTCTTGTTACCAGAATGCTGGAAGCAATGACGATAAAATATAAATTTAAGCCTGATTACATTTTCGAGGGGATTAAAATAATTCCTTCCTCCGATTATGCATTGACTTTATTTCATGAAGATTACCCGATTTATAAAGAAGATTGGATGATTCACAAAATTTCGCTCGACCCGTTATTTGTGAGCAAGCCACAGAGCCATATTACGAAGTATTTGGGATTTATTAAAGAATTTATTCCTAAACAAATATCCGGGGATTCTTCGCAGAATTAAGATCCTTCGATAGTAAACGAGAGAAAATGAAATATAGAGACCACAAGGGAAGTTTGTCGGAAAGTTTAGAAACTACAATGGAAGTTAATTCTATTGATGAAATAAAAAATCATCTGAATAATTTTTATAATCATTTCGGTAAAAGTGTTGTAGAAATAAAATTTAAGCATATAGGAATGGATAAAAGAATTGGGTGGGATACTCATTATGTCTTACTGCGGTTGAATGATGAAAAAGATTTTACTGTTGCAGGCATGTCAAATGGGAATTTAAATTCATAAATCTCACAGTAAACGAACAAAAAATGTAAATTTTTATTTTATGATAGATGCTAAAGAATTAAGGATTGGGAATTGGGTTACCGGTTTCGTAGTTGCAGAAGCTTATTCTACCGGATTTGTAAGAGTAGAAAAGATTTGTCCTGGGAGCGTGGATTCGATTGGCCAGCATTATGATGTCGGCTATTTTTCACATCTGGATCCAAACCAACCTTGCATTCTAAAATTGGAAAATATGATTCCGATTAATTTACATTCTGAATTGCTACACAGGCTTGGGTTTGAAGAAACTGTGTCCGCAGCAATATTTTTTTATGATGATTTCAAATTAATCTTTACTGAAGGCATTTTCTATTTTATGTATGGAAAATATTCGCAAATGGAAGTGCTGTACCTACATCAGCTTCAGAATTTATTTTACGCAATGCGTGGCGAAGAACTTGAAATAAAAGAAACAGTTTTTACAGTAAACGAACAAAAAATGTAAATTTTTATTTTGTATGAATTACAATAAAATCATTTTGAGAGGTTCAAAATATACGAATGCTGCTTTATGGAATTGGAGCGGCAGGAAAGATAAACTGATTTCGCTTTGGTGCAACACGGAAGATCAGTACGTTAAACAAAAGGCGGATAACATTATTTCAGAAATTGACAAAAGAGTTAGGGGCCTTGTTGATTTAGAAATAAAAATAAAGGAACAGATCAAGCAGAATGAAAGAGAGGCGATGGAAATGTATATTAAGCTTGAATGTCCGAGTATGGCTTGCAGGTATGCGCTTGGCGCAGTCGGTATGGCTGTAAGGACCAGGGATTACATTCCCGGCAAATTGAAATGCAAAATATGTGGTTCGGCATTAGAAGACAGGTCTTCGAGAGGCGTTGCCGGAATATTGTTTGATTTAAAAATAAAAATATAAGAAGCGTTTACAGTAAACTAACAAAAAATGTAAATTTTTATTTTATGATAGATGCAGGGTTGATCGCTGAAAAATATTGCCCAAAATGCAAAACAACTAAAAATATTAACAGCTTTTCTAAAAGTGAAATAAGTGGTGATTACAAGGTTTATTGTGATGATTGTTGTACAGCCTCCAAACTTCCGAATGGTAGTTCCTTAGCAAATCAAAAATATCATGCTGATATGAAAAATGAGTGGTTCGTAAAAATGCAAAGAGCCAGAAGAATGGAAAGGTATTACCGCCAAAAGAAAGATGAATATAAAGGTTTATTTTTTGCAAGTAGAAAAGATGATTTTCAAACTGGAATGGAAGCCCATTAACCCATTCACCATTCACCATTCACCATTCACCATTAACAATTAAATTCCCCTGTCCTTTCTCAGGCGCACGCCTGTTATTATACTTGCATCTATGATGCTCGATATAATACGCCAATGGCTCAATAGCAAAAAAGATTATGATACCGGTGTGGCCATATACCAACAAAACAACCCGGATGAAAAATTATTGGCAGTACTACACAATGGCGCCAATGATTTTAGAAGTAAACGCCTGCTGGATGAAATCCTGGTAATTTATAAAAAACTTTCTGCTCTCCCTGCAGAGGCGTTTGCACCTGGTGCAAAAAAAATAGCACCTGATGTAAAGAAAGTTGCATCGAACGCCAATAAAAGCCTCACCCCCAACCCCCTCTCCAAGGGGAGAGGGGACACGCTCCCGGAAAATCCTGTCAATAAAGAACTCTACGACGCCTGCAAGCTGGAGGCGGATACTGAATACAAAAAAGTAATGAACGCCCGGGCGATTTTATTTAAAAAAGCAAAGTCAGATGGATTTCTTGATATCAACAAACCGGACCTGATTTTTGACCGCGGCGAATTGGCTATTGAGATTTTGCAAGGTTGGAAAAAAGTTTCTGAGCTGTATAACAAAGCAGATTTTGTAAGGGAAACCGGGCGCCTGCCATCCCTTCCGGAAGGCGAACGCCCGGAGAATGAGTATGAACACATTCCGGATAGCCTGGTAAAACAGCAATTGGATAACGCCCGCAAAGCTTATAATAAATTGAAGAAAAAGGAAAGCACGCCCGAGAGAGTGGCGCTGCTACAAAAGCACGAAGCCAATATCAAAAAATTAAAAGACAAATGGGATTTGTTACAACCAAAACAGTAAAGCAGGAAATAATCGAAAAAGATTTTTTGCATTCTTCCGGACAGCCGGAAGATTTTGTGATATGCAAAAGCCCGGAGAAATTAAAAATGCTTCTTGATAAACTGGATGCGGAAAAACAATTGCATTACATCAGTGATGGGGACTGGAGCACGCACGACCTGATCATGGAGCTGTTGAAAAAATTAAAACCTGCAGAACTTTTTTTAACCACATACGCTATACGCGAATTTTCCATCAGGCAATTGGTTTTAGCAATTGAAAAACAAGATCTTCTTTCTGTAAATATGATTGCTGATTACCGCGCTAAAATCCGGACGCCGGAAGTGTATCAATTGGCTAATCAAAATTTAAAAATATTTCTTCATGCCATCCACGCAAAAGTAATTGTACTGCGGAGCCCCACCGGCTGTGTGACAATTGTAGGGAGTTCGAACCTTACTTCAAACCCGCGCATCGAGGCAGGAGTAATCACCATGGATCCGGAAGTGGCCGCCTTCCACATTAATTGGATATCTAAAATAATGGACAATGCAGAAATCTTTAAATGATATCACAAATGAGGAATTGATTGAAGTAGAAAATCTTGCCGGATTGTTTTTTTCGCCGCGCGAAATTTCGCTCATGCTTGAATTGCGCATTAATGAAATTTATGAACAGTTGGATAGTAACCAAGGCAACTTCTTCAGGGCATTTCAAAAAGGCAGGTTACAAAATGAAGTGGATTTGAGAAAAGCAATTATCCAACTCGCACGCGCAGGCAGTTCGCCTGCACAAACAATGGCCATGAATTTATTGAATACATCAAAAGCCAAAATGTTAGACCGCTAATGAAAGAAGATGTAAAAAATGCGCTGCAGAAGCGCGCTGAAGAAGTGAACCGGCAGGCTGAATTTATCCTGGCTAAAACACGCGACTGGCAAGTGATAAAACAATACATGAGCAATCGTGTAGCGGATATCGAACTGACGCATGAGCAACAAAAGAAAATGGACCGTTACCAGTTTATTTATAATGAATTGGCTACAGGCAAGAGCACTGATCAGCAGGTAGTGAACCAGGTAAAGAATTTCTTTAAAGTTTCTCTTAGCCAGGCTTATGAAGACATCAAAGCTTCGAAAGAAGTTTTTTCAACGGTAATAAGCATCAACAAACTTTTTGAATTAAACCTGGCACTCCAACTTAATACAAAATACAAAGCCAAGGCGGAAGAGATGGGAGATTTGAAAGCGCTGGCCATGTTTGAAAAAAACAGGAAAGATTTAATCAGGCTGCTTCCGGATGAGGAAGAAAAACCAACCGATTTTGAAGGGCATATTTATGAATTGACTTTCGATCCAAAATTGTTGGGCGCACCGGCAATTGATATGAAAGAATTGCTTCAGTCAATTAATGCAAAACGTAACAAGCCAATCAAAATAGACATGTTCGAAGAGCTTGAGTATAAAGAAATACCGAACGATGATAACTGAAAAAATGCACTTCAATAAGCCACAGCTTAGAAGTTTGGCTATTGATGCTCCCACGGAATATTTTGTAGCTGGCAGAGGCACGGGTAAAACTGTTGGAGTGCTGGCAAGAAAATCTGCACATCGTTATTTTGGAACAATGCCGAGATCTACAGGGGTAATTCTCAATGCTACTTATACACAAGCATTAACCAGAACTCTTACAGAATTGATTCGGGGCTGGCAAATGCTGGGATACCAGGAAGATATTCACTTTGTTGTTGGCAAACGCCCTCCGGATAAATGGAAAAAAATGTGGAATTGGATTCCTCCTTTTGCTCCACCTCAGGATTACAAATATGTAATTAGCTGGTGGAATGGCGCAGTAGCTAAATTGGTAAGCCAGGAACGGCCTGGTTCTTCCAACGGAATTACTATTGACTGGATCATAGGGGATGAATTAAAACTAATCAATGAGGATAAACTTAAAACAGAATTGCTTCCTGCCAATCGAGGTGTAATTCCGGCCTTTAGAAATAATCATTATCACCATGGGCAAACCTATACTACCGATATGCCTGTGGGAACCGGAGGCCGTTGGATATTTAACATGGCTGATAAAATGGATACGGGAAAAGTAAATAGAATATTAGAAATTCAATCAGCCAAGTTTCAATTAGTAAACTTCCTGAAAAACAGTTTTGATAAAAAAATTATTGCTGAGCTAACAAAACAAATCGCTGTATTAGACGAAGAGCTTAACGAATTACGAGAAGGGTTACTTTATTACCATGAAGCTTCAACTCTTGACAACATTCATGCTTTCGGTTTAGAGCCTATGAAAATCCAAATTCGTGATTCATCCATATTTCAATTTGATACCCAAATTTTAAACCTGAGGCCTACGAGATTAGAGGATGGGTTCTATCCTGACTTTGACGAAGAGCTTCACGGCTACTTTGCAGAAAATGAAGATTACTTCAATAACCTTGAATATGACCCATTCAATATAACACTTGATTGCAGGAAGGATAAGGATTTAGATTCTAACGCGCCGTTGCATATTGCTATGGATTATAACCGGAGGATATGGCCGATAGTTACAGGGCAGGTTACCAAGAAAGAGCTGCGAATTATTAAAGGCGTACACGTGTTGTATCCGCTCAAATTAAAAGATGCAGTACAGAAGTGGTGTGATTACTATAAGCCACATAAGAGGAGGCTGGTTTACTATTGGTATGACCATACAGCAGTGGGCGATATGTACGATACCCGGATGTGTGATGATGTGGTGATGGTATTGCGTAAGAATGGATTTGTGGTTCGGGAAATGTATATTGGGCAGCAACCAGGCCATGAAGAAAGATACAGGATGTGGGGCGATCTGCTAACGAATAGCGGTAAGTATGAACAGTCTTATAAGATTAACCGTGAGAACTGTGATAAGTTGATATTGTCTAAATGCCTGGCAGAAGCAGAGCAAAGGAAAGATGGCTTTGGTAAGAGTAAGAAGACAGAGCATGACCCTAAGTTTCCTGCAGATGAAAGTACGCACTACTCGGATGCCGAAGATACTTTGGTGTTTGGAGTGTTAGAGTCTGGATTGTATAAAGGCTATGAAGACAAAGGAACAGGAGGTTTCATAATCTAGGGCGTTCCCTTCGGGCCGGGCTATTCGTTCCAATCTTTTGCTAAGGCAAAAGGATTTCCTCTTCTATCCCTAACGCATCATCGGCACTGCAAGCAAACTTGCAGAGCCAATGATATAGTCCGGGATGTACTTGCCTGGTACATTTCTTTCCGGTTTACCACGCATCCGCTTCGCTACTGACCGGGTTAAATCCTCAAGCATGTACAGGCAACAACATCGCTGCAATAGTCCATCGTACCTCGGACACTTGCAGGCAGAAGCACCGGTGCAGATGCATTCTCGCGATTACGTTTCATATTCGTCCACTGGCCACACTTCCTCTACCGCTCGCTTCGCTCACGACATCGGGCGTTCGCCTGTTCCCTCATTATCTCATCACTCGAATGCAACAGCACCCAACAAGGTAAGCTCTGCTTTCTCTGTAGTAGGGAGGCGCTGCCATCCAATACAAGGTAAGCTGCGCTTGTCTCTTATAGGGAAGCGTTGCCGTCCCTTAAATAAAGGTAAGCTCTGCTTTCTCTTCATAGGGAGCCGCCCTGCTCACAGCCTCTATACAGCGCCACAGCATACCCACAAGCCCTATACAGCGCCACGGCACAAGCCTTATATATGCCTACGCAAACACTCAGGCGCGCCACCGCGACCGATAGCGCGGTGTGATTTTCAATTGACAATTTTAAAAAAATTGAGTAACAAAAATACAAGTGATTGAGAATCAAAAAAATGTGGATAAATAAACTGGAAAATGGCAAAAATAACACTCTTAAAATTTGGCTAATTAGCTGATTTTTAGTAAATTAGAGTATTCATTTAAATATAAAAAGAGGAGCGCAACCTCTATAAACTCGTGCTAAAGTTTATGAATATTACAAAAACCGTTGCCGAAAAAATCGCAACAAAACCCGCTCAATCAAACGGCCAAGAATCAAAACCTACTAACGGAGCCGTAAAAATCCCAACCATTGAACCCGAAAAAAGGGAAGATGTAACCTTAAAAAAATCGCTGCCCACACTCGATGAAAAATTGAATGTGCTTGGGGAATTAAATTCTTTAGTTCAAAAAAGAGACCTTGTTCGTGAAGCATTAAAAGACGTTTCAAAATTTTACATTTCACCTTCAGGAAATTGTAACGTAAAAATGACCGATTCAAACGGTAAATCTTTTTCAATCTCACACCCTGCAGTAATTGAAGAAATCTTGAACCACGTTACTTTCAAACTCGAGGAAGAACTTGACAAAGTAGAAACCCAATTTGAAAGGTTATTTTAAAACCATCACAGGCGGCGCAGCCTTGCGCCGCTTATTTTTTTCCCTAACAACATCGAATTAGCACATTAGCTAATTAAATTCCCCTGTCCTTTTCCCCCCACCCCGCCTTTTCTATTTTCACAGCATGAACTTAAAACGGGCAGTAGAAATCATTGATGGCGGCGCCAGGTTAAAGAGCATCCGCTTCATTACCGCCGACGTCCTCAAAGGCAAAGGCGGCGAAGTAATTGAATTGCTCAATTGCCGCTTGTCGCATTCTTCTTCCCCCTCTCCCTCGGAGAGGGACGGGGTGAGGCTTAAAGATGCTTCTTCAACTATCACCCGCCGCCCCAACCACCACCTTCATTTCACCCGAAACCTCCTGCTCCCTAATAATCAAATCAGGAAAGTACACCCGCTTCTCGTCACCCATTTAAACCAGGAGGAAGTAATATGAGTGTAACCATGGACGGTCCGGTAGCCTACCTGTCGGATAGCAAAAGTGCGGTTTACTTCTCTCGTGTAAATGCCAAAGCAGGCACTTACCAGGGCAAGAAGGGAGAAAAAGGAACCGCCCTGCCTATACAACAGCTTCAAAATGCTTTGGGTGTCGCCTTCTGGGGCGAAGACAATCGGTTCCCCCAAAACATAGAACAGCAAATGGCCTATTGCGGCGTGGGTAAATCCGGCCTGGATTGGAAAGCAAGAATGCTTTATGGGAATGGAATCGTTCCCGGGCGCATCACCGATATCAAAGATGATGGAACAGAAGTTTTTACTTCCCTTAAACGAGTGGGTGCAGATAAAGCCATCTATGATGTGATAGAACAGCGTTCCATGTTTCGATTTTGGATGGAATTTTTGCAGGATTGGAGCTGGTATGGCAACTGCTTTCCTGAAGCTATTTTTTCTAAAGATTGCACAAATATTACCGGGTTTACTCACCAGGAAAGCTGTGACAGCCGCTTTCAACAGATGGCCGATGATGGAAGCTTTTCAAAAGTTTACTTGTCCAAAATGTGGGGCGCCAGCTCTGACCAATATGTAAAGTTCGACCCAAAGAAAAGAGTGCTTGGCCTTATAGACAATCCCAAGCTGGTGGATATGATTGATAAAAAATTCCTGAAAACCCTCGATTGTATTGACATGTACAATGCGGTTGACAGCGCAAAATCCATAGCCGGTAAATTAAAAAGCGGTAACGGATTAAAATCTGCAATCCTTCCTGTTAATTACCCGAGCGTCAACAAAACCTATTACCAGGTGCCTACATGGGATGGCGCACGCCTCGCCGGATGGGTAGAGATCGCTTCTAAAATTCCATCGCTCATAAAAACGCTTTTTGCAAAAGCCTTTTCTATCAGGTATCATATAGAAATTCCAAAAACTTTTTTTGAAGATAAGTTTGGCCCCGAAACCTGGGAAGGCATGGGCGAAGCCAAACAGACAAAAGCTAAAAAAGACCTGTTGGAAGAAATGGACAAATTTCTTTCCGGTTCGGATAATGCCTTCAAATCCTTTGTTACCTATTTCGATGTAGCCAGGATAGGAAAAGAAGAATACGGCCGGGTTAAAATCACGCCCATCAATGATACGTCCAATCTCGACAAAGAAATGATCACCCAGTCTGCAGCGGATTCACAAATCCTCGTTGCTATGGGCGTTAACCCATCGCTGAGCGGCGCCGGAAAAATTGGTACCGGCCAGCAAAGAAGCGGTGGTAGCGACCTGGTTGAGAATTATCTGGTTTACTGCGCAGGCTTGAACCTGGAGCGGCAGGTAGCCCTGGAGCCGCTCTATCTCATGCGCGATTTCAACGGTTGGGATTCCGATATTGTTTTCCGTGTACGCGACACCGTTGTCAATAATATTTCTGCCGGCAACAACCCCACCACCCAAAAAACTGTAAACTAACTCATAACTCCTAACTCCTAACTCATAACTCATAACTCAAAAACTTGCTCTTCAAAAAAACCGATACCGTCCTCCAGTATGCCGAATTAACCTCCGGCATTCAGTTCAACAGCATACGCTCCACCATTAACCTGGTAGAGCAGCAACACATTGCGCCGGTGTTGGGCAGCACGTTATTTAATTCACTCAATACAGCATACACCGCCGCTGCAGATGAGACAGCACTCAACGCCGATCAGCAAAACTTATTAGAAAAATGCCGGTGGGTTATCGGCCCCATGCTTTGTTATTATTACGCCCCAAAAAGTGAAGTAAAGTTGGGCGAATCCGGGGCGCAGCGCGTGGAAAGTGACACCAATAAAACAGCCTACCAAAACCAGGTAGTCAATTACCGCGAGCAAAACCTGCGCGAAGGCGAGCTGGCCACAGAATTATTATTGCAATTTTTAGATGAAAATCAAACTAAATATACTGCCTGGGTAGATAGCCCCGGCTTTCAGAAATACAAAGAGCTATTCATAAAATCCGGAAGCGAATTTCAGGATTTGTTTACCTCTCACAGCCCTTACAGGAATTACCTCGCCATGCGTGGCAAAATGCAGGATGTGGAGCAAAACAACATCCGCCCTTTGCTCGGCGATGATTTATTCAATCATCTAAAAGAACTTGATCAATCGGAGGAAGAGTTTTCTGAGAATGAAGAAGCCCTTCTCAAAAAAATAAAAAAGGTAATTGCCTACCTTACGGTAGCCAGCGCCATTCCTTTTTTAAACGTGCGGATGGATGCCAACGGAATTACAGTCATGAACAATTCCAGCGCGCAAAACGACCAGATGGCAAAGCGCAGTGCAGCCCCTGATACCATTCTTAACAGCGTGATAAGCGCCTGCAATGATGCCGCCAAAAGCTGGATCAACAATGTAACAACGTTCCTCGCAGCCAACCCCGAAGATTTCGCAGAATACCTGCCAGATCCTTTGGTAACAGGAACACAAACACAACCGCAAATAAAAGGCTCACAACCCGAATGCCTTAACGGCTCTTTCGGGCTAATATAACTTAAAACTTATCACTTAAAACTTATCACTTACCACTTACAACTTACAACTCAGAATGGCTTACGACCAAATAACAGGCACCAAAGCAACCGAACTTACCGCATTCATCGGCTCCATACCCGACGCGCAGTTGGTTATTGTGCCCGATCCTGTAACTGGTGAATTATTCCGTACCACTTTCGGGCAAATAAAGTCCGATATCATTGCCGCCTTCGGCGGCATATCTTACCTAGACCCAATCGTAGAAGTTGATACCGTTGCTGATCTTCCATCTCCCGGAGCCATAAAAACATTGTATGTAATCACCACCGGTGCAGATATCAATACACAATGGCGATGGGCCGGAAGCATGTACATCGAATTCCCTCACGGAGGCGATGGCGATGTAGCAGGCGAAGCAGTCATTCGGGGAAATGCTGATGCAGCCCTTCAGGCGAATATCAATGCAGAAGCCGCCGCCCGCGCCGCCGCAGATACCGGGCTTCAAAATAATATAAATACAGAAGCTACTGCCCGCTCCAACGCAGATACTACTTTAACGAATAGCATTAATTCAGAAGCGAATACCCGCTCAAATAGTGATGCCAGCCTTTTGGGCCTAATAAATGGCGAAGGCGTTATCCGCGCCAATGCCGATACCGCCCTGCAGGCGAATATTGATGGAAAGGTTGATAAGATTACCGGCATGGGCCTTTCATCTAATGATTTTACCACCGATGAAAAAACAAAGCTCGCCGGCCTGGAAAGCAGCCGGTTCAAAGGGACTTTTGTAAACAAAGCTGCCTTGGACGCCGCCAACTTAGGCGGCGAAGGAAACTATGCCGATGTAGATGCAGGAGTTGGCGCCGATGTAGCCCGTTATATTTGGGACAATGACGATGATAAATGGGTACTGCAACAA
>Ga0207933_1000917_pt1 | contig 25083 bp, 25 predicted proteins | sample NGESurdeep092012_4_FD_184488 | JGI IMG/M metagenome (GOLD analysis project Ga0207933, IMG submission 184488) | Arctic peat soil microbial communities from Barrow, Alaska - NGEE Surface sample F53-3 deep-092012 (SPAdes) | ecosystem: Environmental > Terrestrial > Soil > Wetlands > Peat ... | reverse complement strand
CCGTACGATACGCAGGTACTCATACATTAACCTGAGGAACACGAGGCAATAGCTCAGTTGGTCAGAGCCCCGAACTCATAATTCGGTCGTCGTAGGTTCAAGTCCTACTTGCCTCACCAACATAATGTCTTCAGACATCTCATCACTGATGAGTGAATTCCTTAATTAGTTGTGTTGAACAACACTCGGCCCCTAACTCGAACCGCGCTACGATTTCAGATCTCAAAGTCGTGAATTGAAGTTGGGGAGTTCTATGAAAAGCACCAGCCCGGGTTATGGAATAACTATTCGTATCGATACAGATATGAAGATAGCTCCCACTTCCCTGATCCCCGCCGTTATTGCGGCTGCTGGTGGAACTCTGACGGCGCTAGATGTTGTGGAGTCCACGCAGGACCGAGTAACAATTGATGTAACCTGCGATGCATTCGATGCCGATCATGCCATCGAAATCACAGATGCAATAAAGGCAGCGTCACCGTATCTTGTGGTTCGCAACGTAAGTGATCGTACCTTCCTGTTACACCTTGGCGGAAAGTTAGAAGTCCACTCTAAAGTCCCACTAAAGAATCGTGACGATTTATCTCGGGCTTACACGCCAGGTGTGGCACGTGTCTGCTTAGCCATTGCAGAGAATAAATCTGATGCCAGGCGCCTCACTATTAAGCGAAATACCGTTGCCGTAATTACAGATGGATCTGCTGTCCTTGGCCTTGGAAATATTGGTCCAGAAGCCGCAATGCCAGTAATGGAAGGCAAAGCCGTACTCTTTAAGCGATTTGCAAACGTAGATGCTTGGCCAATTTGTTTAGATACCCAAGATACCGAGGAAATAATTCGCACGGTTCAATTAATTGCACCAGGTTTTGGCGGAATAAATTTGGAAGATATCTCTGCCCCGCGCTGCTTTGAAATTGAAAGTCGCCTGAAGGATTTATTGGACATTCCAGTTTTCCACGACGATCAACATGGAACCGCCATTGTAGTTTTAGCGGCGCTAATCAATTCCTTAAAAATCGTTAAAAAGAATCTTTCAGATATTCGTATAGTGCTCAGCGGAGCCGGGGCTGCTGGAAATGCCATTATTAGGTTATTGATCATTCAAGGTGCAACAAACATCATCGCTTTTGATTCCAAAGGATCTATCCACAAAGACTCCCCGCGACCAAATGCGATGCGAGAGTGGCTTATCGATAGCACAAACCCAGACAATCGAAATTGCTCGTTAGCAGAAGCCTTGGTTGGGGCCGATGTCTTTATCGGAGTCAGCGCTCCAAATATCGTAAAGGAAAGCGATGTCGCTGCGATGGCCCCAGATTCAATAGTTTTGGCAATGGCTAATCCGGATCCTGAAATTAATCCGATATTGGCAAGCAAGCATGCTCGAATCGTTGCCACCGGCCGCAGTGATTATCCAAATCAGATTAATAACGTATTGGCCTTTCCGGGGATCTTTAGAGGATTATTGGATTCGGGAGTTACAAAAGTGACCGACGAAATGCTGGCGTTGGCAGCGACAGCAATCGCCGGATGCGTGAGTGATGAACAACTGAACCCAAACTTCATCATTCCCAGTGTCTTTGATCCAGCGGTAACTCCAGCGGTTGCACATGCAATCACATCCCTGGCCAAGGCTGCCAAAACTGCTCACTCCTAGCGAAATGATTGAGTCTGGCGTTGGCTTCAAATAGACATTTGGCTTGTGTGCTAGCACTCTTAAATCCCAAAGATTGAAAGTATTTTCTCGAAACCGGCGGCCAATTATCTGCTCAAGAGGAGAATGCTCGCCGTGCCTAAAAGTAAATGGTTGCCAAGAGTTGCCATAGCCAGTGCTGTAATTATTTATTTTTTAATTATTTTTGGAAGCCACGTCCGAGTTACGGATTCAGGGATGGGCTGTCCTGATTGGCCACTATGTAAAGGAAGCCTCAATCCCGATCAGGGGTTCCATGCATTTATGGAACAGATGCATCGGTATCTTGCGGCCATAGCTTCAATATTGGTCGCACTCACAGCGCTATTCGCCTACCGTAATAAAAACCGCGCTGCGGCTTTTCGCCCAGCAATTTTTACCGGCGTAGTTGTCATTATCCAAATAGTTCTTGGAGCAGTTACGGTGTATTACGGCAATAGAGCTCCTTCCGTGGCCGCCCACCTTCTTGCTGGTCTCGCGCTTCTCGGGGCAGCGACCGTCACGGCGGTCGCGTCAGTTGTACCCCGCACCGAGGCCGAAGGAAGACGACTCAATCCGATTGGCTGGATCGCCATTGCCTGCGCCACATTACTTTACATATCAGGATCGTTGATTGTGAACGCCGATGCAGAGAAATACTGTGCGAAATTTCCGCTCTGCCCGACAGGAATTTCAAACCGATATGTTGCACTTCATTTACTTCATCGCGGAATGGTCGTGATCGCTTGCGTTGCCTTAATAACTTTTTCAATTCACGCATGGAAGAATTGGTCAATTTATCCCGGGGCTAGACCACTAGCGATCGCAATAGTTCTCCTTATTTTGGCCACCGCCACACTTGGAATTTTCAGTGCTCTCTTAAAAGCCCCACCTCATATTGCAGACCTTCATCTTGCTGGGGCGGCGGCGGTCCTTATGGCAACTAGCGCCTTGGCTGCATTAGGTTGGCTAGTTGGTGCCGATGCGAAAAGTTAAATTCATATTCACAACGCCTTGCTCTTTCTCTATTTGACCCCATTGTTCGCCATCGAGCGTCACTGCCGCGGCAGGAAATATTCCGTTTTCCTCATTACTAATGTGGTTTCGCAGCAAGGTATCGAGATTGTCTACGACAGAAAGATCGCCGCCAATTAATCGTTCGACTAGATCATCGAGTTCCCGATGTTCAAAGGTGAGCTTTTCCAGCGGTTCAACGAACTCATCGACCGACATGAGCGCAGCAAACAAACCATTCTCCTCGAGCACGACGTGGGGATTTAAAAGATTTGCCAATTCCAAAGCCAATGTCCGTGTCAATGGGGTGTCAGATTTTTCGGCGGCGCGACGAACCAACCCCATCTTATTTATGATTTCCTCATGCTGGTCGGTTAAGAGTCCTATAACTGCTATTGACTGACATCCGCAATAGGAACACATGACGTCAATCTACTCCGATCTAATTCTTGAAAATACCAGATTTGAGCGTGCGCTTGTAAGTTCAAACTCAAACCTTCATACTGAAAAAATGAAAAGGTTAACGACCGGTCTAGCGACTGGTGTCGCGATCTCGTTATTGGTTGCTGGGCTCTACCCCGCGAGCGCCAGTTCACCTTCCAACAGCTCCTTGGCGAAACGGCTTGTCGCATGTGGGTCCCTACCAAATGGTTCCTCGCTTACGCTTGTGGAAACAACCCGACTCTTCCTCTTTCTTCCGAAAGATTATTTTCCAAATATTAAATTGATTATGAAATCACATGGCGCATCTGCGGGATCGATTTCAAACGCCGGTGCTTACGGCTATGCACAAAGTCGATATGCTAAACCTGATTGCTGGTCGTATTACCTAGATTTCGAATTGACCCCGAGTAATAAGCTGCGAAGTGGCACAATTGATATTGGCTCAAAAAGCGCTTTCAAAACAGTTTCGAATTATCTGATTCATTTCAAAGTGGTAATAGACCCACCATCTGCGACTAAGCAGGTTGCAGGTAATGGGAACGTTCGCGGAGCGGTACTTCTGTCGCCCGTGTGTCCTGTCGAGCACATTCCACCCGACCTCGCTTGTGCTCCTAAACCGTATAAAACAACTTTAGATGTTTGGAGCCAGTTGACTGGAAGTCCGTACAAACGAGTTTCTACGAATACTGCCGGTATTTTCAATCTTTCATTGGTGCCCGGACCCTATTCACTCCAGGTGACACAGGCTACGACTGGCTCCCTTTATCCACGATGCACTCCAGTGAAATTTTTAGTAGTCGCAAAGAAAACTCTAAAACTGACGGTGAATTGCGATACCGGCATACGATAGACGCACTATTGCGGACGCACGCAACTAACAAGTGCAGCGGCAGGCGGGGCTATTAATTTATCGTTGCTGCCACAATAGAAAATGATTACTTCGGCACTATTGCTCAGTGGCCCGTTTGGATCGGATCCAGCTATTAAACTGAATGGATAACCAAATTGCTTGACTGTGGTCTTCCTGAGGACTGCGTTGCACTGATTTAATTTACCGTCACCAATTTCGTCTATCCCACCCGCGGGCGTACAAGCATAAAACACCATATCGTCTGTGCAATGATCATAAATATAAACATCTTGCGTGCTGCCAGCAGATGCGTGATATCGGATCTGCTTTGCCGTGCCAGCCCAATTCCCTCCAGTCACGAAGGCCCCAATTGGCGACGGGATCACTCCCCCCAAATCGGAAGCATAAGAAAAGGAGTATTGCTGTGGTCGACAAAGAAGGCCATTCCAATATTTCGGGGTGATTGATTTAATATTGGTTGGTGTTGTTGATCCACCCAAAAAAGCTACAGATATTATCTCGGGATCAGTTAGGTAAACACCCTTCTCTGTTTTTGTATTGCACCCTTTGTTTGGGAAGGCTCTGGTCAGTCCAGTTTTCACATTCACGCATACCGCAGTTAGGCCGGGTTTCGAACCCGCCGCATTTGCTAAGCCCATACCAGTAAAGAAATATATTGGCATTAGAAGCACAGACACCATTACCAAATCTACGAATCGGTAACGCCTCCGCAACGGCATCAGATCCTGCTCTCACGTTGTCATAACTTGTTAAAAGGTTAGCCCCACGGACCGAACAGATCAATGCTTTTTGACTTGTAGAAGGTAAATACCCGTAGCCAATCCGACCAAATGTTAATACCCCCTATTTCTCCGGTCTAACCGATCGGCAAGCCATAGACGGACACGCTGATTGCTTCTACCCTAAGGACTATGACTAGAAAGAATAACGATCAACAAAAACGTGACGACAACCCACAACCTCATAAGGTTCACCGAAGGTGGCTCGTCACTTTGATCGGCGGCAGGCGACGCCAAGTGGCTTCAACTGATGGCATGCAAACTGTGGCTATATCCTTTTTAGGCGGCTCACATATAGATATGTCAGCGGTAACTGACGGAGCAATCGATTTGGTCGTCTTTAGTCTGATAGGTGGTACAGATATTTTGCTTCCGCGAGGTTCATTGCTAGACCTCAGCGCCTTTGTTGTCTTAGGTAGTTCAAATGATGAGAGCGAGAATATTGAAGGTGACGCATTAGTAAAAGCACGTGTTCGAGTATTCAGTTTGATAGGAGGAGTTCGAGTTCGAACTGGGTCACCAACATAAAGGAATCGCTAGAGCGCAAGCCCCAGTAACACAAACAGGACTCCGAGCAGCGGCGGTCCAGCTTGGATGATTGACGCACGGCGTGAAGTTTTAACACTGAAAAACAACACCGCACCTGCCCCAACCATAGAGAGTGCAGAAAACAACATAAGAGTGAACGCGATGGTGGAGTTGATGCCAAGGATTGCGAGTCCGGCCCCGACACCAAGTGCAAGAAACAGGTTATAGAAACCCTGGTTGAAGGCCATCGGACCAATGATGTCTGCGTGCTCCTGGCTGGGCAGGCCGAAGGTTTTCCAGGTTTTCGGTGATCGCCACGTGATGCTCTCCAGGATAAAAACGTATACATGGAAAACGGCAGAGAGAAAAATAAGGATCGATCCGATAACCAAGAATACTATTGACATGATCGGCATTATGGCATGCAACCGCACCAATTCAACGCAACTCGGCAACCGCACCAATGGTTAACGCTACTGATGCTAATTAGCTCTACCTATAGAGTTGTTGCGCCTTCGACGTAAATCCTGTGACTTGATCAGCCGAGGCGTTGGGGAAGAACTCCATTTTGATCTTTGCTGCGTCCGTCATCTGAACCAGCATCACTCCAGTGACCCCCGAGTTACGAGGGTCATCATCAGTTAACGCATATTTAATTAAGCCAGAATTTACGTCGATGGTTGCTGGGTCTGGCGCATTTCCATTAATTGTATAAACCCGACCCGTTTGCGTGTCTCCGATCAAAATTTTCGACGGATCATTGACATCGTAAAAGAATCCCAGTCCGGGCTGACCTGTTTTAACGGTGCCGTGATAATAGAAAAACCAATTTCCAACCAACTTTCCTGCAATGTTGTAGCACCACTGACCCGCTCTTGGTTCCGGGCGAAGGGGCAATTTTGCGTACAATTGACTTCGCAACGGTTCCACGAAGAACTGATATGGGTCAACCGAATGCGCGCGAAAATCCGTAGTTGGAGAGAGCGTACAAGAGAGAGCCTTTGAGTCCATGTTATGGACGCTGAAATCAAACGAGCCAAGGTTAGCCGTTCCGCCCGTCATACCAAGCAATTGTCCGGCCTTAACGGGAATATCAGTAATCTTTTCAGTGAGTCCCTTTAAGGAACCGATCTGTTTCAATAAATTAGGTTCCAGTTGGGTAAGGTGGTTGATCAGTAGAAAGAAATTCTTTGTGAATTGGAAAATGAGTCCGTAGGAATCAAGTCTTTGTGTTGTACCTGGATGAGGATTGGCCCACCCCTGCTGGTACTCCAAGCCCACTAACGTTCCATCTGCAACAGCAAATGTTGGATGGAAATTAATTTGATCTTCAACGTTTTTGAAGCCTAGTTCACTATGATCGGCTGGAAGAGTGTGTACCCCCTGGTTTGATCCGATTGCTGGGTCGAAGCTCGGATCAAACTGTTTCCAGACCGCTTACCATTCAACGTCTTCCCCGCACCGGCACCCATCACACGAACATGGAACTTCTCCATTCGAATGACTTAGTACTTGCCTGACTCACCTGCACACTAGATACTTCGGTCATGCCAAAAGTCGTATGGGGAACAGAGCCTGACGACCTGGACTATTCCGCAGCACAGTCTTATCTTTTGCTCTTGGCCGGTTCGCAAGATATATCTCAAATATTGTCGGATTTTAATAAAGCTCCCGTAGAACTTATTAAAGCGAAAGATGTCGTTCGAGCCGCAGGTCTATCCCTATTAGATCCCTCGAATTACCATGTGAAACAGGATCTGCAAAGGATCGCGAACAAGAAAGCACTCTCTCCGCTACTGCTTGTGCGAGGTGACGGCGCTGCAAAATTGCCACTCACAATTGCAGATGGATACCACCGCGCCTGCGCCGTTTATTGGAATAGCGAAGATGATTTTATTCATGCCAAGATAGTCAAGTGGCCTAAATAGTGCTTGTGCTATCGTGCAACGGTGATTGAATCTGCACAAACGAAGGCAATATCTCCTCATTACAAGTGGGTCGCTCTTACCAACACAACTCTTGGTATTTTTATGGCGACCATCAACTCATCAATTATTTTGATCTCACTCCCCGCGATCTTTCGCGGAGTGGGAATTAATCCGCTTTCACCGAGCAACGTCGGTTATCTGCTCTGGTTATTGCAGGGGTATATGTTGGTCACCGCGGTGCTTGTCATCAGCCTCGGGCGCATTGGCGACATCTTTGGACGAGTCCGGATTTATAACCTTGGTTTTCTAGTTTTTTCGATCGCATCAATCTTGCTCGCACTTGATCCGTATCATGGCGGCAAAGGAGCGATGTGGCTAGTGCTCTGGCGCTTGGTTCAAGGCGTTGGTGGAGCAATGTTGTTTGCCAATTCATCAGCAATCATCACCGATGCCTTCCCAGCCGAACAACGAGGCCTTGCTATCGGAATAAATCAGGTCGCGGCAATCGGTGGATCATTTATTGGGTTGATCGCTGGCGGTCTGCTTTCTATCGGTGATTGGCGTTTGGTTTTCTGGGTTTCCGTACCTTTTGGTTTCTTTGGAACAATCTGGGGTTATATAAGTCTGCGTGACAACGGCCGGCGCGCAAAGGCGACAATCGATTGGTGGGGAAATCTCACCTTCGCCCTGGGCCTGACATCACTTTTAATAGCGATGGTTTACGGAATTCAACCCTACGGTGGTTCAACAATGGGATGGCTAGCCCCTAAAGTCCTACTCGGATTTGGTTTGTCCGCCATCTTTTTAATTGCATTCTTTATCATTGAAACTAAAGTCACACACCCGATGTTTAATCTGCACCTCTTTAAAATTCGTGCATTTTCGATGGGATCTGGCGCTGGATTCTTGGCAGCAACCGCTCGCGGCGGTCTGCAATTTATGTTAATCATCTGGCTGCAAGGTATTTGGCTACCGATTCACGGATATGCCTATAGTGCAACACCGCTTTGGGCAGGAATATATCTCTTGCCACTTACCGCTGGATTCTTAGTGGCTGGTCCAGTAAGTGGTTGGATTTCAGATCGTCACGGCGCTCGTCTGCTATCAACCGCTGGCATGCTCATATTTGGAGTGAGTTTCATTGGATTGCTTCTTGTGCCAACAAATTTCCATTATGTATGGTTTGCTCTCCTTGTCCTACTTAATGGAATTGGTGGCGGAATGTTTTCTGCGCCAAACGCGACTGCTGTCATGAACAGCGTTCCACCAGAAAATCGAGGAAGTGCCGCTGGAATTCAAGCTGCCTTCATGAACTCAGGAATGGTTCTATCGATCGGGGTTTTCTTCTCGCTGATGATCGTTGGTCTTAGTAATTCACTTCCACAGTCGATGTATGCCGGATTGACGACCAATGGTGTGTCACCTATGCAGGCTCACCAGATCGCCAACTTGCCAGTTGTTGGTAGCCTCTTCGCATCATTCTTGGGTTATAACCCACTTCAAAGTTTGCTGGGATCGCAAAGTGCATCGCATGTGACACACGCACAATGGGTGACTCTGACTGGCAAGCACTTCTTCCCTAATTTAATTTCTCAGCCATTTCACAATGGTTTAGTGATTGTTTTCACAATGGCGCTAGTAATGGTTGCGTTTGGCGCGATTTTCAGCGCCCTTCGAGGTACTCGTTATGTTCACAGCGTTCTAAACGAGGTTAACTAACAAGGCCATCTAGTCTTAAGGCATGTCAGAGTTCACTACCGATGCCGTTAAGGCACGTTGGAACGAAATTCTAGACGCCCTTTTGGAGCGAGATCGAATTGCTTGGCTCGCGTTCTTTGATGCACGGTTAGTTTCCGTTGAAAATGGAATACTCACGATTAACTTTGTTGATTCCCAGAAATTTGGAGGCGATCACGATTTTTCACTCGCCAGAAATCCAAAACATATTGAGTTACTACAAGAGATGATTGAGTCAGTACTTAATACCCATCTTGAGGTAAAAGAGATATGAAGCGCCTCGTTATAACGATTGCGTTGGCGATTTCACTTATTGCAAATATCACAAGCGTTGCTTCGGCAACAACTACGCCAGCCAAGATTGATGCCCTTGGCCCGGGAACACGGATCCATGGGATGGACATTAGTTACTACCAACATCCGGGCAATGCCTCGATTAATTTTAAGCAGATGTATGCGGCTGGGATTCGTTTTGTCATCATTAAAGGTGGAGATTCTGTCGATGCCTACGACGCTCAAGCGGTGAAGTACATGATTCCCGATCGCAAAGCGGCACAGGCCGCATCTATGTATACCTCGTTTTATTACTACGCCACCCTCCCCAATGTGAATGACCCGACAATCATCATCAAAGATGCTAAGGCACAGGCGCAGAAAACTATCTGGCGGATTGCTTCATTGGGTGGCTATAGCAAGCGCGACTTACCCGTCGCCCTTGATCTTGAAAATAATTGCGTGGCAGTTGGTTGGCGTGGATGTACAAAATATACTTCTGCTGCCAATGTCACGCTTTGGGCGCAAACTTGGCTTGATACGGTCGCAACGGCGACAGGGAAGAAACCTTTTATTTATAGTTATCCGCAATTCCTTGAAACTGCCATGAAGCGCTCGGTAGCCCTTCGCCAATACCCGCTGTGGCTGGCTCACTATTCAATCAATCCGGCCGTAAGTACAAACCAACCTAACGCAAGGAACGTTGGCTGTTACGCCGATTCATGGACCAATCAAGACTGCACCACCCAATGGCAGATTTGGCAGTACACATCCTGTGGCATCGCCGGCAAATATGGTGTTCCCGGCAATCGCGTGGATCTCAATGTCTTTAATGGTAATAACAACCAATTCTTGAAATTGGTTCGTGGACAGTGGCAACCAGATATCACCCAAATGCTTCCGATCAATGAACCGACAACAATGGCGATTTCTGCGCAATCTGCCCAAACCACTAAGAATCCGGTGCTCTTTTATGTCAATGTGGCGCGCCCTGATGGAAGCCCAGTGGTCACCGGCACGGTCAATTATGTTTCGGCTTCTACCTTGATGAGCAATGGCAAACAAGTCGCCACTCGCAATTCATCAGGTTCGTGGGTTCTTAGCATCACCAATATGAGCGCTGGAGATTATGTCGGAACAATCAACTTTATTGATCAATCTGGCACGGAGGCGGCCGCGCAACTCCCCGTAGTTTTTACCGTAGTTCCTGCGCCCTCACCTTCACCCAGCCCAAGCACCACAATGAATCCATATCCGAAACCAAAACCAACCCCCAACCCAAAGCCAAAGCCCGTTGATTCGTGCGCGGGACAGATTCGCAATTAGCGGCTCAAAAATATATTAAGTCGCGGGTTCTATAGAGCGAACTTCAACGCCGCCAATTGCGTTAAGTACTCCAAGGAGATCAGTTGGATCAGTTCCCGGAATCGCAACCGTAATATCATCGATACCTTTACCATCTTCACTTTTAATTGTTACTAGCGAACGAATATCTCCACCAGCGAAGCCGATAGCGGAAGCAACTGCGCCAAGTGAACCTGGGCGATCTGGAAGTGCAATTTGTAATTTAAATATTGCCATGTTTCATACCGTCACAATCGAGTCACCGCTAATGGCGACATTGTATTTTGCGAGTGGTGTTGGAGCTGGTCCACCAAGCACCTTGCCTCCGTTGGCAGGATCGAATGTACTACCGTGACAAGGACAGTCGAGCGTCTTGCCACTTGAATTGTATCCAAGGCTGCATCCTTGATGGGTGCAAATTGCCGAATAAGCAAAGACGCCAACATTTGTTCTAAAAAGAAAAGCGGGATTTCCATCAGGGGCTGTAAATTGCATAACAGAGCCCGCAGGGAACGCAGCAGTTTTGACTATCACTTGCCCAGTCTTAGGGATTGCGATGGACTTTTTCAAGCCCCCGCCAGCGACGGCGGCGATCACAGCTGTCACTCCTACGGCAAGCATCTGTACCACATGACGGCGATCAGCTAAATTAGGAATCGGGTTTTTCGGGGCTCTTGGGCCGGCTTCTTTTCGAACCAAGAAAAAGAGTGCGATCCACATGACGAGGTAGGCGCTATCGCTACCCAGGAAATATGGATTGACATGCCAGGTGACAGAAAGCCACAAATTGAGTGAAACAAAGGCACCAGCCATTATCGCGAGTTGAAGTGCGATGCCACTGAGTACTGCAATGCCAATTGCAAACTCGGTCAACATAATCATCCAGCCAACAAAGGTTGCACGCTCGATCATATGCTTCAAAATAAAAGAGATTGGGGAATTCTTGGCAAAGCCAGTGAGCTGAGCGCCGATATATCGAGCCGATCCCTTATTGAGGAATTGGGGATCGGTTGCCTTCTGCCAGCCACCATAAAGCCAAGTGCCGCCGAGCATTAGACGTAAAATCCGGGTACCCCAGGATTGTGTGCGCCAAGAATCAGCGATTAAATTGCGAGCCATCATGTCCCTTCTTGTCCCTTAGGCGACCACGTAATAATTGCGGAGCATAACTCTGGAGGCTGAGAAAATGCTCTTGAATTGAACTCGGGAGGCTTAAGAAAGCGCTCCCTGACTTGGACTCGAACCAAGAACCTGCCGATTAACAGTCGGCTGCTCTGCCAATTGAGCTATCAGGGACTACAGAGCGGTTATCCTAGCAAGAACCTGTCTGAGCGCTAAATCCAGCCAAATTAAAGATCTCCGATAGCAAGCTCTTTCTGGACTCGCTTTTGGGCTTCCATGGCTACCAAAGCGCCAAAGATTTCATTGTATTTATCTGGTTCATCTATCGGATTAATTCGCTGGAGTGTTGACTTAATCTCGGCGATAGAACGACTGAGAGCAACCTCACGAAGCCTTGCGATGATACTTGCAACGTACCGCTCGGATACCTCGCCATCAGTGCGGATCGGCTCCACCGTTAATTCGGTAATAAGAGCTCGCAAATTTTCATCTTCGGTTCGTTCCAAGAGCGAAGCAATGTTCATATCGGGAAGCGAATCGATATGAAGTCGTAGCGTTGCATACGGAGCATAAGTAAATGCGCCCACCTCGATTTCTGTCCAGTGAACAGTTAATTGATCGACCTGTAATTTTGCTTTAAGAACTTCGCGTTCGAGCATTAAAAGTGGATCGGAAAGATTGATCGCCATCGCAGGAACATCCGGAAGTGCGGTATGACTCTTGCCCGCGACTCGCTTGACTGCAGCAGCGACCGGTTCTACTTCCATTCCGAGCCAACCAGCGACTAAACGAATATATTCGGGACGTAGTGAAGTATCACGAATTTTTCCAACGAGTGGCGCAACTTGATTAAGTGCGTTTACGCGCCCAACAGCCGCAGTGAGATCGTATTGTTTAATCACGCTACGCATCGCAAATTCAAAGAGCGGAACTCGGCGTGCGATTAGATCCCGGACGGCGATATCTCCGCCTGATTGCCTAAGTTCGCAAGGATCCATGCCCGTCGGCTCAACTGCAACAAATGTTTGGGCGACAAATTTCTGATCATCATCGAAGGCGCGAAGTGCGGCTTGCTGACCGGCAGCATCACCATCGAAAGTAAAGATCACTTCACCACGAAAAGCATCATCATCCATCAAAAGCCTGCGGATTACTCGAATATGATCTTCGCCAAATGCGGTGCCGCATGTTGCTACGGCTGTCGTAATCCCGGCAAGGTGCGCTGCCATAACATCGGTGTAACCCTCAACGATTACCACTTGACGCTTTGCAGCAATCTCTCGCTTTGCCATGTCAAGGCCATACAAAATTTGAGATTTCTTATAGATCGGAGTTTCGGAGGTATTTAAATATTTGGGGCCTTGATCCTTTTCATCACTTGCAAGCTTACGAGCACCGAACCCGACGATATCCCCCGAAATATCTTTGATCGGCCAGATCAAACGATTACGATAGCGATCGATCAATCCACCACGCGTACTTTCTTTGGTCAACCCGGCAAGATTGAGTTCCGCGTCGCTATAACCCAACTTCTTGAGATGCTTATAAAGACCATCCCATTCATCAGGTGCATACCCAACACCGAATAAATCAGCCGCCGCTTTATCAAAACCTCGGGCAGTAAGAAAATCTCGCCCCACCTGAGCAGAACCAGGAACTCCTAGTTGTTCTCGGTAAAAAGCGGCTGCCGCGGTATTTGCTGCAACTAATCGTGATCGATTGATGCCGCTATTTTGTACCGGACCTGATGAGTCATAGTGAAGTTGATAGCCAATGCGTTCGGCCAGACGCTCCACTGTTTCGGTAAATGAAAGATGTTCGAGTTTCATTAAAAAGGCGATGACATCCCCACCAACACCACAGCCGAAACAATGAAAATATCCCTTTGATGGCGTTACATGAAATGACGGGCTCTTCTCATCATGAAATGGACATAATCCCTTCTTCTGTCCCCCGCCGGCGCCTTTAAGTTGGACATACTCGCCGATGACATCGTCAATTGGGCTGTGGTCACGAACATATGTCACGTCTTCATCCTTGATGCGTCCGGCCATAGTGATTATCTTAGGCTCTTGAGTTTGGCGTGCAGCGCGTAAGCACCAGGATCAGTCAGCGAGGCAACCTGATCAATAACCACACGCAATTTTTCATTTGGCGTACGTGCGCGTCGCCAATCATCCAAGAAAAATGAATCAAGAGATGTAGGGGCTTGGCTCAGAACCATTTCGACCAACTCTTTGATAAGAATCTGCTGATCGGCATAACGCTCTTGCGACGACGCAGCATAAATTACATAGTACGTCGCGATTGATTTAAGTATCGCCACTTCAATTCGCTGCGCCCGAGGGACGACGAGGTTCGCGGAATACCGCGTGAGTTCGCCATCGCCATATTCCTCTCGAGTTGCACTTTCGGCAGCTAGGGCAAAGCGTCCAACTAATTGAGAAGCCAGATCTTTTAGGCGCGCCAGATGTCGATGCGAGCCATCATAAACTTTTGGCCAACAGGAAAGTGCTTGTAGCGCCGTCAACGCAGTTTGCGCTTCTGCCGGAGTCATATCCTCCAGATACGCACTTTGCGCGACCCGAAATAAATCTGGGAGATCATCGCTTAAATGTTCAAGCTTTACCTGCCTTGTAACAAGTGCATCTTCTAAATCGTGAACGCAGTAGGCAACATCATCTGACCAATCCATGATTTGGGCCTCCATGGATTGCGCACCGATAGGTGCACCGATGCGAACCCAATCAAAGATTTCTAAATCATCATCGTAAACTCCGAATTTGCGAAGATTGATCGATCTTGGCCATGGATATTTAGTTGCCGCATCTAGTGTTGCTCGGGTCAGATTGAGTCCCACCGATCGCCCGGATTCATCAACAGTCTTTGCCTCTAACCTCACCAACAAACGGAATGATTGCGCATTGCCTTCAAAGCCGCCGCAATCCTCTGAAACATTGTTGAGTGCGTCTTCGCCATTGTGACCAAAAGGTGGATGTCCAATGTCATGAGCAAGGCATGCGCCTTCCATTAAATCTGGATCAGCGCCTAGAGCCCATCCTAATTCGCGACCAACTTGAGCGCACTCAAGGGAATGTGAAAGCCTGGTCCTTGGAAAATCCGCAAGCCACGGAACTTCAACTTGCGTCTTTGCGGCAAGGCGACGCAGTGCAAAGGAGTGGATGATCCGGGCGCGATCGCGGGCAAATTCAGTTCGACCCATCCGCTTTGCCGGTTCAATCAAAAAACGTTCGCGATCACTTGGGCTGTAACCAGGTGACTCTATCGCTAGACGTAAAACCATAAGAGGGTAAGCCTATTTCTTAATTTGATCAGTAAGGTGAATTCCAAAGCGTCCAACCGTTTCGAACGCCAAATAGGCAGCAGTTTCTCGAACGATGTAGCGCAAACCCGTTGATTTCAGGGATCCTGGACCACTTTGTACCGCTGCGCAGGTCGTTGAAATTCCGAGTCCACGAGCCTCGGCCATGGCTCGATAACAATGGTATGGATCGGTTGCAATGATAACGCTCTTCATATTTCTAAGCTTCATATAACTGACATACGCGATCGTGCTGGTCAAAGTATCTTTTCCGATAGGCAAAGCGACAACGCGAGATTGTGGGACATGCTGGGTAATCAAACTCTTTCGACTTGCTGCCGCTTCCGTTGAAAGATCGCCTTTCTGTCTACCACCGACGGTAATTATTAGCGGTGCCATGCCAGCCTGATAGTCAATCAGCGCTTGGGTAACTCGCTCTGCAAGGATTGGAGTTGGCACTCCGTTATCTTGCGCCGCACCCAAAACAACGATCGCATCGCTCTGCTTGATTTGCGCGTGATGAGCAGTCCACCAAATCTGACCTGCAACATAAAGCGGCACCACGATGATCAGCAAGATAATTCCGGTAATAATTCGACGAAGTATTTTAAAGAAGAACACAATTAACCACCAGAGACAGAGTCATCAATAGTGATCGATGCAAATTCATTTGGATCATTAAGCCAACCCTCGGGCAGGTGAACGGCGCGACCATGACTGCGACGACCGCGCGGTGCCTCGGCAATCTCTATTGGATAGGGTTGATCATCTAGTTGTGATAACAAGAACTCAAGTTCTCCTAGTGCTGACACCATTCCAAACTGGGCACGCAATTCGCGTGGTACTGAAAAACCTTTTAAGTACCAGGCCATATGTTTACGAAGGTCGCGCATGGCGCGGCCCTCACTCTCAAAGAATTGAACCAACAATTCACCGTGGCGATACATGACTTTGCGTACTTCAAAGAGGGTTGGCTGCGCAGGAGCCGCTTCGCCATTAAATGCGGCAACGAAATCTGCAAAGAGCCAAGGTCGACCTAAACATCCTCGCCCAACAACAATGCCAGCACACCCAGTCTCTTGAATCATGCGAAGGCCATCTGCGCCAGACCAGATATCTCCGTTACCGAGAACAGGAACTCCCGTGGGCGCCATATGTTCGACAAGCGTAGATATCAACGACCAATCAGCTTTGCCTTCATACATCTGCGCTGCCGTACGTGCGTGAAGGGCCACCCAAGCAACTCCAAGATCACCAGCAGATTTCGCTGCCTCTAAATAGGTGTGGTGATCGCTATCAATTCCTACCCGCATCTTTACCGTAACTGGAATTCCATATTTGGATGCTGCTTTAACCGATGAACCGACAATCGCGCTAAAGAGATTGCGCTTAAATGGAAGTGCCGCACCTCCGCCTCGGCGAGTTACTTTAGGCACGGGGCAACCAAAGTTAAGGTCGATGTGATCGGCTAAGTTTTCAGCGCCAAGTATTTCGATCGCCTGGCCAACAACGGTTGGATCAACGGCATAAAGCTGCACCGAACGCGGCGATTCCCCTACCCCCGGTGTTATTAAGCGAAGAGTTTCCGGATGGCGTTCGATCAAGGCCCTTGCTGTCACCATTTCAGAGACAAACAGGGCGGCGCCTTGTTCTCTGCACAAAGTTCTAAAAGCTGAGTTAGTAATTCCAGCCATCGGCGCGAGTACAACTGGGGTATCTAAAACCACTTCATTATTTGCAAATTGCCCATTAGCAATCGGCAAACGAAGTGGAGCGATCTTTTGAATAACAGAGGTGACCACTGAAATTATGCGCCAAGAAACTTGGGGGCAAGCCAGGATTGAACCTGATCAATACTTATGCGCTCTTGCGCCATCGTGTCCCGATCGCGAATTGTGACGGCGTTATCTTCCAGTGTTTCAAAATCGATCGTGACACAGTACGGCGTACCAATTTCGTCTTGGCGACGATAGCGACGCCCAATCGCGCCAGCATCATCGAAATCAACCGACCAATTTTTACGGAGCTGTGCGGCTAGATCGCGAGCCTTTGGTGATAAATCTGCATTTCGTGACAAGGGAAGTACCGCGACCTTTATTGGTGCTAACCGATTGTCCAACTTCATCACTGCGCGCTTTTCCATTTCGCCCTTTGCATTTGGCGCTTCGTCTTCGGTAAAGGCATCCATCATGAAGGTCAACGTGCAACGATCAACACCGGCAGCGGGTTCGATCACAAAGGGAGTCCAGCGTTCATTCTTCTCTTGATCAAACCACGAAAGATCCTTACCGGAAGCGGCGCTATGTGCTTTTAAATCGAAATCTGTTCGCGAGGCGATACCTTCGAGCTCGCCCCATTCGGTGCCGTTGAATTCAAATTTATATTCGATATCGACGGTTCGCTTTGAATAGTGTGACAACTTCTCTTTTGGATGTTCAAATAAGCGAAGCCGATCTGGGTTGATACCTAAATCGGTATACCAAGCCAGGCGGGTATCAATCCAATATTGATGCCACTCTTCATCGGTTCCTGGTACAACAAAGAACTCCATTTCCATCTGTTCGAATTCGCGAGTACGGAAGATGAAGTTACCTGGAGTAATTTCATTGCGGAAAGATTTACCAATCTGACCAATACCAAAAGGTGGTTTCTTACGTGATGTGGTTGCAACATTTTCAAAGTTAATGAAAATACCTTGTGCCGTTTCTGGACGGAGGTAGGCCAGACCCGATTCATCCTCGACTGCTCCCAAGAATGTCTTGAGCAATCCAGAGAATTGACGAGGCTGGGTAAATTTGCCTTTGTTGCCGCAGTTGGGGCAACCAATTTCCTCAAGAGAGGTAGCTTTACGATTGTGTTTAGCCTCGAAAGCCTCCTCCAAATGATCAGCGCGATATCGTTTATGGCAGGCAGTGCACTCGGTTAGCGGGTCAGAGAAAGTTTCGACATGTCCTGATGCTTTCCAAACCTCTGGAGCCAAGATCACAGATGAATCAAGTCCGACAACATCCTCGCGGCCTTGGACCATGGATTTCCACCATTGGCGCTTGACGTTGTTTTTAAGTTCTACCCCGAGTGGACCGTAATCCCAAGCCGCACGAAGGCCGCCATAAATTTCCGAGGAGGGGTACACAAAGCCGCGACGTTTGGCGAGGCTAACAATTGTTTCTAAACGATCTGCGGCCATGAAGTGCTCCTTCGGGTCCGGCTGGCTGTCGGCTATCTTGCTGGTCGCAAGAACTCGGAGTTTACCTTGCCTTATAGTAAAAGGAGTAAAAGTATTAAGCGCCTCCGGCGACGACCGCCCACATGATTAAAACGCCAGCAATCGTGGCGGCAAGCGTCCACCGTGATGGGTGGCGAGCATGCGCTTCGGGCAAGATGTGAGAAGTAGCGATATAAATAACAAATCCCGCAAAGAGCGCGAGATAGAGCGCGATCCAATTGCTGCTAAAGGCGACATAAGAGCCGATAGCGGCTCCGCCTACACGAGCAACCGCATCAACGAGCAAGAGTCCGCGAGCTTTTTTGGTCCATAACCTCTCTTTGATTAAGAAGGTAACGGTATTGAGCCCATCACTAAAGGCGTGAACCATGATCGCAGCAAAAACCGCTAAACCTAATGAACTTGAGACTCGAAATGCGGCTCCGATTCCGAGGCCATCGGCAAAGACATGACCAACCATTGCAAACGCCGCAAGTGACCCGGCATGATGTTGATGGTCATTCTCATGATGAGAATCAAAGGGTTCATGTGTAGCAAACCAACGTTCCGAAAAATGCAAGATCAAGAAGCCAAGAACAATTGCAAGTCCAACAGAACGTACTCGGCCATAATGGGATAAATTTTCTTCAAAGACAGTTGGTACCAGATCAAAGAAAACCAAACCGAGCATTAAGCCGGCAGCAAATCCCAAAATAATATGAGTTCTATCTCGGACCTTGACTGCCAAAAATCCTCCGAGCGCAGTAGCTACCGAAGTTATAGCGGCGAGCAAGAGCGCTTTATGCATGGCGCAATCTTACTTCACGGGGTCAGTGCCTACCCAAATGTGAAGGTAAAAGCTTGAATTCCATCATTTAAGAAGGTAAATCGCAGTGTTCCATTTGAAACTGCAGTTCCGCTACTAAAAATATTGTAAAGACGATCTGAATCCACGGTGATTACACCATTAGTGACATCGCTTCCAGCGAGTGCCCCAATCAACGGTTTGCCGTTATAAGTCACCGAAACTTGGCTTTTTGCACCAACACCTGGCTTTAAAATCAAGTAAACATTGGACGCATCAAAATGTTCGGAAATTGATGACCCTTTAAAAGCCTGGGCATATTCAGGCTGGATCAACCATTTACCTGCAAAAGCAAATTGATCTTGTGGCACGCTCTTTTGATTGGGAATCGTGAATGTGCCACTCGGATAATTTGGATTCGGGTATCCGAATTGGGAGCGATTGCTTCCGAAATAAGTCTCAGGAGTGACTACCGCTTGGGGTGTTGTATCTGGAATATTCGACGGAGCAACGGTCACTGTCTTGCCAGCTTGCGCCAACAATTGGCGGATCGCAGTTTCCGTTTGCGGATAATTGCCCTCACCAAATTCGGTACGACGAATTTTTCCCGTTGCATCAATCAAATACTCTGCGGGCCAATACTGGTTGTTATAGGAGTTCCACGTTGCATATTTATTGTCTAGCGCGACCGGATAGGGAATTCCATAACGCTTGATGGCAGAACTAACATTTCCTGCGTCTTTTTCGAAGGCAAATTCTGGCGTACTTACACCGATAACATCAAAACCTTGAGAATGATATTTGTTATACCAGGCTTCTACGTGCGGCAAGGTCCGCAGGCAATTGATACAACTGTAAGTCCAGAAATCTATGAGAACGACCCTGCCTTTTAGCGAAGCCAAGGTTTCTGGTCCCGAGGTATTGAGCCAATCAGTAATCCCGGTTAATTCTGGAGCAGTCGAATTGGCGTTAAATAAGCCTGACTGATTCCCGCTTATCGTGGGTGGAACAACTTTGCTGCCCTTAAGTTTGGCTAGCGCTTTGGTGACACCTGAAGTGCTCTCAATTTTGGTGAGCGCATTTGAGTATGACGGGATTGCATTCAGCAACTTGGCTTCAATAGTTTTGTCATAATTTGTATAAATAGCGGCTGCCGTAATGATCATGATTACACCGGACGCAATCTGAATTCGCCCAGTGTGCTTCGAGAGGCGACGCGATTTTGCCAACAATTTCTGTCCGCCAACTGCAAATCCAAATAGTGGGATCGAAACGCCAGCAACATAAAAGAGCATTACAACGACCGTCTGGAACGAAACCCTATTCGTTGCAGCTAGAGTCGCGACGGATGCAAGGATTGGACCGCTACATGGTGTCCAAACAATTCCGAGTGCGAGGCCGGTGATCAGTCCGCCGGTGAAATCACTTCGCTGGTTACGCCCGATACCACCAAAACGACCACTCAGCGCCGAGATAGATGCCTCCATTCGCCGCGAAAGCGCAGGCACGATCATCGATATTCCGATAACCAAAAGTACGACAACCGCCAACTTACGAAGCACATTTGGATTAAGACCAATTGAGCTTTCAAGTGCTGAAATCGCAAGAGTCAATATCGCAAAAGAGATGGCAACACCAACGGTAATACCAAGTGGACGTCGCTTTGATTTTGATTGCGTCACATCAGCAAGGACGATTGGTAGCAAAGGCCAAATGCAGGGCGCCAAAATAGTAAATAGTCCGGATATAAATGCAACGCCGTATAAAACTATCATCGTTATCGCGCCCCAACCTTGTTTGTGCTTGTAATAATTGGTTTTACTCTTCGGTGTTTGTCATAGAAGGTTTTACTCTTCCGCAACATGCCGCAATGCGCCATGTCACACCACTTTTTAGATTTATTCTTACTTTCATCTATAAATAGTTGATCGCAATCCTCGCCTTCGCACTTCTTGATGCGATCCAGTTCGGCCGTTACCAAAATATCCTCTACGAGCAGAGCAAATTCAGATATCGCGCGCTCACCTGCAGGCAATCCGACGAACTCAAATTTCACATCGGTGGAACTGCGTTTTAGACGGCGATGAAGATGTGCCTTACCTGTGAGTTCACCGAATCTTTTCATGGTCCTCGTGTCGAAGTTCTTGCGAGAAGCAACACTTTGAAGTACTTCGCGAAGAACTCCAATATCGGAATTGGGTTCTAGGCCTTCAGCATTAATCGCTTCAAATAGATCCGAGCGCTCCATAACCAGAAGTGTGGCAGAAGCGCTAAGAAAAGACAACCAGCAAAACTTATTTTACTAGTTGCCTTTTTTGGAGGACAAAGTTATGGTTCGACTCCACAGGGCATTCAAGGGAGAATTTCATGAAGATTGTCAGAATCACCACCATGATCACCGTCGTGATAGTTGCAGGTGTATCACCTGCTTTTGCTGCAACACCAACACCGATGGCTCACACTATGAAACACACGGTGAAGCACGCAGCGGTCATGAAACACACAACAGTTATGAAGCACACCAGTGTTATGAAGCACCCGCACATGATGGCCCATCCAAAACCATCTGCATCAAAGTAATTCAGGCAAAATAGTAAACCTGCGGCTCAAGGCCTAACTTGCATCCCTGTAAGTTAGGCCTTTCCAAATCTCCGCTCACGTTCGTTAAATATTTCAATCGCCTTCCATAAAGTGGTGCGATCTACATCAGGCCAGAGCACATCCATAAAAACCATCTCTGCATAAACCGATTGCCACGGCAAGAAGTTCGAAGTGCGCTCCTCCCCCGATGTGCGGAGAAATAGATCAACATCACTCATCGCAGGGTTATACATAAATTTCTTTAAAGTACTTTCTTTAATAGAGCTAGGTTCTAACTTTCGCTTGCTAACTTCATATGCAATTGCTTGGACGGCATCAACTATCTCGGCGCGGCCACCATAATTAACGCACATATTAAGAGTCAATACTTTGTTCCGCTTTGTTAGTTCTTCAGCGATTTGCAATTCGTTGATCACAGATTTCCAGAGTCGCCCCGGTTTTCCGACCCATCGAACTTTGACTCCAAGTTCATGCATCTCATCCCGACGGCGACGCAAAACATCGCGATTAAATCCCATCAAGAATTTCACCTCTTCGGGACTGCGTCGCCAATTTTCGGTAGAAAATGCATAAGCGCTTAATTCTTTAACGCCGATTTGAATAGCGCCATGAACGACATCAAGCAGCGCTAACTCACCTGCCTCGTGTCCTGCGGTGCGCGGCAGTCCGCGCCTTTTTGCCCAACGTCCATTTCCGTCCATAACGATCGCAACATGGCGCGGAACGCTGGCCACCTTGGGTGGCCTGGGTGGCTCGAGTGGCCTGGGTGGCTCGAGTGGCCTGGGTGTACTCACCCTTACATTCTCTCAACTAATGGCAGGCTGCGAAGACCACGCTCAAGATGCCATTGCAAGTAGGCGGCAATCAGACCAGATGCTTCGCGGCGATATCGAAGTTCACTTAGCTCGGCGAGCGGCCAATCCCCGCTTAAGAGCTGTTGCATTAATTCCAAACTTTCAGGATGAGGGGTTGGCGCAGCACTTGGCTTGCAGTTGTCACAGACGCTACCCCCACCAACGAGTGAGAAGAACTTATGTGGTCCTGGTGCGTTACATATTGAACAATTGGTCAGTGACGGTGCATACCCCGCAACGGCGAGTGAACGTAATAGGTACGCATCCAAAATCAGCGAAGCATCGTAAGTTTCATAGGCAAGTACCTTAAGAGCGCCAACAACCAACAGGTATTGCTGCAGCGCTGGTTCGTGCTCTTGTGAAACAAAACGCTCGGCGGCTTCCAAGATTGCGCAAGCGATGGTCCATCTTTGGTAATCAAGGGACAATGCGTCACCATAATTTTCGATGCTGACCGCTTGTGTCACCGTGTCAAAAGTTCGGCCGGAGTACAGCTGTAGATCTACATGAGAACCTGGTTCAAGGCGAGCGCCCCAACGCGATTTGGTGCGGCGCACGCCTTTAGCAACAGCTCTAATTCGACCGTGTTCGCGGGTAAAGAGCGTGATGATCCGATCTGCTTCACCCAACTTCTGGGTTCGAAGAACGATCGCTTGATCGCGGTAAACCGACATAGGCTCACCGTATCGCTGATTACTGTCGTAAGCCTCGATTTACAGCCGAGACCACGGCTTTGAGGGCAGCGGTTGTCGTACTTGGGTCGATGCCGACGCCCCAGTAAGTATGGCCGCCAACTTCACACTCAAGATAGGCAGCGGCCTTGGCATCCCCGCCCGCAGACAGCGCGTGCTCGTAATAGTCCAAGACCCGAACTCCGGAATTGCCCACATGCTTATTCATAATATCAACGAATGCTGCGATCGGGCCGTTACCGGTTCCATTGAGCGAGTAGGTGGATCCATTATCAGTGAGATCGACGGTGAGCTTTACATCCTCATCAAGATGACTGTTCTGCGAAAGTCCCACCAACTTAAATCGGCCCCAGGTGTTATTTGCAGCCGGCAAGTATTCATCTTCAAAGATCTTCCAGAGTTCATCTGGTGTAATCTCCCCGCCCTCGGAATCAGTCTTACTTTGAACAACTTGCGAAAATTCAATTTGTAATCGGCGTGGCAAATCAAGTTGGTGTTCGTTCTTCATCAAGTAAGCAACGCCGCCTTTACCAGATTGCGAATTCACGCGAATCACTGCTTCGTAAGAGCGACCAATATCTTTTGGATCAATTGGCAAATATGGAACTGCCCAGGTGTGTTGGTCTATGTGCAGGCCGGCTGCTGCCGCATCACGCTCCATATGTTCAAGGCCCTTCTTGATGGCGTCTTGATGTGAACCAGAAAATGCAGTAAAGACCAGATCCCCGCCGTAGGGATGGCGCTCTGGAACCCGTAGTTGATTGCAATATTCAACTGTGCGGCGGATTTCATCGATGTCTGAAAAATCGATGTGGGGATCAATGCCGTGGCTAAACAAATTCAAACCAAGAGTCACCAAACAAACGTTGCCCGTGCGTTCACCATTACCAAATAAAGTTCCTTCAATGCGGTCTGCTCCAGCAAGGTAGGCAAGCTCTGCAGCGGCAACTCCTGTGCCGCGATCATTATGTGGGTGCAACGAAAGAACGATTGAATCGCGATATTTCAGATTGCGATGCATCCACTCAATGGAATCTGCATAAACATTTGGCGAAGCCATTTCAACTGTTGCTGGCAAGTTAATGATTGTCTTGTGATCTGGAGTCGGCTTCCAAATATCGTTGACCGCATCACATACCTCTTTGGCATATTCAAGTTCAGTACCCGTGTATGACTCTGGGCTGTACTCAAAGAAGACCGTTGTGCCCGGCACTGTTGCAACTAAATCTTGGCAGATTTGGGCGCCATCAGTTGCGATCTTCTTAATACCCTCTTTATCTTGGCCAAAAACGACTCGGCGTTGCAAAGTTGAGGTCGAGTTATAAAGGTGAATAACAACTTGCTTGGCACCCTTAATTGATTCAAAGGTCCGTTCTATCAAGGGCTTGCGGGCCTGAGTCAAAACTTGAATAACAACGTCGTCCGGAACCAGGTCCTCTTCAATGATCTTGCGAACGAAGTCAAAATCCAACTGGGAGGCGCTCGGGAAACCAACTTCAATCTCTTTGTATCCCATTTTGACCAACAAGTTGAACATGGTCAGTTTGCGATGAGGATCCATCGGATCAATCAGGGCTTGGTTACCATCGCGAAGATCAACTGAACACCACTGAGGAGCTTTAGTGACTCGCTTAGCTGGCCAGGTGCGATCAGTTAAATCAATTGGAATAAACGGCGCATAACGATGCACTGGCATGGTCGTCGGTTGTTGGTCTGGAAATTTCATTTACTTACTCCTTATTTTCGGGGGATTTGTCGTTAACCGGCAAGACAAACACCCCGCGAGCGAGGAGACCGGTTAGATGGCCCCGCTGCGGCAGCGAAGGAGGAGGCTGCGCAATGTCATGTGGCGCAATGTCATGTGGCGCAATGTCATGTGGCGCAATGTCATA
>Ga0207933_1000916_pt1 | contig 25135 bp, 22 predicted proteins | sample NGESurdeep092012_4_FD_184488 | JGI IMG/M metagenome (GOLD analysis project Ga0207933, IMG submission 184488) | Arctic peat soil microbial communities from Barrow, Alaska - NGEE Surface sample F53-3 deep-092012 (SPAdes) | ecosystem: Environmental > Terrestrial > Soil > Wetlands > Peat ... | reverse complement strand
CTTTTCGCGAAGCTCCCAGATGTATCCATCGAGCGCGTTGCGCAAGATGGTTCCACGTGGGGTCCAGAGGGGAAGTCCGGCACCGACGAGTTCCGACGTAAGGAAAAGGTCGAGCTCCTTGCCTATCTTGCGATGATCGCGTTTGATTGCCTCTTCACGCTGCATGACATACGCATCGAGTTCAGTTTTTGAATTGTAGGCGAGACCGTAGATGCGCGTGAGCATTGGGTTCTTCTCATCGCCACGCCAATAGGCACCCGCAACTTTGTCGAGCAAAAATGAATCCGCTGCGATGTCTTTGGATGGATGTTCTGCATGACCGCCGCGGCACAAATCGGTAAAGCCGCCGCAGGTGTAGAGGGTAATTACTTCGCCTGCTTTTTCAATCTCATTAATGAGTTCAATTTTGTACTCGTTGTTTACAAACATTGAACGAGCTTCGTCGGCAGAAACTTCTTTGTGGGTAAAGTCGGTCCATTGTGGAAGGAGCGCGAGCATTTTCTTTTGAATCTCGGTGAGGTGATCAGCACCCGGGACCGGTCCGCCTTTGAAGTCAAAATCGTAATAAAAGCCGGTGTCAATCGCCGGACCGATAGTGGGTTTGGCGTGCGGATATAAATCAGCGATTGCCGCAGCGAGGAGATGGGCGAGTGTGTGGCGGTTGTGCGCGAGACTGTCGTTACTTGCATTATCTGTGGCCATATTCGAGCATCATAGCAAGTATAGAGAACTGCGCCAAATCAAAACGGCACCCTTTCGGATGCCGCTTGAAAGTGATGAGAATCACTTTATTGTGCTTGAATCTTTTCGGAGCAGTCCCAAAAATGTGGCAGCTTCAGAAATTTTCTCTTCGGATTTCCGGCCGACCCCTGTCTCAATATTCTTGAGAGTGAGAAGCACATCGGCAAGGTCACGGACGACCTTTTCACCGCAAGTGTATTCCGTCCGCGGATGCAGAGCCTTCAATGCGTGATAGACGGCACCGATGGCATCAGGCCGTTCATCCTTGCCGCAGTTGAAGACAATCTGTGTCATGCGGGAAAGAAGCAATTTTCGCATCTGACTGATTGCTCCCTGCTCGGCTTTGGTCACAGTGCCGTGACCATGGAATTGACTCACCGCCGAGAAGCATTTCTTCCGATGCATTTGGAATTGATTCGATCTCATTATTCACCTCTTTTGTATCCGCACCATGCAGATGTTCTAGAAACCTTTTAGCATTAAAAAATGGCTTTGTCTATAGTTTCTTGGCTTTTTCGACGATGAAGCTTGCTTCGCCGTTGCGCTCTGAGAAGCGACCTTTGACCATGACACAGGTGCCAACGATGAGAATGTCGGTCGCTTCTTTCAGTGTGCGTGGAAAGGCGACTATTTCCACTGTGTCGGAAAAGTCAGCGAGCTTTGCAAACATCATCTTCTCGCCGTTCTTGGTGAGTATGGTGCGAGCCTCTTGGAGAAATCCGGCGATGACGGTCTCGGCTCCGCGCGGGAAATTAACCTTGGAGGTTTTGAGATCCATCTTTTGTTTGGAGAGGACGGCCTTGTGCTTGTCGAGCGGGTGGCCCGAGATGTAGAGACCGAGGAGTTCTTTTTCCCAATCGAGCTTTTGGTCCATTGATGCTGCGGGTGCGGTTGTGAGTCGAAGAGATGCAGGAGTAGTGCTGAGTCCTCCGAAGAGCGAGTCCTGATTGGTCGGCACGTTGATGTGCTCGCGATGAAAGCTCAGGAGCGTCTCGATATTTGCCATGAGGTGACCGCGTTCGCCATACTCATCGAGCGCGCCGCATTGTATGAGTGATTCGAGAGATTTCTTGTTGAGATTTTTATCCGTGACGCGTGTGAGGAAATCGGCCATGTCTTTAAAAAGTCCGCCTTGATCGTGTGCGGTCATGATGGAGTCGCCCACTCCCGTGCCGAAGTTTTTTATAGAATAAAGACCGAAGCGGATTGATGAGTTATCAATAACGGTGAAGTTGCCTCGTGATTCATTGACCGATGGCGGAAGGATATTGATGCCCATGCGTTTGCATTCGGCGACGATGCCGGCGATTTCTTCCACGTCGCCATTGGCTGCAGTGAGGACCGAGGCCATGTAGTCGACGGGGAAGTTGGCCTTCATGTAGGCGGTCTGATAGGCGAGGTTGCCGTAGCTTGCGGCGTGCGCTTTGTTGAAGCCGTAGCCTTGGAATGGTTCGAAGAGTTGCCACAACTTCTCAGCATCAACAGACGTCATGCCAGAGTGCTTTTGGCATCCATCGACGAAGATGATGTGCTGCTTTGCCATTTCTTCAGGGATCTTTTTGCCGACGGCTTTGCGGAATTTGTCGACCTCGCCCCAGCTGTATCCGGCAAGCTCGATAGCGGTCATGAGAAGGTCGTCTTGGTAGACGAGCACGCCGTAGGTCTTGGAAAGATATGAATCCATCTTCGGGTTGATGTAGGTGATGCGCGCGGTGCCGTTCTTGCGCGCGATGTACTCATCGATGTTTTTCATCGGTCCGGGGCGATAGAGTGCGACCATTACGTTGAGATCGTCGATGCGGGTCGGCTTGAGCTGCATCAGGTAGTTGGTCATGCCGGAGCTCGCCATCTGAAATACGCCGAGCGTCTCGCCGCGTGAGAGCATCGCAAAGGTCTTCTCGTCTCTATTTGGGAGACGGTCAATATCTACTTCAACTCCGAGGCGCACACGCACGCGCTCGATGGAGTCGGCAAGCACCGAGAGGTTGGTGAGCCCGAGGAAGTCGAATTTGAGAAGCCCTGCATCTTCGACGGCATGCATGTCGTATTGCGTAATCATCTTGCCGCCTTTTGGGTCGAGCTGAATGGGGACGAAGTCAGTGACGGGAGTGGGAGCGATGACGACTCCCGCCGCGTGCACCCCAACGTGTCGCGCGTTGCCTTCTATCTTTTGTGCCATGTCGAGCACTTCGCGCGCATCGGCGTCGCCTTTGTAGACCTCCATGAGCTCCGGCACGCTCTCAAGCGAGCCTGCGATAGTCACGGGGAAGCCTTGCTTGCCGAAGGGAATGAGCTTGGCGATTTTGTCGCCGATGCCGTAGGAGAGGCCGAGCGCACGCGAGACATCGCGCACCGCGGCACGCGCCATCATGGTGCCAAAGGTCCCCACTTGTGCGACGTGATCGTCGCCGTACTTCTCTCGCACATAATCAATCATTGCATCGCGCTTGTTGTCGGCGAGGTCCATGTCGATGTCTGGTGGTGAAGGGCGCTCAGGATTGAGAAAGCGTTCGAAGGGGAGTTGATACTCGAGGGGATTCACCGTCGTGATGCCAGTGAGATATGAGACAAGAGAGCCTGCGGCAGATCCACGTGTGTTGGTAAAAATCTTGGCCGAACGGCCATAGCGCAGGAGATCTGAGACCACGAGGAAGTATGGTGCGTAGCCCTTCTTACTGATGACGGAGAGCTCGTAGTCGACGCGCTCGATGACCTCGGGCGTTTGCTCCAGTGCGCGCATTTCAAATCCTTTATAGGTGAGGTCGCGCAGTTCTGAATCGTGTGTGGTGCCGGGAGGGATGGGGAAGTCAGGGAAGACCCAGGTACCGAGTGCGAGTTCGACGTTGCACTTTTCGGCGATTTTTGTCGTGTTGTCTATTGCCTCAGGTAGGTCTTTGAAACGAGCGATTGCATCGGCTTGCGTGATAAAGGAGAAGTCGGTCGCACCACTTTCAAAGTCACGGCTCAAGGTCCCGCCGGTGCGAATCTTGTCGACGAGTTCGCGCGCGATAGCGTCGTCTGGCTGGAGGTAATAGGAGTCGTGTGCGGCGACCAATTCGACGTGGCCCTCTCGGGCGAGCGCGATGATTTCTCCCATGCGCTTTTCGTGGCCTTCTATTTCGGGGTGATGTGTAATCTCCGCATAACAATCATCGCCGAATATCTTTTTGTACCAGGCGATGTTTTCTTGTGCGCGTGCAGGCGTGCCAGCTTTGATTGCCTGTGCGTGCTCTCCTTCTATTGAATGGAGAATTGCGATGAGTCCTCCCTTGTATTTTTCGATAAGTTCTTGATCGATGCGCGGGCGATGGAAGAATCCCTCGAGATATCCCTTGGAGACGAGCTGAATGAGATTGCGATAGCCAGTGATGTCTTTTGCGAGCAGTACGAGACGAGTCGCATGGTCGTCGGTATTGTGCTCCTTGTCATTGCGAGTGCGCGGTGCGATGAAGAAGTCCACTCCGATGATTGGTTTAATCCCCTGCTTTTTGCATTCTTTATAAAAGTCTATCGCGCCGTACATGTTGCCCAGATCGGTAAGGGCAAGCGCTGTCTGCCCATCGGCCTGCGCGGCTGCGACGAGGTCGGGGATTTGGGGGAGCGCCTCAAGGAGCGAATAGTGCGAATGCGTATGAAGGTGGACGAATTCGCGGGTACTCCCAGTATTCATATGAGGTATTGTAGCAAATGCAAAAAGGAGTAGAGTCAGGGGAGAGAGGGAGATTCTAATGGAACAACGAGTAAGAGTGCGGCTATCACTGGATGATTTCATCGAATTGTTTATTTGTGCTTTGGTTGTGCGGGGTAAAACTCGCATATGTCGCCGTGGCAAACACTTTGATGAGGAAGACCGTCCAGGGTTAGAAACAGTACGTCAGTATCTTGTGACGCTCTACGAGGGATTGGACAAAAATACTGCAAAAGAATATAAGTATTCTGTTGTCAATATCCGCAACTTATTTTCTCGGGGGACGTACGGGTCGTTCGAAGCATTTTTCCACCTGATTTTTTCCAAGCCGCATTTGTTAAAAGAGTTCAGGGTGTACGATGAATTCTATACATTCATATACGATCGGACTTCGGCACAAGAACTGCTCGATGCGACCTCGAAGGAAATGCGTGAGATTGTTGATAAGGTTGCTGATGCATATGTCTCAGCTAAAAAATAATCTCTAACAATCAAGCAGATCGGCGTACAAATCGCGCCGGTCTGTTTTCATTTGATACTATCTACTGCATATGAAGCAGGTTATGAAGTATGTCATCGGTATCGACGAAGCAGGACGCGGGCCACTGGCTGGTCCTGTTGCTGTTGGTGCCGTCTGTGTACCGACCGACTTCGATTGGTCGCAGGTGGAAGGTGCAACCGACAGCAAAAAGATGACTCCTAAAAGTAGGGAAGAAATATACAAGAAGATGCTCGTATTGCGACGAGAAGGGAAGTTGGACTTTGCCGTTGCATTCTCATCTGCACCCGTCATCGACACACGAGGTATTGTCCCCGCAATTCAATCCGCACTCAATCGCTCTCTTAAGAAACTTGTCGAGGCCCGACCTCGGCAAGCTGCCGAGGTCGGGCCTCGACAAAACGCAAAGACGAAACCCTCGTATCAAATCTTATTGGATGGAGGACTGCATGCCCCAGCAGAATTCAAAAATCAAAAGACAATTATCCGGGGCGATGATTCAGAGCCGGTGATATCGCTCGCCTCGATTGCAGCGAAGGTCATGCGCGACCGTCTCATGGTGCGTATCGCACATAAGTACCCCCGATACGGTCTGGAAATTCACAAAGGCTACGGGACCCTCGCGCATCGCAAGGCAATCAAGCAAAATGGCCTCTCTCCAATCCATCGCAAGACCTTTTGCCACTAATCCCCCCGCCGTACCCACAGACCGTTGCAAAATGGCTCATAGTCTGTATAATCGCCTGCATGGTAGTCCGCATGCGTCGCAATCGTTCCCAAACGGCCAAACGCCGTAGTCATCACGCCATTCACGGTGTGCGACTTTCCAAATGCGAATGCGGAGCATTGCGTGTATCTCATCGTGCATGCCCTAATTGCGGCAAATACAATGGTAAAGTAATCATTGACGTCGTCGCCCGCGCCAAGCGCGCCACCCGTCGCACCCAGAAGAAGCAAACCGGCCTTCGAGAAAGCGGCCACGATAAAACCCCTCAAGAAGAAGTAGTGGCCAAGTAACAAAAGCCCTACGACCTCCAACCAAAACCCTGATCTTTAGAAAAAATAATCTCAACCATGGCAAACAGACACCTCGCCCGTTCCGTAGCCCTTCAAGTTCTCTTCGAACGTGATTCTTCGGGAAGTGTAATGAGTGTTGATGACTGCCTTGGTCGCCTTGCTGATTACGGTAAGGAATTTGGCGCGCGTGAAAGCGACATGCCGTTTATGAAGCAGCTCCTGCAGCTCGCCCTCGCCAAACAAAAAGAAATTGACGAGGTCATCGTGCGTGCCGCTCCTGAGTGGCCACTCAACAAAATCGCCATCATCGACCGCAATGTCCTGCGCCTCGGCCTCACGGAGCTTCTCTTTGCCGACCGCACACAAGTGCCAGCCAAAGTCGCTATCAACGAAGCGATTGAACTCGCAAAGACATTTGGCTCGGCAAGCTCGAGTCGTTTCGTCAACGGTGTCCTCGGTGCGGTCTATATCGAACTCGGCGAACCAGGTAAGGCAGATGGTGCAATCCGTAAGAACGAAGCGCAAAAGACGAAGGCACCAATGCCAGTTGAAGAATTAGTGGGAGGTGTGGTGTATGCGCGTGATGGTGCAGAAGTGTATCTCGCGCTTGTACACGATATCTTCGGTCACTGGACCCTTAGCAAAGGCAAGCTCCAGCCAGGCGAAGCGCACGAGGCTGGCGTGATGCGCAAGGCCAAAGAAGAGATGGGAATCGACGTCCGCCCGGAAGAGCAGCTCGGCGAGAACGAATACGTCGCCAACGACTCTCATGCGACCGGCGGCAAGAAGCGTCGTCATGCACGGTACTTCCTCGCATCGGCCGACTTCGTCGACCTTACCCTCAAACGCGAAGGCGGACTCGATGATGCGCAATGGTTCCCTCTGGCATCAGTAGGCGACCTCAACTTCTACGACGACATCTTGCCGGTGGTGACCCGTGCGATAAACATCCTCGCGCAGAAGGAGCACAAATAGCGTATGGATTTTGGTACCTTTGAAAAGCGCATTGGCCACGTTTTTCGCAATCAGAAACTTCTCGAGACGGCCTTTACGCATCGTTCCTATATCAATGAAAACCGCGCCCCTGGCCGCGAGCACAACGAACGCTTGGAATTCCTCGGCGACGCGGTCCTCGAGCTTGTGGTGACCGAATTCCTCTTTGCCAAATATCCCGACAAACCCGAAGGGGATTTGACCGCGTACCGCGCGGCCTTGGTCAACACCGTCTCTATTGCCGATGCCGCAACTAAGCTCGCCATGAACGACTTCCTGCTTCTCTCGCGCGGCGAATCACGCGACATGGGTCGCGCTCGCGGCATCATCCTCGCCAATGCATTTGAGGCGCTCATCGGTGCCTTGTATCTCGATCAGGGCTATCAAGCTGCCAAAGACTTCATCGGCAAGCAGCTTTTCCACAAGACCGACGAGGTCGTCGAGAAGAAGCTCTGGCAAGATGCCAAATCAAAACTCCAAGAAATGGCACAGGACAAATCGAGCGTCACCCCGACCTACGAAGTCGCAAGCCAGTCCGGCCCTGACCACGACCGTAAATTCGTCATCGGTGTCTACATCGCCGGCGACAGAATCGCACTAGGTGAAGGGAAGTCCAAGCAAGAAGCCGAACAGGATGCCGCACAGAAGGCATTGGTGGCGAAGGGGTGGTAGGGCACTCGGCAGGGATAGTATTTATTTTAATGGAGAAGAACCTCATGTTGAACACCCATTGTTTTTTCACAAAGACATTACGATGACACTAGAAGAACTTCAACTAAATGTTTCTGAGCTTGGAAAACATTTGCTTTCCGAGTTATTAATTTTACGAAAGTTTTGCAAACTAGATTTAAGTAAAAGAGCACGGGAAGTAATTGTTGTCCCTGCATCAGCTTGTACGACAGGAAATGCAGTATTTTTAATGAGTGAAAAACCCGAATATTTCTATGCGGAGACTGTCATGCTGGCACGTTCATTCATTGAAAAGATGACCAATTTTTGTTATTTGCAAGTTTGTGATGATGAAGAATATAATAAATTCCTCCTTCATCCATATTATCGGGCGTTTCATAATGCGGATAAAACAAAGCATGCAGGGGAGGTCAAAATACAACTTAAATTCGCAGGTAAATCTGATTTGAAAGCAATGCCTGTAGTTTCAGAAGCCCTCTCCATTTTTTCTGAGACGAATCCCAGGCTAAATTGGAGTACGTTCAGTTTAGATGAAAAAGTTGCGTTACTCTCTGCGAGAAGCTCTATTTCGCCCGAATTTTTCCTGATGAATACATTGACGATTTATTCCGATGCCTCTGAGGCACTTCACGGTTCTTTATATGGGTGCGCTTTGCCTACAGGGAAATATATACCGGGTGGCTCGTTTGGAGATGTGGATGCGCAGCGAGAAAATATATTAAAAAATATTGCATTACTTTACGTTCAGTTAGGGTCTCTTATACACGAGATGTTAAAGATTTTTCCCGAGAATGAGAGTGTTAAAGAACTGCTCATTGAATCGAATGAGAATCATAAAAATGCTACCGCGCTAATGAAGAAAATATTTGGTGCCTGACAAAACATCTTTAGTTTCCATTTTCCTTCCATTTCCAAACCTTCTGTGATTAGATAAAAGCCGCGAATAGAAACAAGGGAGTACTGGCCATGGCCAAACACACAGTAAAAGTAGCACAGGTTCGAAGTGATACATCTAGCTTTGGAGACAAAGAGGTGCCGCGACGGGTAGAATCACTCACCCCCTATGGGCTTGTGACTTCAAATTATGCCGCGCGTCTTGGCGATGAATTTAAGTTTTCGTGGCCGGAACGCCTCATGGCACGTCTTTGGGAAGACGAAAATCGACCGAGACACCACTATAGTGTTCCGATTGCCGTGATGGTGACACACGAATGTTCTGATAAGTGTGGGAAGGGGTTCTATATTCCCTTTGCGGACAAGCATGAATATAAGATGCCAAGTCCAGAACAGGTGAAGATCCTTAGTGCGTTGGTTCAATGGTTCGGGACGAATATAGGCAACCGATTTATCCGGGACTGCTTGGCAGCGATGGATAGAATCTATGCGTTGCCTGCAGACCAAAGAGAGAAAGCTTTCAATGAGCTTTTTGAACATAAGCCGATTACTTGAAGGAATAAGGGCGCTTGGCAACAAGCGCCCTTTTCATTTGTGTGATGAGCTTTCTTTTACGTACCTTCTGTGATTAGATAAAAGCCGACAATAGAAACAAGGGAGAATTGGCCATGGCCATATTGAAGCTGCCTGCGGGCAAGAAGGAAATCCGTGCCATCGGGTTTGATGTAGACGGGGTCTTACGAGACACGGGCAAGATGGCATACGACAATTGCTGCTCTGCAATCAAGATACTCGGCGGCAAACCGCCGAAGTTTAAAAACTTTCTTCATGAATGGGGCGGGGAACTCATCACCTACTACCGTTCATGTGGGGTTACAGCATCCGACGAAGAGATTCATCGGGTGAACCAAGGGTACATCGTCACACATGACTCGGTGAGCCCGTTTGATGATGTGCGGCAAACCGTCAAGCATTTGGATAAGAGTGGTGTCAAGGTCTTTGCACTCAGTGGGCACATGACTCACAACCTTCTCGCGTGGTTTGTCGAACATAATCTTCAAATGCGTTTTGCACATATACGTGGAGATGGACGAGACAAGAAGAAAGAGCTCGCCGATCTCTGTAAAGTCATGGGCACATCACCTTCGATTACCGGATATATCGGTGATTGGGGACAAGACATGAGAGCGGCACGAGATGTGGGCATGGTGCCCATCGGCATCACTCGCGGACATGATTCCCGAGACGTGCTCGTACACAACGGCGCGAAGCTCGTCATTGAGCATTTGGCAGACCTTTGCACACTCGTCGAGTAATTAAACAAGAAGGGGAATGAGGGCGCTTGGCAACAAGCGCCCTTTTCATTTGGTACAATATGCTCAATGTATCTCAAGTCCATCGAGCTTTCGGGGTTTAAGTCATTCGGCAAGAAGTCCGAGCTCGTTTTCACTTCGCCAATCGCGAGTATCGTCGGTCCCAACGGCTCGGGGAAGTCCAACGTCGCTGAGGCATTTCGCTTCGTGCTTGGCGAACAGTCGATGAAGTCCATGCGCTCTAAGAAGGGTGAAGACCTCATCTGGGGTGGCTCGCCTGCAATGCCGCGCGGCAATCGAGCGAGCGTGAAGGTGACATTTGATAACTCGACTCGGCTCCTCGACCTAGACTTCAAAGAAGTCGTCGTCGAGCGCGTCGTGTATCGCGACGGGCAAAACGAATACTTGCTCAACGGCTCGCAGGTGCGCCTCAAGGATGTGATTCGCTTGCTTGCTGGGGCCAACATCGGTGGCTCGGGGTATCAAATCATTTCTCAAGGCGAAGCAGACCGCATCCTCAATGCCTCACCACGTGAGCGCCGCGAAATGGTGGAAGACGCTCTCGGCCTCAAGCTGTATCAGCACAAGAAAGCCGAAGCCCAGAAGAAGTCCGAAGAGACTGCAGTCAACATCGACAAGACCAAATCGCTGCGCCGCGAGATTGCGCCACACCTCAATTTCCTGCGCATACAGGTAGAGAAAATAGAGAAAGCTCGAGAGCTCAAAGATGATCTCGCAGCAAAGATGCACGACTACCTCGCACGCGAGCACGCATGGATTACGCAGGAGGATGCGCGGCTCCTCGATGAAGGTCGTGCCTACGACGCAGAGGCCAAGAGTGCCTCCGAGAAGCTTGATGAAGCACGAAGTGCGCATGGTGCCCATGCGCATGGGCACCATGCGCAGACGATAGTGGCGGGTAATTCGGATGAAGTCCGCACGCGAGAAGCCAAGCTCTCAGAATTACGCCAAGAAGTCTCGCGCCTCGGCCGCGAGCTTGGTCGTGCCGAAGGAGCCCTCGAGGCCAATACAGTGACCGTGGAGCAAATAGTCGCAGTCCCCCATGTGCGGCAATTTATCCGCGAAGTCGAAAGCTCGCTCGTAGAGGCCGAGCGCAATGATGACATCGCCGCGGCGCGAGGACTCTTGGTGCAGGTACGCGAGCGTATCAAGTCGTTCATCGACGGGCTCTCCGGAAGTGCTCCAGAGACCCATGAAGAGAGTCGCCAGCAGGTAGAGTCGCTTACCAAATCACTTCGCGAGGCAGAGGAGACCGAGCGGCGAATTGTGGTCGAGCTTTCAGAAATCCGCACCAAGGCTGCCAAAGCACTTGAAGAGTCGCGTGAGGCGTCGTTTGCTGCACAGCGCGAGGCACTCGAGCTTGAAGGGAAGTTGCGTGAAGCGCGTGGCAATCTCGCCTCGGTACAATCACGACGCGGCCAGATTGATGTGCTGCGTGCGCGATTCGAAGAAGAAATTCGCGATGGTATCGGGCTTCTCGGAAGTGCAATTCACGGATGGGACAAGGGAGAAATCCCACAGGGCGCGCTTTCGGAAGATCGAAGTATTCAAGACAAGCGTCGTCGCGACATCGAGCGATTGAAAATAAAAATAGAGGAGTCGGGGATAGGTAATGGTGATGCGGTGATGAAAGAATTTAATACGACCAAAGAGCGTGACGAATTTCTCGGGCGCGAGCTTCTCGACCTCGAGAAATCCGCAGCGTCCTTGCAAGACATCATCGCCGATCTCGAAAAGACCATCGATGCGCGATTTACCGAAGGGCTCACGCATATCAATACCGCGCTTCATGGATTCTTCGCAAAGCTTTTCGGCGGCGGGGAAGCCAAGCTCACCGTGGAGAAGCCCAAGCGCAAGAGTAAGGAGAATCTCGATGATGAAGATGACGAAGAGAGTGAAATGATTTCCGAAGAAGAGGATTTGTATGCCGGACTCTCCATTGCAGTCACCCTTCCGCGCAAAAAGTCCCACGGGCTCGAGGTGCTCTCCGGTGGCGAACGCGCCCTCACCTCTATCGCGCTCATATTTTCAATGAGTCAGGTCAATCCCCCACCATTTCTCATTCTCGATGAGACGGATGCCGCGCTCGACGAGGCCAACAGCCGCCGCTATGCCGATATGATTCGCGAGCTCGGGCACAAGAGCCAGCTCATCGTCATTACCCACAACAGAGCGACCATGGCCGCCGCAGGCGAGCTCTATGGCGTTACGATGGGGAATGATGGCGTATCCAAGCTCCTTTCGGTCAAATTTGAAGAGGCGACCAAGGTAGCTAAGTAGCGCCTATTTGCACATAGGGCGGATTTCTGGTAGAGTGCCGAAACTATGTTAAAGATTCGATTACAGCGCGTGGGACGTATCAATAGTCCTTCCTATCGCGTTATCGTTGCTGAACACGCACGCGGTCCAAAGACCGGTAATTTCCTTGAGGTTGTCGGTACCTACAACCCAAAGAGTAAGGAGCGCGTCCTCAATGCTGATCGCATCAAGTACTGGATGTCGGTAGGTGCGAAGCCATCTGACACCATGCACAATATGCTTATCTCTGCCGGTGTCATCACAGGTAAGAAAATCAACATTCTCCCAACCATGAAGGTAGAGCCTGTCGTCGCTGAGGCTGCTCCAGAAGCAGCTCCTGCCGCTGCCGCACCTGTTGCCGAGGAAGCTGCTGCATCTGAAGAGGCTGCCGCTCCTGAAGTTGCTGCTGAGCCGGTCGCCGCCGCTGCTGAATAGTTTGGTATACTGAAAGCCTGGACTCTTTACGAGTTAACGATACAGAAAATCTATGGAACGCGATGAACAGTTTTTGGAATATGTAGTGAAGGCGCTTGCTGACACACCAGAGGATGTAAAGATCCGCCGCACCGTCGACGAGATGGGAGTACTCCTCACACTCTCGGTCAACAAAGACGACATGGGCAAGGTCATCGGCCGCTCGGGTGCAACTGCAAAGGCAATCCGCACTATCTTGCGCGTCGTCGGTATGAAAAACGACGCTCGCGTCAACCTCAAAATCGAAGAGCCGGAAGGTTCTGAAAATGATCGTCCAGCGGACGCTCCATCAGTACCGTACGTCCGCGACACGACTGTCGAGGATGTTATTAAGGATTTGAAAGGTGAATAAAGGCCTCGCTCGGCGGTAATGTGTTTGGGAGAACAACTTTTTTCTGCTGAAAAAAGTACTGTCCTCGAGCCAAGCTCTGCGGGGTCTCCCAAACACACTACCGCACTCGCTCTGCCACTACCCATATGATTCACTTTCATATCGTCACACTTTTTCCTGAATCTATTGAGCCGTATCTTTCGGCTTCGATGATTGGAAAGGCACAAGATAAAAAGAAGATTAAAGTTTCTTATTACGACCCGAAGGATTTTACGGGCGATTCGAAGCGTGCAAAGAAGGGGGAAGAACGCGTGCAGGATTCTCGCGTCGACCGACGTCCCTACGGTGGCGGCCCAGGCATGGTAATGCGCCCGGAGCCGATGCTTCGCGCCGTGGAGAAGGCGATTGGCAAGAAGAAAGGGGCAATCGTCATTTTCTTCTCGCCTTCCGGTCAACAATTTGATGAGGCGATGGCAATTGAATTTGCCCAAGCCAAACCCGCCCGTACCGAACGTGGTTCGTCACGTTCGGGCGGGCACATCGTATTTATCTGTGGCCACTATGAGGGAGTGGATGCCCGCGTCGAACAGATTCTCAAGGCCCGACATATCTCGGTCGGTCCCTATGTGCTCACTGGCGGCGAGCTTCCTGCAGCGACTCTCATCGATGCAATTGCACGCCACGTGCCCGGAGTCCTCGGCAAGGCTGAGTCGCTCGAGGCCTCTCGCGTATCAAGCTCCGAAGTATATACACGTCCGGATGTACTCAAATGGAAAGGAAAGAAATACTCGGTCCCGGAAGTCCTCAAAAGCGGCAACCATGCCAAAATAGAGCAGTGGAAGAAATCCACACGTCGGGCTTGATTTAATTCTTGCCGAGGAGTATTGTTGCGCGCAGGTTGAGATTGTGGTGCGGTAACCATAATGACCATATCACTATCCCTCTGAGTAGGGGGTGGTATTTATAGAAGAGGCCAACAAAATGTCCAAGACAAGAGACGGTGCGAATCCTAATCGTACATGTGAGTGCGGGCACTTCAAGATACGGGTACAAGGCTTTCTGGTATGCCGTGACGAAACGTGCAAATGGGAGATCAGTCGTGCAGAGAAACGCGCGCGATCTATCTCCTACTCGAATGAGCCAATCCCTACGCGTTCGGTGATGGTGCACCGTCCGGGCACGTTCATCAAGGATGAGGATGTGAGGGGGATTTCCCATCTGATAAGATCATTTCGTCCTTTACCAACATTCGAGTAGACAAGTACGCCAAGCGTTCGAAAGGCTCCCATCTGGGGGCCTTTTACTTTTCCCACAGATTCCACTTGACTCCTATCTGTGGTGCGCTATAATCCGCCGCATATGTGCTCGCAAGCCGATTGAGTTACGGATGCGCTTTTGAGTAAAGGATACAGCCTTGTTTCGGGGGAGTAGGTTACCTTTTTATAAAGTTTGCATAACTCAATAGAGATCGCATCAGAGAGTAATCTTGATGCGCACATGTCATATGGCAAAAAACCATACTGTCGCGAGTGCTAGTGTCCGACCGCAAAAGTACTTCGGGCGTTTCAATGAACCGCTCATACCGCTCCCGAGTCTCGTCGAGTCTCAGATCGGCTCCTTCCAACAGTTTGTGAAGGGAGGTGCAGAGCGCGTGTTCAAGGAGTTTTCTCCTATCAATGACCACTCAGGCAAGAAGTTTGAGATTAAGTTGGTGAAGTTCACCTTCGGCGAGCTTCGCTGGGATGAGCAATACGCCAAGCGTGCCAACAAGACCTACGAGGCACCGCTCTCGATGACGGTCTCTCTCAAGAACAAAACGACCGGCGACGAAAAGGAGCAGGAGATCTTCCTCGCTGACCTTCCTTGGATGACCGCTCACGGTACATTCATCATCAACGGTGTCGAGCGCATCATCGTCCCACAGCTCGCACGTTCCTACGGCGTGTTCTTCGAGGCTATTCCTTACAAGGCAAAGAATTACTTCGCCGCAAAGATTATTCCTTCACGTGGTGTATGGATTGAAATCGAATCTGATCCAGATGGTGCTGTGTATGTGAAGGTTGACCGCAAGCGCCGCTTCCCAGTGACGACTCTCTTGCGCGTCTTGGGTCTTACGACCGACGAGGCGATCAAAGCGAAGTTTGACTCAACTGTCGCTCGTGACTCTGTCGCGATGACACTCGTGCATGATCATGCCAAGTCCGTCGACGAGGCGTTCGTCGAAGTCTATCGTCGTTTGCGCGATGGTGACATTGCCACATCTGAGTCCGCACGTGATCACGTGCTTGCAATCATGTCGGCAGATCGTTACGACTTCTCACGCGTCGGACGTTTCCATTTCAACCGCCGTTTCGGCCTTCCTACCGACGAGAAGCATCTTCTCAATGGCACGTTGAACCTCGAAGACGTCATCCGTATCGTTGTCCACATCGCTGAGCTCAATGCTAATCCTCATGCTGAGGCTGATGACATCGACCACCTCGGCTTCCGCCGCGTACGCTTCGCAGGCGAATTGCTTGAACAGCGTATGCGCGTGGGCCTTTCCCGCATGAAGCGCAATATCCAGGACCGTATGGCGATGGTAGATCCTGAGACCTCAACTCCGGTCTCATTTGTAAACCCACGCCCATTCCAAGCTGCAATTCGTGAATTCTTCACGACCGACCAGCTCTCCCAGCTCATGCAGCAGTACAACACCCTCGATGAGATAGAGCACCTCCGCACACTCTCGACCCTCGGCCGCGGCGGTCTCACCTCTGAACGCGCCGGACTCGAAGTACGTGACGTGCACTCATCGCACTACGGTCGCGTCTGTCCTATTCACACCCCAGAAGGTAAGAACATCGGCCTCGTGCTCCACATGTCGCTCTATGCTCGTCCAAATGAATTCGGCATCATCGAGACCCCATATGCAAAGGTAGAGGGCGGCAAAATCACCAAAGAAATCGTCTACATGAACGCACTCGAAGAAGAGCAGTATGCGATAGCGCACGCTGCAATCCCACGTAGCGACAAGGGAGTGCTCACCGCTGATTTCATCGAAGTCCGCAAGAATGGCAATCCGACCATCGTCGCTCGCGAGAATGTCGACTATATGGAAGTCGCAACCAACCAGCCGTTCTCTGTTGCAACTTCACTCATTCCATTCGTTGAAAACGACGACGCCAACCGCGCACTCATGGGCTCTAACATGATGAAGCAGGCAGTCCCACTCGTGGTCCCTGCGGCACCGTTTGTTGCCACCGGCATCGAGAGCATTGCTGCTCGCGACTCTGGCCGTCTTATCCTTGCCGATGAGGCAGGAGAGGTCGTTCAATCTGATGCAAAGAAAATCAGTGTCAAAAACGCAGCTGGTAAGACCAAGGAATACCCACTCGTGAACTTCCTCCGCTCCAACGGCTTCACCACATTCCACCAGCGACCAGTCGTCGCCGTTGGTGACAGTGTGAAGAAAGGAATGCTTCTTGCTGATACTTCCACCTCGGTCGGCGGTCAGATGGCAATCGGACAAAACGTCCGTGTCGCCTTCCTCCCATGGTTCGGCTCCAACTTCGAAGACGCTATCGTCATCTCTGAGAAGCTCGCCAAGGAAGCCCGCTTCACTTCTATCCACATGGAAGAGTTTGTCTGTGTCGTCCGCGACACCAAGCTCGGACCCGAGGTCACCACTCACGACATTCCCAACGTTTCAGAATTCAAACTCCGCAATCTCGATGAAGACGGTATCGTCCGCATCGGTGCTGAAGTGCGCTCCGGCGACATTCTCGTCGGCAAGGTAACACCAAAGGGCGAGACACAGCTCACTCCAGAAGAGCGCCTCCTGCACGCAATATTTGGCGAGAAGTCCAAGGACGTCAAAGACACCTCCACTCGCATGGAAGGAGGCAAGCGTGGCCGCATCATTGGGGTCAAGGTCTTCTCTCGCGAGTCAGGGGATTCACTCGAAAGTGGCGTCATCAAGCGCGTGCACATCGAAGTCGCACAACTTCGCACCGTTTCCGTCGGCGACAAGCTCGCGGGACGTCACGGCAACAAGGGTGTCATCTCACGCATCTTGCCTGAGGAAGACATGCCATTCGACGAGCAGGGTAATCCAGTTGATGTCATTTTGACTCCACTCGGCGTTCCATCTCGTATGAACCTCGGACAGATTCTTGAACTCCACCTCGGTCTTGCTGCAGATATGCTCGGCTATCAGGCAATCGTTCCGTCATTTGCCGGAGCTACGGAGGCCGAAATCCGCAATGAGCTCACTGAAGCAGGCGTTGACCCATCAGGTAAGCGCAAGCTCTTCGATGGTCGCACCGGCGAGGCATTCGCTCAGCCTGTGTCCGTCGGCGTCATGTACGTCTTGAAACTTCACCACATGGTCGAGGACAAGATTCACATGCGCTCTATCGGACCATACTCACTCACCACCCAGCAGCCACTCGGCGGCAAGGCACAAAACGGCGGTCAGCGTGTGGGCGAAATGGAAGTGTGGGCATTCCTCGGCTACGGCGCTGCATACTCACTGCGCGAAATTCTTACCATCAAATCAGACGACATCCTCGGTCGCTCCGCAGCATTCGACGCAATCGTTTCCGGCAATCGCATCGAGGAGAGCAACACTCCTGCGACGTTCAACGTGCTCGTCCGTCACTTACGAGGTCTCGGAATCGATATCGAGTTCCGCGAAAAGGGTTCTCAGGTCTAATCATTAATAATTCTCACATCACATCTATATGGCAACACCAAAAAAGAAAGACGGCATCCCTTTGGACTTCGATGCAGTGACGATGCGTCTCGCCTCTCCGGAGCGCGTGCACGAATGGTCAAGTGGAGAAATAACGAAACCTGAGACCATCAACTACCGCACCCAGCGCCCCGAGAAGAACGGTCTCTTCGACGAGCGCGTCTTCGGTCCTGAGAAGGATTACGAATGTTACTGCGGTAAGTACCGTGGCATCCGCTTCCGAGGCATCATCTGTGAGAAGTGCGGCGTGGAAATCACGCGCGCTATCGTCCGCCGCGAGCGCATGGGTCACATCGATCTCGCTACACCTGTGGCACACATATGGTTCCTCCGCGGCATCCCTTCACGCATCGCTTTGATGCTTGGCCTCTCTGCGACTGAAGTAGAGAAGGTTGTCTACTTCGCGGGCTACATCGTGACTTCGGTCAACGAGACTGAGCGCGAGCGTTTGCTCAAGGATCTCGAACTTGAGTTTGCACTCAAGACCAAGTCCGCTGCAAATGCAGATGTAAAGACCGAGCTCAAAGAGAAGGCAACGAAGGCTAAGAAAGAAATCGAATCCATCAATCAGGGAGTCGTCTTCGACGAAGCATCCTACCACCTCTATGCGGTGAAATACGGAGCAATGTTCCGTGCTGCTATCGGTGCAGAGGCGCTTTACACTATTCTCAAATCAATCGACATCAACGCATTTATTAAGTCACTCAAAGAGCAGCAGGAAAAAGCTGGTGCAGCTGAACGCGACAAATTGAAGAAGCGTTTGGGTCTTGCAGAAGCACTCCAGCGTGCAGGCGTACGCCCTGAGTGGATGTTCATGACATCTCTTCCGGTTGTCCCTCCGGCACTTCGTCCGATGGTCGCTCTTGAAGGAGGTCGCCATGCATCGTCCGACCTCAACGACCTCTACCGCCGCGTCATCAATAGAAACAACCGCCTCAAGCGCTTGCTTGCTATTCACGCACCAGAGGTTATCCTCCGCAACGAAAAGCGCATCTTGCAGGAAGCAGTCGACGCACTCCTCGACAACTCAATGCGCCGTGGCGCAGGAGTACTCGGTATCCTCGGTGGTCGCCGCCGTGCACTCAAGTCACTCGCTGATTACCTCAAGGGCAAGCACGGATACCTCCGTCAAAACCTTCTCGGTAAGCGCGTGGACTACTCGGGCCGCTCCGTCATCGTCGTGGGACCTGATCTCGCGCTCGATGAATGCGGACTTCCCAAGCACATGGTGCTCGAACTCTTCCGCCCATTCGTCATTCACGGATTGCTCGCACGCGAGCTCGCATACAACATCCGCGGAGCAGGTCGTCTCATCGAAGACGAATCTCCTGAGGTCTGGCCAATTCTCGAAGAGGCTATCAAGGGCAAGTACGTACTCCTCAATCGTGCACCAACACTTCACCGTCAATCAATCCAGGCATTCCGCCCGGTCCTCATCGAAGGCAACGCAATCCAAGTGCACCCACTCGTGTGTCCTGCATACAACGCAGACTTCGACGGCGACGCAATGGCTGTCCACGTGCCGCTCTCAGAAGCAGCACAGATGGAAGCGCGCCGCATCATGTCCGCTGCTAAGAACGTCCTCAAGCCTGGCTCGGGCGACGTCGTCGTTGCATCCAAGCTTCTCGACATCGTGCTCGGTTGTTACTGGATGACAAAGACAGTCGTCGGTATGAAGGGAGATGGGAATGCATATCCTTCGACCAACGCCGCTATCACTGCATACGACTTCGGCGCAATCGACATCCGCGCAAAGATTCGTGTCCTTCCAAGTGAGAACAAAAAGTACGCAGCATACGAAGGCAAGGTCTTCGAGACCACTGTCGGTCGCTTGCTCTTCAACTCGGCCCTTCCTAATGACTTCCCTTACTTCAACGAGGAAGTCACCAACAAGCGAATGGGAGAGCTCGTCCGCAACCTCGTACTCCACTACAAGCTCGATGGTGTCCCTGCAATTCTCGACAGTATCAAGCGCTTCGGCTTCCGCTATGCGACCCATGCGGGCATCACCTGGTCTATCTCGGACGTCATCGTCCCTGATATTAAGGAAGAGATGCTTGATGCAGGCCGGAAAGCTGCCGCCAAGGAGCAAGAAAACTTCGACAACGGTCTTCTCACCAACGACGAACGCCGCCGCGCCACGATTGAAATCTGGGCTAAAATTTCCGGCGAATTGCGCAAGCACGTCGTCGAAGCACTTGATCCTCACGGACCAGTGCACGACATGATTACCTCAGGCGCTCGCGGCTCGGTCGTGCAGCTCCACCAGATGGCCGGTATGAAGGGTCTCATCACCAACCCCCGCGGAGAGGTCATCGAATTCCCAATCACTTCAGCGCTCAAACAAGGTCTTACTCCAATCGAGTACTTCATTTCGACTCACGGTGCTCGTAAGGGTCTTGCCGACACCGCACTCAACACTGCGCGCGCTGGCTACCTTACTCGCCGCCTCTTCGATGTCGCTCACGACGTCGTGGTGCTCGAAGCAGACTGTGGTACTAAGGAAGGCATCATCATTCCTCGCCCAGGCAAGGAAAACATCGGAGGTTCCTTCGGCGATCGCTTGAACGGTCGCGTCCTTGCCAACGACGCAGTCGATGGTGACAAGATCGTCTACAAGCGCAACCAACTCCTCAATCGTGACGATGCCAAGGTGGTGGAAGAAAGTGGCCTTGCAGAAGTTACTGTCCGTTCCCCAATGACCTGCCGCGTCGCTCGTGGTGTGTGTCAGAAGTGCTACGGTATGGACCTCTCGCTCGGAGAGCTCGTGGATATCGGCGAGGCAGTCGGCGTCATCGCCGCTCAGGCAATCGGCGAGCCAGGTACTCAGCTCACGATGCGTACATTCCACACCGGAGGCGTTGCAACAGCAGGCGGCGACATCACGATGGGTCTTCCACGTGTCGAAGAAGTCTTCGAAACCCGCAACCCTAAGCTTCCAGCGACAATCGCTCGCGTATCAGGCGTCGTTTCCGACCTCATCAAGGAAGGCCAAGAGACTATCATTGTCATCGTTCCTGACGTGGCCTCGACGGCGAAAACCGTCAAGGGTGCCAAGAAAGAAACTGAATTCCGCGTGCACCCACTTCGCACTATCGTGGTCAAGGTGGGCGACACCGTCACGAAGGGCGACTTCCTTACCGACGGCTCAGCTGATCTCGAAGAGTACTTCACTTATGCTGGCAAGGAGAAGGCGCAGGACTACATCATCTCTGAGGTCATGCGCATCTACGAGCTTCAGGGTGTATCAACCGCGCGCAAGCACCTTGAAATCATCGTCAAGCAGATGTTCTCTCGTGTCTCCGTTACCGCATCAGGCGACACCGGAGTCTCAGCAGGGGAAATCATCACGGACTTCGAGTTTGATCGCATCAACAAGACTCAGAAGGAGGCAGGTGGTGAGTCTGCAAAGGGCAAGCAACTCTTGCTCGGCATCACCGAGGTCTCGCTCACACGTGCGTCATTCCTCTCGGCAATTTCCTTCCAAAACACACCTCGCAAGCTCGCAGAAGCTGCGGTCTCAGGTGCAGTGGACCGTCTCATCGGTCTCAAGGAGAACGTCATCATCGGTCGCTTGATCCCAGCAGGCACAGGCTTTGCAGGATCCAAGAAGGCTGCAATGATTACCGAAATGGAAGCAGAGCTTGCCGCACAGGCAGTGGCAGCAATGCCAACTGCAACTCCAGAAGCTGAAGTCACAGCAGAACGCTAAATTACTTAAGCGTTGTAGCCCCCAATAGCCGCCCGAAAGGGCGGCTATTGACATTTGTCAAACAGGTGTATATAATACTTTTTAGTAACAAACAGAAATAGAAACCTCTCAAGGAGAATGCGCCATGAACTATAAGACGCTACTTGCATACTTCCTCATTTATGTTGCAGGATATAACAACGGTCGCGGGGATGAGATATTCAGCACGGCGGGCATCAGCCCATGGGACTCAATCGTGGGTAATTGGGATTCTGGTTACTACGGTAATGTGGCCATAGGAACCGCATTTTTCATCTTTACACCAGTTTGTCTCCTTATTGCGTGTTCTCTTCTTTTTTACCCATTAGTCTTCAAAAGAGCGTGATTGGGATGATAATCACAAGTCCGACGAGAAATCGCCGGACTTTCGCTTTTTGAACAAATCGATGGAAGTCTAAACCTTTTATCTTATAGCCGCCCGAAAGGGCGGCTATTGACATGGGGGAGTATTATCCCTATAGTTTTAAAAGAGGAGGAACAAATGACAAAAGAAAAGATTCAAGCTTTGGGACTGGTTGGTGGCGGCGGTATCTTGGTAATTGCCGCAGTGATTCTTATCGGCGGGAACCGCTGTATGCTGGCGATTGACGCCGTGATGCTCATCTCTATTCTTTTATTCTTTACAACATAAGCCGGCAGGTGACATAACCTTTGCGAAATCAAAGTCCGGCGAGAAATCGCCGGGCTTTCGCTTTTACATATAGGAAGGTGCATAATTACACATATGAAGAAATACAAGATAGTCGTTTATGTTCCCGAATCGCATGGAGATATATTGCGCGAAGCATTGGGCAATGCTGGTGCGGGTAAGATTGGGAATTATTCCTTCTGCACATTTACCTCAAAAGGTACTGGTCGCTTCAAGCCAGGAGTCGGAGCCAATCCTACCGTTGGTGAAGTTGGCAACATCGAGGCGGTTGAAGAGGAACGCATCGAGACCGTCTGTTCAGAAGACAAACTCTCAGATGTGCTCAGTGCGATAAAGGCTGTTCACCCGTACGAAGAACCAGCGACTGATGTCTATCTTCTTGAGATAGATGATACAGTTTCCTTATGAGAGAAAATAAGTGGAAGACTGTATCTACGAAAGAGTCATACAAGACTCCTTACTTTTCTGTTCACGAAGACGATGTGATTCGTCCCGATGGTACTCCCGGTACATATTATGTCATCGAACAAAAGTCGGCGATTATGATCGTGGCCATAAATAAAAACAACGAAGCATATCTCATTGGACAATATCGCTATACTACCAACATGTTCTCATGGGAGATTCCTGGTGGAGGATACGAAGGGGGTGATGAGCTAGAAGAAGCGAAGCGTGAGCTTCTTGAGGAGACAGGATTACAATCTGACGAGTGGGAAAAGCTCGGCACCTTCCAAGTGCTAAACGGACAAGCAAACCATCTTGCTGAAGTCTTTCTTGCAAAGAACGTTGAACAAACAGGGAATAATAAACAGGCAGACGAAGGTATTTCAGAAATGCGCAAAGAGTCATTTTCGTCAATCTTCGCAATGATTAAATCTGGAGAATTGATGGACGCGGAATCCATTACTTCATTGACGATGGCAGCTCTACGGCTGGGTGTTATGTAGGGGAATCAATATTATTTCAAAACCTGGAACAATGCTTTAAAGCCTACAAAAGCGTATACTGGCCCTATGTCAGATACCGTCCAACAAATCAAAGACCGACTCAGTATCACTGATGTCGTTTCCCAATACGTGAAGCTCGAGCGCGCTGGCGTCACGCTTCGCGCACGCTGCCCATTTCATGCGGAGCGCACACCGTCGTTCACCGTCTCTCCCGAGCGCGGGACGTATCACTGCTTTGGATGTGGGGTAGGCGGTGACATATTTTCATTTGTAGAAGCAATAGAGGGACTCGACTTCAAGGGCGCACTCAAGATGCTTGCAGACAAGGCTGGCGTTGAGATTGTCTACTCGGGTGGTCGCGGTGAGGAGAAAGATACTAAGGGGCGACTCTTTGAGCTTATGGAAGTGGTGACTATTTTTTATGCATCGCGGCTCGATGATGCAGCGCGCGCATATCTCAAAGAGCGCGGCATGGAAGAGGCGACACTCAAGAACTTTCGCGTCGGGCTCGCAGGCAATGCATGGAGTGACGCATGTGAGTATTTAAAGTCCAAGAAATTTACCGATGCCGAGATAGTGGAAAGCGGTATCGGCAAGAAGAATGACCGCGGGGGGATTCTCGACAAATTCCGCAATCGCATCATGTTTCCGATAAGTGACACGGCAGGCCGCGTCATCGCCTTCTCTGGTCGTTCCTTTGGCGAGCATGCATCTCCCGAGGCGCCCAAATATCTCAATAGTCCTGAGACGCCGCTCTACCACAAGTCGCGTGTGCTTTATGGCTTTGATAAGGCAAAGATAGAAATGCGCAAACACTCCTGCGCGGTCCTCGTCGAAGGGCAGATGGATTTACTCGCATCCCAGCAGGCAGGGTGGGGCAATACGGTTGCCGTCTCGGGCACGGCTTTCACTCCTGAGCACGCGGCCCTCATCAAGCGCATGACCGACAACATCGTGGTCGCGCTCGACGCCGATGCCGCCGGCATCAAGGCAGCAGGGAAGGCCTCGCGGGTGGCGCTCGCTGCTGGGCTCAATGTGAAGGTTGCGCAATTACCCGCTGGCCTCGACCCGGCAGATCTCATTCTCAAAGATGGAAAGGATGCGTGGAAGTCTGCCATTCGGGATTCAAAAGACATCATTACGTTTTTGCTCGATGTATTACATGAACACGCCAAAAGCCCCGACATCTTTCGTCGGTCGGTGGAGGCTGTAGTGCTCCCATTCTTGCAGGATGTGCAGAGTCCTATCGCGCGCGAACAGTACGTGCATGAAATCGCGGCACGCCTCGGAGTTTCCGACGCCGCCATCACACAGGCAGTTGCAAAGCTTCCCGAGACGCATCAGCAATCAGAAGTCAACGCGCCTGCTCCCGTGCCTCCTGCGACGACTGCACCAACATCATCTCGTAATCTTGGTGTCGAGCGCGCACAGCAAGCATTCTCTATTCTCTGGTGGCAGGGGACACTCACCAAACCCGAACTTGATATCAATATCTATGAGAAAGAAATTCTTGAAGCAGTTGGGGAGGATGTATTTGCGCAGTTGCAACTCATGAGTGAAAGTGAGCGAGAAAATCTCCGCTTTGCCGCTGAGCGATTGCACCCGGAAGGCACGGTGACCGCTGCCGCGAAGTCACTTTTGCATGTGATTATCAAGGAGCGCCTCCATCGGGATTTGGTCATTGCTCGAGAAGCCTTGGTACAAGCCGATATTTCGGGGGACGGGGAGCTCGAGGAGAAGCTTATGGCTACATGCGCACTGTTAACAACTCGCATTGCGCAATTGCACGCAACAGTGTAGATTGTCTGTCACGTCTCGCGTTTACTAGTTTGGCTCAAAATGTGAAAGAAAAGGCCTCTAGAAACGGTAAGACCTATTAAGGACACCCTCTACTCCCGAGATGGAGAGACGGGGTCCTTGTCGCGTTTTTTATACTACCTAGGACTTATATGGCTACTACAAAAAAGACCCCAAAAACAGCTAAAAAAGCAAAAGCCGCACCAAAGAAACGAGTCGTCGTTTCTGTCAAAAAGACTACCCGCCCGGTCAAGAAATTTGCTTCTCGCACTACTTCTCCACGTGCCAATCGTTCTG
>Ga0207933_1000915_pt1 | contig 25172 bp, 27 predicted proteins | sample NGESurdeep092012_4_FD_184488 | JGI IMG/M metagenome (GOLD analysis project Ga0207933, IMG submission 184488) | Arctic peat soil microbial communities from Barrow, Alaska - NGEE Surface sample F53-3 deep-092012 (SPAdes) | ecosystem: Environmental > Terrestrial > Soil > Wetlands > Peat ... | reverse complement strand
CTCCTCGGGCTCCCCGAAGCGTCCCATCGGCACGTGGACCAGACGGCGCGCGGCGCGCTCGGGGTCCTTGGCGAAGAGCTCGATCAACAAGGGCGTGTTGACCGGTCCCGGGCACAGTGCGTTCACACGGATCTTCTCGCGCGCGAACTGGACCGCGAGTTCTCGGCTCATCGCCAACACGCCACCCTTGGACGCGGTGTAGGAGATCTGTGACGTCGCCGACCCGAGGACCGCGACGAAGGACGCCGTATTGATGATCGAGCCGCCGCCGCGCTCCTGCAGATGCGGGATGCCGTACTTGCAACAGAGGTAGACCGACGTCAGGTTGACGTCCTGGACCCTCTTCCAGGCGTCGAGGCCGGTCGTGAGGATCGAATCATCGTCGGTCGGAGAGATGCCGGCGTTGTTGAACAGCACGTCGATCCCGCCGTAGACCTCGACGGTCCTGTCGTACATCGCGATCACACTCCGTTCGTCGGCGACGTTCACCTGCACGAACAGTGCGCCGATCTCTTGAGCGACCTCGGGCCCGTGCTGGTCGTCGAAGTCCGCCACGACGACGCTCGCGCCTTCGGCCGCGAAGCGACGCGCGGTCGCTCGACCGATCCCACTCGCGGCACCCGTGATGACCGCAACCTTGTTGTCCAGACGACCCATCATTCCTCCGTTGAGATAAATACGTTCTTTTCTTCACTGAAACTGCGCAAGGCGTCCGGTCCGAGTTCGCGCCCGATCCCGGACTGCTTGTAGCCCCCGAAGGGCGTCGAATAGCGCACCGACGAGTTCGAGTTGACCGAGAGGGCGCCGGTCTCGACGGCGCGCGCGACGCGCAGCGCCCGCGCGACGTCGCGCGTCCAGATCGATCCGGAAAGTCCGTAGGGACTGTCGTTCGCGATACGGACCGCCTCGGCTTCACTCTCGAAGCGCAGCACCGACACGACCGGTCCGAAGATCTCCTCGCGAAAGGCGCGGTCCGTGCCGTCGGTCGATTCGAGCACCGTCGGCGGGTACCAGAACCCCGGTCCCGATGGAGCAGTGCCCTTGAAGGCGACCGAGGACTCATCGACGAAGGAGTCGACGCTCGTGCGCTGTCGCGCTGAGATGAGCGGTCCCATCTCGGCGTCTTCGTCGCACGGGTCGAGGACGCGAAAGCCCTTGACCGCGACCTCGAACAGCTCCATGAAGCGCTCGTAGGCCGAGGCCTCGACGAGGATCCTCGAGCGTGCACAGCAGTCCTGGCCGGCGTTGTCGAATACCGCCGAAGGGGCACCGGCGGCGGCGCGCTCCAAGTCCGCGTCGGCGAAGATGACGTTGGCGCTCTTGCCGCCGAGCTCGAGCGTCACGCGCTTCACCTGCTCGGCGCAACCGGCCATCACCTTCTTGCCCATGTCACTCGAACCGGTGAAACAGACCTTGCGCACGGCCTCGTGCGTGACGAATCTCCAACCCACGACGCCGCCGTCACCGGGCAGTACTTGAAAGACCCCCTCGGGAAGTCCGGCCTCGAGTCCGAGTTCGCCCAGACGCATCGCCGTCAGTGGCGTCAGCGTGGCGGGTTTGAGGACGACGGTATTGCCGGCCGCGAGGGCCGGCGCGAATCCCCAACCGGCGATCGGCATCGGGAAGTTCCACGGCACGATGATGCCCACGACGCCGAGCGGCTCATAGAACGTGAGGTCAACGCCACCCTCGACCGGGATCTGCTTGCCGCTGTGACGTTCCGGCGCGCCCGAGTAGTAGGCGAGGACGTTGCGGACGTTGCCGGCCTCCCAGCGGGCGTTCCCAATCGTGTGGCCCGAGTTGGCGACCTCTAACTGTGCCAGCTCTTCGATGTGGTCGTCGACCACTTGGGCGAAGGAGCGCAACAGGTGCGCGCGCCCCGCCGGCGACACGTCACGCCATTCGGTCGCGACTTGTGCGGCGCGCGCGATCGCGCGGTCGGTCGCTTCGAGATCGAAGAGTTCGACCTCGGTGACCGCTACCTCGGTGGCGGGGTTGAGGACCGACAGCGTGCTCATAGCCGTTCGAAACCCCGGTAGCGCTCCCAGTCGGTCACGGCCGCGTTGAACGCGTCAATTTCGACGCGCGCGGCGTGCACGTAGTGATCAACGACCTCGTCACCGAACGCGGCGCGCGCGACGAGGCTCTGATCGAACAGCTCGGTCGCTTCGGCGAGCGTCGTCGGTACGCGCGCGGAGTCGGCTTCGTAGGCGTTGCCGACGAAGATCGGCGGCAACGCGAGCTGGTCGTCGATGCCCTGGAGACCGGCCGCGACGAGCGCCGCGACGGCGAGGTAGGGATTGACGTCACCGCCGGGGGTTCGACATTCGAAGCGCAACGACGGACCGTGGCCGACGACGCGAAAGGCGCAGGTGCGATTGTCGTATCCCCAGAGTAGGGCCGTCGGGGCGAACGATCCGGCGACGAATCGCTTGTAGCTGTTGATGTTCGGCGCGAGCAGCACCGAGAGCTCGCGCGAGTGAGCGAGCAGTCCTGCCAAGAAGTGCTCGAAGAACTCGGAGAAACCGTGCTCGCCGTCACCGGCGAAGACCGGCTGGTTGTCCTTGTCGCGCAGCGAGAGGTGGATGTGACACGAATTACCCTCGCGCTGGTCGTACTTCGCCATGAAGGTGAGACTGACGCCTTCTTGGGCCGCGATCTCCTTCGCGCCCAATTTGAACAGACCGTGTTCGTCGCACTTCTCAAGAAGCGTGTCGTACTTGAAGGCGACTTCGTGTTGCCCGAAGTTGCATTCGCCCTTGACCGATTCGACGACCATGCCCGCGGCGCGCATCGAGCGTCGAATGCGACCTAGGAGGGGTTCGATGCGCGACGTTCCCTGGATCGAATAGTCGACGTTGTACTGGTTCACCGGCGTCATGTCGCGGTAGCCGGCCTCCCAGGCCTGCTCGTAGGTGTCCTCAAAGACGATGAACTCGAGTTCCGTGCCGGTGATGCCGGTCCAGCCGCGCTCTCGGAGGCGCTCGATTTGGGCGAGGAGGATCTGTCTTGGTGACGGCGCGACGGGAACGCCCTCGACGGTCTCCACGTCGGCGAAGATGATGACCGTCTTGTCGTGCCACGGCACGAGACGCGTCGAAGAGAAATCAGGCTTGAACGCGAGGTCGCCATAGCCGCGCTCCCACGAGGTGAGCGCGAAGCCGTCGACGGTGCGCATGTCGACGTCCGAGGCGAGCAGGTAACTGCAGCCCTCGACGACACCGTCGGCCAATTCGTCGAAGAAGTACGAGGCGTCGAGACGCTTGCCCTGCACACGGCCCTGCATATCGGTGATGGCGACGATGATGGTGTCGATCTCGCCCTCTTCGACCAGGGCGACGAGTTCGTCACGTGAGGGCCGACCGGCGATGTGTGTGGTCACGTTTGCTCCTTGGATCTCCGACGTCCGACCAGCGGGCGAGGACGATTTTCAATCTCGGTGTCGAGGCTACTCAAAGAACGATGAAACGTTTTTTGTAACGTAATCGATGAGGGAGTTGAAGCGGCGCGTGACTCCGGTCCGGGTGACGACTACTTCGTGAGCACCTTCACGTCAACGCGCGTGACGGCGTCAATCGAAAGCGAAATGACACTAAGTCGTCGCGCCACTTGTTCGTCAGGACGAAACGCACGCACGTTCTCGACAGTTCGGGTTTGACGGGCAACGGTGTGAACACAATTTCTAGTGCTCAGAGCCCGGGAAAGTTCTAGTATCTGGCTCAATGGTATAGGCCATTTGAATCGAGGGGGATTTCAGTGTCTGACGGAAGTGTGCCAATTACTTCGAGCGCGTTGAGCGACGAGGAACAGTTGCATCAGATGGGCTACGCCCAAGAACTCAACCGAGGGATGAGCAAGTTCTCGAACTTCGCGATCTCGTTCACGATCATCTCTATTCTTTCCGGTTGCCTCACACTGTACGGCTTCGGTCTCGAACACGGCGGGCCGCCAACCATGCTCTGGGGCTGGTTGATCGTCGGTGGACTCGTCCTGCTCGCTGGAATGTCAATGGCCGAAATTTGCTCGGCCTATCCCACGGCCGGAGGTCTCTACTACTGGTCGGCGAAGTTGGCCCCGGGAAAGAGTGGTCCGATCTGGTCATGGTTCACCGGATGGTTCAACCTGCTCGGTCAGGTCGCCGTGACGGCCGGCATCAGTTTCGGTTGCGCCTTTTCCGCGTCGGCGTTTCTCGCGCTCTTCACCAATCAGCAGTACTGGCTCTCACCGGGACACACGATCACGATCTTGGCCGTCATCCTCTTCGTCCAAGGACTCCTCAATACGTTCGGGGTGAGCATCGTCTCGCTGCTGAACCGCATTTCGGTGTGGTGGCACTTGGTGGGCGTCGCGGTCATCGTGGTGATCTTGTTCATCTCGCCCACGTCGCACAGTCACCAGTCGGCGTCATTCCTATTCGGCACCGCCGGGTGGCACGCCTTCGCGGGACTCTCGGGCTATTCGATCCCGTTCTACGTCTTTCTGATTGGACTGTTGAACGCTCAGTACACGTTCACCGGTTATGACGCGTCGGCGCACGTGACTGAAGAGACGCTCAACGCGTCGACGGCGGGACCGAAGGGCATCGTGAATTCGATCTGGATCTCACTCGTGGCCGGATTCATTCTGCTGCTCGGTGTCTCGATCGCCATTCCTCATCACTTCCCAGTCAGCATCGGCGGCGTCGTGTTCCCCAACTACGCCGCGGTCGCGACGAACGCCGTTCCGTGGGCGGTGATCTTCGAGTACTCCGCCGGGCGCGTCCTGGCCGAGTTGCTGATTCTGGTCGTCATCGGCGCTCAATTCTTCTGTGGCACCGCCTCGGTCACGGCGAACTCACGCATGATCTACGCGTTCTCGCGAGACGGGGCAGTGCCGTTCTCCGAGTTCTGGCACAAAGTCTCGAAGAAGAGCCGTGTTCCCGTGCACTCCGCGTGGTTCGGTGCGGTGGGTGCGTTCATCCTCTCGCTCCCGTACATGAAGAGCTACGCCGCCTACGGCGCGGTCACGTCGATCGCCGTCATCGGTCTTTACATCGCCTACATCATCCCGGTGCTCCTTCGGCGCATCAACGGTGCGGCGTTCAAGCCCGGTCCGTGGGTCCTGGGCAAGATGGGTCCACTAATTGGCTGGGTCGCGATCACGTGGGTCACGATTATCGTCGTGCTCTTCATGTTGCCGCAGTTTTCTCCAGTCACGGCGAACTCGTTCAACTACGCGCCCGTCGCGGTCCTCGTTGTGCTCGGCTTCGCGGGCATCTGGTACGCGGTGTCGGCGCGCCGGTGGTTCAAGGGACCGAAGATTCAAGGTACGCCCGAAGAGCTTGCCGCCATTGAGCGCGAGTTGAGTATCTAACTCCCGCCAGCGTCCCCTCCCACTTCTGAGAACTTCGGGAGTTGGAGGGGACGCTTCGCGAACGCGCGACCGTTGTCAGACTCCCATTTGAGGAGTCAACGTGTCATCCATCGAACTATTCGAAGATGCGAACTCGTGCTGGCGCGACTTCGCTGACGTCATGGCGGCCGGCCTATCGCGCGTCTTGCTCTACGGACCGTCGGGCACGGGTAAGACCTACGCAGCGCTGCATCACGGGGTGGGTATCAACCCCGCGGAGCGACTCGTCTGCACCGAGGACCTGACCTCCGGTGAGATTACGGGCACCTGGATGCCCGTCGGTGAGAACCGGTGGGAATGGCGCGAGGGTCCGGCGATTCGAGCCTGGCGAGGACTCGGTGGACTGGGCGGTCGACTCGTCGTTGACGAAGTCGACCGCGCCTCGGGCGACGCACTCAGCACCTTGCTCGCGATGACCGACTCACCCGAATCGGCGCGTTGGCGAAATCCCGAGACGAGCGAATGGGTCCGTCCGGGCCCCCAGTTCTCGGTCGTGATGACTACGAATATCGATGATCTCGAGGACATACCGCTCTCTCTGCGCGACCGATTCCCCGTGAGCATTCGCATCGACCGACCGCACGTGTCGGCGGTGGCGAGTCTCGGCGGGGATCTTCGCGGCCCGGCTCTGGCCGGTTCGCTCGGACCGGCCGGCCGGCGCGTCTCGCTGCGCAGCTTCTACGCCTTCGACGAATTGCGCCGACACCTCGGATCACCACGTGCCGCACAGTTGGTCTTCGGTGCGGACAACGCGACGAGCGTCCTCGACGCGCTGGCGATCGCTTCGATCACGTGAGCGTCGTGCATCCGGAATTGGTGACCGGCCGCCAGGACGGCTTCGTCGACGCTCCGTGGACCGTGAAGCCGGGTTCGACTCGTCGCGGCGAAGCGAGCTGCAACTTGACGGAGCGGATCCTTGAAGTTCCCCTCGGCACTGACGCGACGTCTCGAGTGGTACGGGCCCACGAGCTGATGCACGCTCGCGTCAGCCCTCACGTGATCGATCACTACGGAGCCCTCGATGAGATGGCGCCTCGAGCACTGGAGTGCGCCGAGGAATTGCGGATCAATACGCTCATCGCTCGTCTGGGTTTCGACGTGTCGCTCCTATGCGACGGATCGGAGAAGGGCGGCGCGCGAAGGATCGCCCAAAGCCATGACTGGTCCGAGGCCCTCTGTTTCTTGATGGCCGTCCTCGGTACCGGGGGAGAGAAACCGTTCCTCGCGGGCATCCGACAGATCGAACCATCGTGGATGTCGGGCCTTCGCGCCGTGCGCAAGCGAGCACTGGGCCTCATGGGTTCGCTCACCAGTACGTCTCTCGGCGCGACGATATTGAACGACGAGCAGTTGCCGAGCGGCTACGCCAACTCGAGCGTCGTACTGGCTCGCATCCTCAGCCAGTCGATGGCCGCACGACCGCCGACGACCCCCGAAGAGTTGCGCTCCTTTCGGCGTTCCCTCGAACCGGGCGGTCGCCGCTCACCGACGGGGAGATTCGCGCCATTGGTATTCGACGACGCGGTACCGATGTCAGCTCGTCCGCGAGGTGCCGGTCTGCGTCGCCCGAGGGCGAGTACGAGCGGTCTGACGATGCGGTATCCAAGTCGACTCCTCACCGACGAAAGGAAGCGAGCCTTCGCGCGACGGTCGAAATTCCATGGCGGCATCGTGATCATCGATCAGTCGGGATCGATGGACATCGATGACGCGTCGTTGTCGACGCTGCTGCGCCGTGCACCGGATGCGCTCGTCGTGGGTTACAGCCATCGTCCCGGTGACCGCGGGATCACCCCGAACGCGTGGATCTTGGCCGATCGAGGATCGGTGGCGACGACGATCCCATCGGGCAACGTCGGCAACGGCGTCGACGGCGCGGTGCTCAAGTGGGCGCTTCGCCACCGAACGAACTCTGAGCCGATCGTCTGGGTCACTGACGGTCAGGTCACTGACTCCCACGATCATCCCGATGATCGGTTGAGCGTCCAGTGCGCTGAGTTGGTACGACGCCACCGGATCCGACTCGTGAAGGAACTGGGCGGCGCCGGACGGGCACTCACGTACGGAGGTGCCACGAGTCGTTCGCAACTGTCCTCATTTGGACGAGTGGGGCGCAAGATCCTTGAAATGAAGACGTTTTAGCCCTCTTGTCACAGCGGCAACTTACTCTTGCAACGAACACTTGTTCGCCTTACACTATACGAACAGGTGTTCGTGAAAGGGGCCAGCCATGGCGGCAGTCGAGGTGGTGGAGTTCGAGGAGTTTGAAGAGCACGCTGAGCGACCGTACCTACGCCTGGTGAGCACGCCCGAGGTCTTTCGAACCGGTCCTTCGTTGGCGAAGCGACGCGCGGCCCGCGCGCTCATGATGAAGCGTCGTCGACGCACGTTGGTCGCGCTGGCGTTGACGCTCGGTCTCGTCATCCTGGCGTGGCCGGGACACGCCTTCGGCGGAGAGACCGGTGCAGGACTTTCCGGCGATCTGGCCAATAGCTCGGTACTCGCCTCAGGCATGAACTACGTGGTCCAGCCGGGCGATACGGTCAATTCGATCGCCCGAATGATGAACCCAGTCGATTCCAACCTGGCCCGGACCGCCCTCGTGCGCGAGCTCGATTCTTCGGTCGTCGTGCCCGGTGAGCGCGTCCTGATCCCCTAAATTTCAAGGGAATTGGGTGTATCCTCAAGGCATGCGCTGTCCCTTTTGTTCGGCGGACGACGACCGCGTCGTTGATTCGCGCCTCGCTGAAGACGGCGTAGCCATCCGGCGTCGACGCGAGTGCTCGAACTGCAATCAGCGTTATACGACGTTCGAGCGGATCGAGGAGATCGGCCTGTACGTCGTCAAGCGCTCCGGTGAGCGCGAACCCTTCGATCGCGCGAAGATCCTGCGCGGCATGCGCGCGGCCACCAAGAACCGACCGGTCGAGGAAGAGGTCCTCGAGGCCCTCGTCACCGCGATCGACGAATCGATGCGCCTGCTCAATCGAGACGTGACCAGTGAGGAGGTCGGGATGGCGTCACTCGAAGCCCTACGCGACGTCGACGACGTCGCGTACGTCCGATTCGCTTCGGTCTACAAGGGGTTCGAAGGGACCGAGGACTTCGCGCGAGAGATCGGCATGCTCGTGAAGACCACCGCTCCCAAATTGCGCGGCTGATGCGCGCACTCAACCTCGAGCCCCAGTGCGCCATGGCGATTTACGCTCATCCCGACGACGCCGACGTGGCGGCCGGGGGACTGCTCGCCCAGTGGGCCCACGACGGTTGCGCGGTGCACCTCGTGGTCGTGTGTGACGGCGACAAGGGTTCCCACGTACTCACCGCCGACGCCGGAGCCGTGCGCGAAGTGCGCGGCGCCGAGGTCGAGTTCGCGGCTGACCTCCTCGGCGCGGCGACCGTCACGAGACTTCAACGACCGGACGGTGAAGTCGACAACGACGTGGAACTGCGCTCCGCACTGGTGGGGCTGATCCGTCAGTACCGCCCCGAGGTCGTCGTCGGGCCCGACCCGACGGCGACGTTCTTCGCCGGCGTCTACGTGAATCACCGTGATCACCGTGAGACCGGCTGGGCTCTCCTCGACGCGGTCGCCCCCGCGGCCGCGATGCCGCTGTACTTTCCCGATCAAGGTGAGCCGCACCAGGTCGCCCGTCTGTTGTTGAGCGGCACGCACGAACCCGACGTCGTGGCCGACGTCACCGCCACGATCGACACCAAGGTGAAGGCGGTCTTGGCGCACGGCTCCCAGTTGGCGGGTGACGCCGAGGCCATTCGTGAGCTGGTCTACGGACGGGCCGAACAGGCCGGACGGCCCGTGGGGGCCCAGTTCGGTGAGGCCTTTCGCAGTGTTGAACTCGCCTTCTGAGAACCCTTCGGTCGACGACGCGCCGATACTGCATATCGACCTCGACGCGTTCTTCGCGTCCGTCGAGGTCTTGGATGATCCGACGCTGCGCGGAAAGCCGGTCGCCGTCGGCGGCGGGGGCGCGCGCGGCGTCGTGGCGAGCGCGAGCTACGAGGCCCGCCGCTACGGGGTGCGCAGTGCCATGCCGAGCGTGGTGGCGCGTCGTCGCTGTCCCGAACTGATCATTCTGCCCGGACGCTTCGAACGCTACGAGGCGTACTCGCGCCGGTTCCATGACATCGTGCGCGATCTCACCCCCGAGTACGAGCCGCTCGGTCTCGACGAGGTGTTCGCCAATCTCTCGAGCCTGCGTCGCTTGAACGTGCGGCCCATGGAGGCCGCGGCGGGACTGCGCCGGCGAATCATGACCGAACTCGGCCTGCTCTGTGGCGTGGGACTGGGGCGCAACAAACTCTTCGCGAAGCTCGCCTCGAAGGAGTCCAAACCGACCGTCGTCGATGGACGACTGGTCGAGGGGGCGGGCGTCGTGTGGGTCAGTCCGTCACTGGAGAAGATGTGGTTAGAGGAGCTGCCGGTGCGCGCCCTGTGGGGTGTCGGTCCGGCGACCGCGGCGAAGTTGCAGAAACTGGGACTTCGGTGGGTTCGCGACCTCGCCAAAGTCGACGAGGCGACATTGGCCGCGCACGTCGGGCTCGCCATGGCCTCGACACTCGTCGCCTACGCCCACGGCGAGGACAAGCGCGAAGTGACCACCGACCGCGTCCTTAAGTCCGTCGGTCACGACCAGACGTTCGCGAAATCGTTGAGTGGCATCGACGCACTTCTCGAGGCGGCGAAGACTCAAGCGGCGGTGGTCGCGCGAGCACTGCGGGACCAGAGCCGGGTCGCGCGCACGATAACGGTGGTCGTTCGATTCGACGACCTCACGAGCGTGAGTCGTTCGCAGACCCTGTCGTTCGGAATCGACGACGAGGTCGCGATCCTGGCGATCGCCGAAGCACTGCTGCAATCGATCGACCTCGCGAACGCGGTGCGCCTCTTGGCGATACACGCCTCGTCATTCCTCGAACGCGATGACAACCACATGCAATTGACGTTCGGTCTGGACCCGGCCTCGAGTGATCCACGTGAGCAGGCCGAGGCGATCTCGCGCGAACGCCAGGTTTCGAATGAGGCGTTGCGCGACGCCGTCGATGACGTTCGCGAGAAGTTTGGTCGCGCGGCCGTGGGGTCCGCCTCAGAACTGGGTGATCACGGCATCGAGATCGCCGCACAACGCGGCAGCAATGCGTTCGGCCCCGAAGAGTTCCAGCACGGTTCGTGATCGTTCGGGTGCCCAGCCCCAAAGGGGGTGACGCAATGGGTTCGTCGCCGGGTCAGGTGACGTTCACGATGGTCTCGTCGCCGAGTCCATCGGCGTTGGCGGTCACGGTGCAATCGGCCGGGGGATCATTGACGCCCGCGATGAACTTCGTCGCGTCGGGTCCCGTCGTCGCGTCGTAACGAACATCGGATCCACTGTTTGAGTGGAAGTGATGCGGGTTACTGGCTATTCATCCTCATGGTCATGAGGATGACCGTGCTCGTGCTCGTGCTCGTGCTCGTGCTCGTGCTCGTGTTCTTCGTGCTGATGTGGTGCTGCGGGCGCGGGTTCCGTGGCCGGGGGCATTGGCGTACGCCGACGCCCAAGGAGCCAGAGGAACGCGGAGCCGACTTTACCCACCGGGTGGTGGTGCTCGGACGGTCCGTGGCTCGAGCCGGGTCCGGACATCGCGTCACCGCCGCCGCCGCCGGCGAGGCCGGCCAACGGGTTCCCACTCGTGTCGGGATATTTCGACACTCGCGTCAATCGGCGACGTGGCTTCCTCGGTTTGTCTCCGGTAGTGCCCATGGTCAAACCTCTTTCCAATTGATGATGTGCGTCGAGTGCCTCACGGTAGCCGATTGGGTGGTGTGTCCAGTTTTCCGATGCCGGACGCCAGGACGACGGAGTTCGGTACCTTCAATAGTCCGTCCTCAGTTTGTAACGTCACGTAGGTGAGACCGATTCCGAGCACCCACGCGTCTACGACACCAATCGTGCCTGATCGAACGCGAATGTGTTCACCCACGCTGAATGGTCGAGCGAACAGCAAGACCATTGAGGCGAATATGTTGCCCAGACTCTGTTGAGCCGCGATGCCGAGCACCACGCCCGCGAGACCGAAGCCGATAATGAGGTGGGCAATGGAGACACCGAGTAACTCGAAAACCGCAATCAATACCAGTAAATATCCGACACCGGTGGCGACGAGCCGCACGACCGCGCCGGCCGCCTCGATCGAGCGCCGCGCCAAGTACTGACCCATCCCGTCGGCGAGTCGCCCCACGGCGTAAATGCCGAAGATCAGCAGTACCGGCACCGTGATCCAGGCGACGAAGGTACGGTGCATCGATCCGTGGCGCCGGTCGAACTCGGACTTCACGATGATGGCGGCCACCGCCACTGCGGTGGCCGCGCCGCCAGCGAGCCAGACGTGTTGAAGCGATGGGGGTATTCCCCGAGCTTTCTTGCGCGCCATAGTCAACAACCTTAATGACGAAGCGTCGACCGAGCATTTGCATCAAATGTTTTCCAATGCGGTATTGCAAATAGTCGATCGACGTCAAGAAATGCGCTTTCATACTGCGGACAGTTGAATCTCACATGATTTTCCAAGTTGGCTCAAAGAAGCTTGTAAGGAATGCTTGCCTAACGTCGGTCGTGCAGAGGAAGTTCCCAACGGGCGTGAAGAACGTTCACTGAACAAAGGAAAGAGACGATGATTGTCTTCGGATTGATTCTCTTAATTATTGGTTTCGTACTGGCCTTCAAGGTCCTCTGGACGATTGGCATGATCGTCTTGTTGGTTGGTCTCGTGCTCTGGGCGATGGGCGCCCTGGTCACGCAGTTGGCGGACGCAGGCACTACTACTAATCCGGGCATTCTCCCTGATCCCCGGTCGGTGTACCCCTATGCACCGACCGGGGATATTTTTGGTGCGTTTGTCACGAGATGCGCGTAAGGTCCGAGGTAACGGACTCGCCGCTGGACTCCTTCGAGTGTTCAGTTGAAGTCCGTCAAAAGGAAGTGCGTCGAGACTTGAGCAAGGGCGAGATCGACGTTTGTCTCAAATGATTGTCGCAGGATTCGTTCGTCCGAAATTCGAATGGGTCGTTGCGATCAGGTGGAGAGAATGGTGCACCAAGGACTTCATTGTTTGACTTGAATTTCGGATTCGCCAGTTCGATTGACTTAGTGACCACGCGTGTTCGCGCTTAGCGACACGACGGGCATGGGGCAGTGGATTTGACGCGGGGTGGGATTTTGGACAGGCATGGAAGGTTGTTGGTGGGGGAGAACCATTCACATGAGGCGTTTCGTCGAACCCGAGTGAGATGCCGTCAAACGGGGTGCCGGTTGATCGTCCCGAAGGGGACTAGGGATGCTGCGCGCTACTCGGAGTTTTCGATGGGCGGACAACTTGTAAGGTTGCGCCAGCAATGATTTCCATCTCTGAAAGGACAGCGAGTCAATGGCAAAATTCCTGAGCGACGTCAAGACACTTCGTGAAAACGCCCGAAAGAACCTTCGTAAGGGCTCGATCACCGATGCCTACGGTGCGGACTTACCGAGGGTCCTCGAGGTCCTGAACCAATCCCTCGCGACCGAACTCATCTGCGTCCTTCGCTACCAGCAGCACTCGTTCGCCGCGCACGGGCTCGATTCCGAGGCGGTCGCCGCTGAGTTCCTCGCGCACTCGCGAGAAGAGCAGGGCCACGCCGAATTGATCGCGGCCCGAATCGGTCAACTCGGGGGAGAGCCGGATTTCAACCCCGATACCTTCAGCGCCCGGGCGCACTCGGAGTACAAGACCGCAGCGAGCCTGACTGAGATGATCAAGGAGAATCTCATCGCCGAGCGGATCGCGATCAGCTCCTACAGCGAGATCATCGCCTGGCTCGGTGACGGCGACCCCACCACGCGACGAATGCTCGAAGAGATCCTGGCGGTCGAAGAAGAGCACGCCAATGACATGGTCAACCTGCTCGACGACAAGAAGTAACCCGCGACGACATCGGCGTCTTCTATGGCGCCGGTCGCGCGGCCGCGCCGAACTTGATCGGCCCGTAGCGTCGTCGAAAGGCGACGTAGATGCCGCCACCGGCGAAGATCGGTAGCCAGTAGGTGACGAGTCGGTAGGCGAGGGTCGCGATGATGGCGCTCGCGCTCCCGACACCGGCCAGGACGAGCAGCCCACTGAGGCTCGCCTCGACGATGCCGATGCCGCCAGGCGTCAACGGCACGAGCGCGATCACCGCGGTCGCCGCGTACGCCAAGAGGACGAGTGGCGCATTCGGACGAGCGCCGGTCGCGCGCAGCGCACAGAGCAGGGCGAAGTAGTCGAAGCCGATGCGGCCACCGATGAGCAACACCGCTTCTCGCCATCGCCGTCCGAGATTCGTCCGCACGAGATTGCGTTCAGCGACGAGTCGATCAGGCAAATCTGTCGTCTTCGTCTTTCGCATTGGAAAGGTATTGAGCAGTCGCTGGATCCCTCGCGCGAGCCAGATAAGCAATCCATTCGACGTGAGCAAGACCGCGCCGAAGGCCACGATCAGCACGAAACCGGCAATACCGAGGTAGGCGGCGTGTTCGAGACCGGGACTCACCGGCAGGCCAGCGAGAATCGCCGGGACGACGCACACCGGCAACAAGAAGAGTCCCGCCAGTCCGATGATCGACGACGCCGCCAGACCTCCGGCCGCCGAGTCGGCGTTGATGCCGCCGATCGCGAGCATTTGATACTGCACACCGGCTCCCGCGACGTCACCGGCCGGCAGCACGTTCGTCACCGCGTTGCCCACGAGGAGTGCCGCGACGACGGTGAACCAATGCTGGGTCCGCAGCATCAGTCGCAACAAGGTCATCGCACAGACGAAGCTCGCGATTTCAGCGACCAACATCAGGGCCAACCACGTGAAACTTAAGTGGAAGAGCTTCGGCCACGCCGAGATGACTTTGACGAACGCCGGTAGCGCGACGTAGAAGGCGAGACCCGTGACGATGATCGCCACGATGCTCTTGATCGGACTTGAACTCTTCTTCGTGGGTGGGCGATCGGTGATTGGTCCAATCTACGGGTCGAGCCCCGTCAGGCGCTCGAATCAACCGTTCATCGTGGTGAGCCGATGTAGCGTCGAGCGCGTGTCCGTTAGTGATGAGCCGACTGTTGGTGGCGTAGAAACCGGTGCCGTCACGGGCGACCGAACGGCCCATCACGCGTTTCGACCGGACATACAAGGGCTTCGCGCGATCGCCGTCATCTTGGTGATTCTCGCGCACGCGAGTGTTCCGGGGTTCGAGGGTGGCTACATCGGCGTCGACGTGTTCTTCGTCATCAGTGGCTTCGTCATCACGAACCTCCTTCGACGACAGCCGCCGCGCCACGTGCGACACAACTTGTCGTATTTCTACGCCCGACGAATTCGGCGAATCGTCCCTGCGGCGACGCTCACTCTCGTCGCCACGACGCTGGCCGCGTACTTTCTTCTTGGAATCAACTTCGTGCCGCAGTTGCTCGGCGACGTGCGTTGGGCCTCATTCTTCTCTGAGAACTTTCGTCTCATTCACACGGGCAGTGACTATTTCATTCCGGGCATCGCGCCATCGCTCGTCACGCACTTCTGGTCCCTCGCGGTCGAAGAGCAGTTCTATCTCTTCTTCCCACTCGTCGTCTTTTCGCTGACGTGGTTAACACCGCTGCGAAATCGCGCGACGTCGCTCGGACTGTTCTTGGCAGCCGCGACCTGCGCGTCGGCGTGGTACTCCTGGCACCTGACGCCGATCAGTCCGACCGTCGCCTACTACTCGCCGTTCACGAGGTTCTGGGAGATCGCCCTTGGTGGACTCGTCGCACTGCTGCCGGGGGCCTGGGCCAAGAGGACGCCCAATTTGAATGCGCTGTTCGCCGTCCTGGCCCTAATCGGACTGGCCGCGGCCGTCTGGCGGCTCAACACGATGAGTGTTTACCCTGGTGTGCTGGCCTGGTGGCCCTGCGGCACGACGGCGGTCCTGCTGTGGACCGGTCAGGCGAGCCCCCGTGGTACTACGGCGTCGTGGCTCTCGTGGCGGCCGTTGCGCTATGTCGGGGACATCTCGTATTCGCTCTACTTATGGCACTACGTGTGGCTCATGCTCCCGCTTCAGATGGTCCATCCACCGACGTCACCCTGGGCACGCGAGATCGAGATCGCCGGCGCATTCGCCTGCGCCGTGATCTCGTATCATTTCCTCGAGAATCCCATTCGCCATTCGAAACGACTCGACCGCGACGGCGTTGCGGTCGCGCTGGTGCTGGTGATCTGCGTCGCGCTGTCGTGGGACGCGACGCTGCTCGTCGGTCACCTCGCGCACATGAGTTGACGAACTCAACGATCGATGTACATCGCCGCCTCGGGAGTAATCTGCACGTGATAGACGTCCCCGATCGAACGCGTGACGTAGGTGGCGAAGACGTTCTCACCCACGTAACTGAAGTGGATCCCGTCCGGCTCACGCAGGAGTGACGGAATGTTGTTCACTCGCGCGGCCTGCGCGAACTGACCCTTGGAGTTCGCGAAGAGCTCCCACGTCGGGAGGAACGTCATTCCCGGCACGGTCGTCGAGACCTGCGCGAAGACCGAATTGATCAGCACCATTCCCTGTCGGTAGCCGTTGGGCTGCATGATCGGCATTCCGACCCAGAGCACGTACGCGCCGGTCTTCGTCGCGGCGCTTGCCATCTTCGTGACGATGTCGTCGTAGGCCGTCACCCACGGGGCCGAACCAAACGCCAACACTTGACCGTTGACCCTGAGGTTCTGTTCGTCGTTCGCGCCGAAGGCGAAGATCACGAGTTGTGGCTTGTACTGCGCGAGTAGCACCTTCTCTTTCTGTGGCCAGTCGTAGAACCACGGGGTGAGAAGTCCGCTCGACGACTTGTCGGCCTGCACGAGTCGCAGCGCATGATCGTGACCGAGCTCACGCGCGAGTCCCCAGCCAAGATCGTTGCCGAGTGAGTCGCCGATCTCGAGCACGGTGCAGTGACCGATCGCCGTCACGGGCGGGGCCGTGGTGGTGGTCGATGTCGCGGTGATGCTCGTCGTGGTGGTGCCGGACGCACTACTCCGCGCCCGCGCGCCGGTCGCGAATCGACAGCCGGCGCCGGGTGGCCTGAAGGCGGTCATGTTGACGTTCGGCGGCGGAAGTTTCGTCAGCGGCGTCCCCGGTTGAGTGCTCGGCGTCGTCGGTTGCGTGCTCGGCGTCGTCGGTTGCGTCATGTTCGTCGTGGATGGTGTCGCCGTGGTGGACGGCGTCACGCGCAGAGTCGTGGTCGGCGCGGCGGCCGGGGAGCGGTGACTGTCTTTCAGTTGGAATCCGACGATGACGAGCGCCGTAACGCAAAGTCCCAGGACGAACCGTAGGAGCCAACTGGGACTAGTTCCCTCTCGAGTCGACTCTTTTGGCATCAATTGCGAATGTAACAGCGGTCAAAGAAATTACAACAACAAACGTCAATGACGAATTGTGACGTTCTTCGTTACGGATTGACGGTGACGAGGGTGCCGATCGGCGTGAAGGGGAATACGGTCTGGGCGCTCGCGAAGGGCATCTCGACGCAGCCGAGACTCTGAGGGGAGCCGTAGGAGTAGCGCGGGAACTCGTGCAACGCGTCGCCGCCGTTGAAATACGACACCCACTGGATGTTCGGGTCGCTGTAGTGCGAACCGTCGGGGTTCGTGCCCGACATCGTCGTGGATAGGTAGCGCACGTAGACCGGGTACGTCCCCGGGGCGGTCGGCGACACGGAGATGCCGGTGTTGACCGGGGTGGTGAACTTCACCTTGTTCCCGACGTAGAGCGTCAGCGCTTCGGGCGAGCCCTGAGTGACGTTGACGTAGTCATAGGTCGCGGGGTCGACCTTGTGGTTGTGCACCGCGGTGATCAAGTCACTCCACGTGGCCGAGTCGGCGATCCCGGTCGTCGGGAGGTTGTTGACGCTCTGGAAGTTCATGAGCGCGCCGCGAAGGATGACCCCGGCCACGCCAACCTGCCACTGCGACTGAAGGTTTGTCGGCAGATTCGGGTACTTCCACGCGAAGGTGCCACCGGTGGGAAGTGACGGGTCACTCTGAGGAGTGTTCGCAGCGAACGTGACCGGGAGGTAATTGAGTTCGGCCAGCAACTGCTCCTCCCACGTCGTGCTCGACGCGACGGACGCGGTTCGCGGGCGCACGGCGGTGAAATGGCACGTCACCGCACACGTCATGCGCGTCGGAAGATCGATGGTGTAGATGGCGGCCGGTTTGAGCGAGCCGGTGACGACGGCCTGCACGTCGTGGGCGCTGATCTGTTGCCATTTGGTGGAGAGGTACGGCCGAGTACGAAGTACCGGCAGGTTCTTCACTTTCGTGGCCGCGCTGAAGTGCAGGCGCACCAACGGTAACTGACTCGACAGCGAGGTCGCGAAATTACTGGTGATCTCGAAGGACCTGACGAGCGATTTCGCCGACGCGTCGAGCGTGGGGATCAACGTGGCTCCCGATATCGCCGCCACGAGGGCGATTACGCTGGCGAATCGTTTGGTCACCGATACAGATTAGTCACCGCGAGAGTCAATCCATCGCCGCCTACGATGAAGTGAAGGAAGGAGGGGCCATGGTCCTCGCAAAGACAGTCGGTGTCCTACTTTTGATCGGGCTGGCGCTGTGGATCATCTTCACCGTGATCGGCCTATTGGCCGCCACCATCGGGACCATCTTCGAGTTCCTCATCATCGCCGCGGTCGTGGGAGCGGTCTACCACTACTTCAAGCACCAAAAGGCCCACCGAACCTGAGCGGTAGGCTCTCTAGTTCTGGCGGCGTGGCCGAGTGGTTAGGCAGGGGCCTGCAAAGCCCCGTACTCCGGTTCGAATCCGGACGCCGCCTCGAATCGATCGATTGGTGCGGCATTGAATCTTGCCTGATCTGGAGTGAGACATGGTGGAGACGGGTAGGTGAGAAGGAAGGAAGGGTGTGCCGTGAGTGAATCGATCAATGCTCTGGTGGTAGTGGCGATCATGCGCGATGAGGCGCGAATATGGACTTCTGGAGTGGAGCCGGGTACGAAGCCCGAAAGTCTTCATGCGCCGAGTGAAAAGGCCCGTCACCACCACGTGCGCGAGGCCCAGCATCACCACGGGCACGATACCGACCATCGGAGTTCGATCTTCTACGAATCAATCGCGGAGTCGGTTGGCGCGGCGCACTCGATTCTCTTGGTCGGTCATGGTAAAGGCAACGCCAATGAGATGCTCAATCTCACGCAGTACTGGGAACGTAAGCGCCCTGACATTGCCCACAAGGTGGTCGGAGCGATTGATAGTGACCTCGAGTCACTCTCCGCGGATCAGGTCCTCGCCCTCGTTCGCGACTGGTTCGAGCAGAACCGAGAGTTCATCTAGTTCGGGTCTGCAGTCAGTGTCAGGGCTGGTCAGTGTTCGAAGATTTTCCCAGCAACGACGTGACTTCATCGTCGGACGTCTGGCTGAAGTCCTCGTACCACTCGCCGACCGCCTCGAATCGGGCGGGCACGCGGAGGCTGATCACCTCATCAGCCAGTGTCCTCAATTCGGCGACGGTCTCGCGCGGCGACACCGGGACCGCGACGATGATTGTCTTGGCCCCGCGGGCTCGAGCAACCTCGACCGCGACTCGAGCGGTGGCTCCGGTGGCTAGGCCATCGTCAACGATCACGACCGTTCGTCCGATCAGGGCGAGGGCAGGCCGGTCACCGCGGTAGAGCGCCACGCGGCGAATGAGTTCGGCGCGCTCGTGGCGCGTCACCTCGGCGATCGTGTCGTTCGAGAGCCCAAGTTGTTGGACGAACTGCGTATTGAGTACCTGTGCGTCATCCTCACCGAGTGCTCCGAAGGCGAATTCGGGATGAAAGGGCACGCCGAGCTTGCGCACCACCAGGACGTCGAGCGGACTGGCGAGCGCCTGGGCGACTTCGTACGCGACCGGCACTCCGCCTCGTGGCAGAGCGAGCACGACCGGCCGTTCGGAGGCGAGATAGGCCAAGCGCTCACCGAGGAGCTGGCCCGCTTGGCTGCGGTTTTGAAACTTGGTGAGCGAGCTCATGACGCTACAGGCCCGTCGGATAGGTTTCGGGAGGTTCACCCGCATCCCACAGGGGAGTCGAATCGAGCGGTTCCAGGGCTCGCGTGTGATCGAGGTGGATCACGATATCGAACTGTCCGATCAGGTCGGCTTCGAAGTAATGGCTTTGTAGCTCGGTGTCGGGACGATAGACAACGCCGATCGCGCGCTCGAGGCGAGGGCCTGCCAACTCCTCGTCGACGGCCAGGTCGTGGGTGGGCACCCAGAATTGGCGAATGCCGGCGGCGTGCAACATTGCTTCGTGGCTGTCCGGGCGAGCCGGGCGAACACGTTTTCGTTCGGTCGGGCCGCCCCAGTGGGAGGCGGCGGTGACGTACCCGGTGTTGGTGCTGAATCCCACGAGTAGCGCGTCGTTGCCGTATCGCTCGCGAGCCAGTTGACCGATGTTGAGTTCGCCTCGAGCATGCATCGAAGTTGCTCGGGCGTCGCCCACGTGCGAGTTGTGCGCCCACACGACCACCTTGGTGGGCGCGTACCGGTGATTGAGATACGCGATCAAATGGTCGAGGGTGTTCGCCATGTGAGAATCGCGTAGATTCCACGACGAGACGTTGGCTCGGTACATGAGGCGGTAGTACCGCTCGGCATCATGCACGAGTTGGGCATTCTGCTCGGCGTAGAACTGCTCGTCCTCGTTGGTGACGCCGTTGGCGAGCAGGTAGTTGTCCGATTGCCGACGTAGTTCGAGCAGTTGCGACAAGACCGCGTCCTCGCATGGGTCGGCCGCGCCGCTCGCTAGGGCGTACCCGTACGCTTGGCCGTCGGCGCCCACGTGGTCGAAGCACGAGTAACGTTCGCGAGCTCGTCGGGCCTCCTCGGGATCGACGAGCTCGAGGTACGCGACCACCGCTTCGATCGAAGCGCGCAAGCTGTAGAGGTCGAGACCATAGAAGCCGACCGTTGCCGACGGACTCGACTGCGCGTCGTTGCGCGCCTTGAGCCACTGGACGAACGCCAGTACGTCGCGGTTTCGCCACATCCACGTCGGGAAGCGGCCAAAACCTCCCAGCGAAGCGTTCGCGTCGCCGTCCTTGGAGTCGCCCATCACGTATCGGTTAACCCGGTAGGTGTCGGGCCAGTCTCCTTCGATGGCCACCGCGTTGAACCCCAGTTCGTCAATGAGTCGTCGCGTGATCCGAGCGCGTTCTCGGTAGAACTCGTGCGTTCCGTGCGAGGCTTCGCCGATGAGCACGAGTCGACGTCCGCCAACGAGCGCCAGTAGTTCGTCGTAGTCCTCGACGGCCCCCGTGACGGGTCGAGCGAGCTCGCTGAGCGTCCTCACTGACTCGTTGTCCAATGCTCGAGACCACATAACTCGACTATCGCTCGAGATCGAAATGCTCGCCAGGGCCCTAGGTCATTTCTTCACTCGTCGCGCGAGGAACTGGGCCCTCTGCGACGATGGCGAGACTTGTGTCCGGCGAGACCCGCAGTAACGACCCGTCATATTGGAAGCGTCTCGGGCAATTTCCGGAGATCGTTGAAGCCGATTGACGCCGCCCTTGTGTCGTTCGCGGCGCAGTGACCGATCCCCGCGTTCGAAGTCGTGTGGCATCCCCATAAGTTCGACGCAACAATTGCCGAATGAGGAGGTTGCATCGTGGGTGATTCGAATTTGCCCGGTGGAGAGTTCGCGTTCGCGCCCGGTCTCAACGTCACCCGGATGGGTTACGGCGCCATGCAGCTCGCCGGTCCGGGAGTCTTTGGACCTCCGAAGGACCGGGACGAAGCGGTCGCGGTGCTGCGCGCGGTCGTCGAACGCGGCATCACGCACATCGACACGAGTGACTACTACGGCCCGTTCGTCACGAATGAAATCCTCAAAGAGGCGCTCCACCCTTATCCCGAGACGTTGCACATCGTCACCAAGGTGGGTGCGCGCCGCGACGCCGAGGGTGGTTGGCCCCACGCCCGGTCGCCCGAAGATCTTCGCCAAGCCGTACACGAAAACTTGGATCGCTTGGGCCTCGACGCGCTCGACGTGGTCAACCTGCGCCTCGGGGGGTTCTCCGGTGCCGAGCCTGGTTCGCTCGCTGAGCCGTTCGGTGCTTTGGTGGAACTCCAAGAAGAGGGCCTGATACGTCACATCGGACTCAGCACCGTGAACGCGGAGCAGATCAAGGAGGCGCAGTCGATCGCGCCGATCGTGTGCGTCCAGAACTTCTACAACGTCGCCCATCGAGATGACGACGAATTGGTCGACTCACTCCACGAGCAGGGCATCGCGTACGTGCCGTACTTCCCGCTCGGAGGTTTCACGACTCTCCAATCCACGGAGCTCGCGTCAGTCGCAACACGACTGAACACGTCACCGCTGGCCGTCGCTCTCGCCTGGCTACTCCATCGCTCGCCGAACATCCTGCTGATACCCGGCACGTCGACTCGAGCGCATCTTCACGACAACATCGCTGGCGCCTCCGTAGCGCTATCGGGAGAAGACCTCGCGGAACTCGATGGCATCGCCGCGTAACGAGGTGAAGCGAGTCATGTCTCGCTATTTGGGGCGGGTGCCAGACGTTCATCTGACTGGTGTCGCGCCACGTGAGAATGCTCACCCGATCGCCTGATACGACCACTGCTCTTGCCCACGCGAATGAAGAGAATCGTACTGACTATCACATAGGCGAGCCATACGAATGCCTGCAGCACCGTCGGATGATCGGCGTAGCCGAGTAGCGAATGAAGGACGTCGCCGAAGTTCGACGCCTCCGAAATCGTGCCCGAGGTGTTCCAAAGCACGTGGCGACCAAAGTCCAGCCAATGCAATTGCTGCATGTTTTCGATGGCGTTGGCCAGCAGACCTGCGGCGAAGACCATCAAGGCAATTCCCAGCACTCGAAAGAATTTCCGCATGTTGAGTTTCGCACCCAGTTTGAATATGGCAAACGCCACGCTCAGCGCGACCGCTAATCCGAGGGCCGCCCCTAGCAAGAGGAGTTTTCCATGGACCGGCGATGCCGCTTGTCGGTCGCTGGCGAAGATGATCGCCAGCGTGAAGACCATTGTCTCTAAACCCTCGCGTCCCACAGCCTGGAAGGCGAGCAGTCCTAATCCCCAACGCTTCCCTCTGGTCAGGGCCAGATCGCTTCGATGCTCGAGTTCCTTTGCCAGAACCTTGGCGTGCGATTGCATCCAGAAGGTCATATAGGTGAGGATCACCGCCGCGAGAAGGTACGTAGCCGTTTCGAAATAGGTCTGAACATTTGAACCTTCATAGTGTCTGATCAAGAAGAAGGCGGCGACACCCCCGCCAAGAGTCAATACGAGTGCGGCAGCAACCCCACTGAAGACGTCGCGAAAATGCCGACGCTGACCAATCCGTTGCAAGTACGCAAGAAGTATCGCCACGATCATGGACGCTTCAATTCCCTCGCGAAGAAAAATTACGAAGGTTGGTATCACGGGAATAAGCCTATTGGTGGAAGTTCGATGAGGATAGTTGCACGATTGGCTCGCGTTGCGAACCGCGATGACGGACCAACTGTCCGTCGTGCCGGGTTGTCACAGCTAGCGCGTTCGCACGACTAACTCGCGAGCACGCTGACGAGGGTACCGATCGGGGTGAAGGGCCAGAGGTGCTTGGCGTTCGCGAAGGGCATCTCGACGCATCCGAGGCTCTGGGGATAGCCGTACTGCGATCGCAAGAAGCCGTGGAGGGCGTCGCCGCCGTGGAAGTACGAGACCCACGGGATGCCGGGGTCGCTGTAGTGCGATCCGTCGACGTTCGTGCCCGACATCGTCGTGACGGTATAGCGCAGGTACACGGGGTAGGTGCCAGGGGAGGTCGGTGCGCTGCTCACGCCCGTGTTCACGAATGAGTTGTAGACGTGGTGCCCGTTCACGTAGAGCATCATCAACTCGGGGTGACCTTGAGCGACGACGACGTAGTTATAACTGTTCGGGTCGTACTGTTTGCGGGCGGCCGCTTGGAGGATGAGATGCCAGGTTTGCGCGGTCATGCCGGTGTTCCAGGAGAGTCCGTGGACTGCCTGGAAGTTCATCAGGGCACCTTGGAGCACGACGTTGTTGGTATCAATTGACCACTGCGATCGAAGTGGTCCGATGATCTTGGGGAAGCGCCACGCGAAGGAGCCCTTCTGTAGTGACGTGGGGTTGGGCTTCTTCTTCGGCTTCGGCTTGGGCTTGGGCTTCGTCGTCGTCGTCACCGGCACCGGCACGGTCGTGGTCGACCCGGGCGTCGTAGTGGTCGTCGACGCCACGGTCGTCGTGGTCGTCGGGGCGGTCGTCGGGGCGGTCGTCGGGGCGGTCGTCGTCGTGGTAATGGGCCTTGATGACGCGGGCACGAACTTCACCGGGAGATAGCGCAGCGTGGCGAGGAGTTGATCCTCGAGTCTGATCGAGAATGCCGCGCGAGAGTAACGAATTGAATTCGTACTCGCTCGACTCGCGAGGGATTTATTTGCTTGCGCGGCGTTCGCCGACAATGAAAAAGGAGCTATGACGATGGATCCCGCAAGAATCGAGGTCGCGACGATGCAACTAAGAAGGGGGCGCTTTGCGAACTGCATTTCTGCGAGTTTACTGGGCCACCGTGAGCACAAGCCGTCAGAAGAGCCTAGAGACGAGCGATGTAATAAGAGGGCGTCCATCCCACCAGCACCCGAAGGGTGTGATGCGGATCCCTCGTCATCTGCTTCGTCGGACAGGTGGCGCCGAGTGGTGCACCGATAGTGTTCCTCTATTCCACTCATCCTTCGACCATTCGGCCCTTCCCACGAGGCACCTGCACGGGCCGCAGCGTCCGCGTTCCAGGGTTCTGGATTTGATTTTCTCCCATTCGATTTTGTCGCGACCATGCCTTGGGCGGAGTGGACCGCCCTCATGGAGCGCCACCGGCACGGGATTGATCTGCCGGAGAACCGAGTTCGCGGTGCATTTCTCGCGGCCGACGTGGACGGCCAACTCGTGGGTCGTGCGTCAATCAGATTCGAGTTGAATGACTTTCTCTCCAACAGAGGAGGTCACATCGGTTACGGAGTACTTCCGGCGTTTCGCCGAAGGGGCTACGCGACCGCCATTCTGAAGCAGTCCATCGAGATCGCGCGCAACGAGGGTGTGAGCAACATCCTCGTTGCGTGTGATGATTCCAACGTGGCGTCCGCGAAAGTCATCGAACGGTGCGGTGGAGTCCTAGAGGACATCACGTTCGACGATGAAGGAGTCGGTTTCCGCCGCTACTGGATTTGACTCCACGGCCCCTTGGCTGTTCGGCGCCTTTGACCACCATCGGCGTACTAGTGGTGGCGTCGTCGCCTTCGCATGTTGGTCAGGACCGATGGCTCCCAGCCGGCGTCAATCGGATTCACGTTCGTGCCCGGGGGGTTGATCTCGTCAATGCGGTCGAGCACGTCACTGGTCAATCGGACTTCGGTTGCACTGAGTTGGGATTCCAAGTGCTTCATGGTCCGCGGCCCAATGATCGGTGCGGTCACGGCGGGGTGTTCGAGCACGAAGGCGATGGCGAGTTCGATCAGCGTGATGCCCGCTTCGCCAGCGAGGGCGGTCAACTGGTTGACGGCTTCGAGCTTTCGTTGATTGCCCGGTGAGTCGAGGTCGTAGCGGTCCGGGAGACGAGCCGCGCGTCGACTCGTGTTCTTCTTGCCTTCACCGAACTTGCCCGCGAGCCATCCTCCGGCGAGCGGACTCCAGGGAATCACGCCCATGCCGAA
>Ga0207933_1000914_pt1 | contig 25184 bp, 26 predicted proteins | sample NGESurdeep092012_4_FD_184488 | JGI IMG/M metagenome (GOLD analysis project Ga0207933, IMG submission 184488) | Arctic peat soil microbial communities from Barrow, Alaska - NGEE Surface sample F53-3 deep-092012 (SPAdes) | ecosystem: Environmental > Terrestrial > Soil > Wetlands > Peat ... | reverse complement strand
GTCGAGATAATCGAGCTCGCCGCCGACCGGCACGCCATGCGCGAGACGCGTGATTTTGATGTCGTGGCCAGCCAACAATTCAGTGATGTAATGCGCGGTGGTCTGGCCGTCGACCGTGGCGTTGAGTGCCAGGATCAACTCCTTCACTTGCGGTTCATGGGCGCGCGAAATCAGCGCGTCGATGCTCAAATCCTGCGGGCCGACGCCGTCGAGCGGCGAAAGCGTGCCGCCCAGCACGTGGTAGCGGCCGTTGACCGCGTGCGCGCGCTCGATCGCCCACAGGTCGGCGACATCGGCAACGACGACGATGATGGATTGATCGCGGCGCGTATCGGTGCAGACCGTGCACGGATCTTGCGTGTCGATATTGCCGCAGGTCTTGCAGATGACGATCTTCTCCATCGCCGTCTGCAAGGCGCCCGCCAGCGGCGCCATCAGCAATTCGCGCTTCTTGATGAGGTGCAGCGCGGCGCGGCGCGCCGAACGCGGTCCCAGACCCGGCAACCGCGCCAGCAACTGAATCAGACGCTCGATTTCGGGTCCGGCGACGGCTGCGGGCATTCCTAATCCGTCATGGCCGGGCTTGTCCCAGCCATCCACGCCTTTGCTTTGGAAAGTCTCAAGACGTGGATGCCCGGCACATAGGCGAGCGAAGCGACGCCGTTCTTCGAACGGCTAAGGCCGGGCATGACGACCGAGAGGATTGCGCGATCCATTTTTAGCCCAGCCCCATTCCCGGCGGCAGCGAGAGGCCGCCGGTCAGGCCCTTCATTTTTTCCTGCATGACGGCCTCGGCCTTGCGCCGCGCATCGGCATGCGCGGCCACCAGCAGGTCCTCGACGATTTCCTTTTCCGACGGCTTGTAGAGGCTGTCGTCGATCTTGACGCCTTTGAGGTCGCCCTTGGCGGTGAGCCGCACGCTCACCATGCCGCCGCCGGCCGTGCCTTCGACCTCGATGGTGTCGAGTTCGGCCTGCAGCTCCTGCATTTTCGATTGCAGTTGCGCGGCCTGTTTCATCATGCCCATGAAATCGGCCATTATTCTTCAACCTCATCGCCGGAGACGGCATCGGAAGCGCCACCCGCATCGGGCGCGTTCTGCGTTACGCCGACCACCTTGGCGCCGGGGAAGCGGTTGAGCACCGCCTGCACCAGCGGATCGGTCTGCGCGCCGCGCTCCAGCTCGGCCTGCCGCTCGTCGGCCTGCGCGCGCATGGTCGCGCCGCCCTGCTCTTTCGAGACCACCACCATCCAGCGCTTGCCGGTCCAGGCGGTCAGCTTGCGTTGCAGGTCATGCACCAAAGTCTTGGGCGCGGTGGCTTCCAGCGCAATGTCGAGTTGGCCGTCCTCGCAGCGCACCAGCCGCACGTCGCGTTCCAGCGCCATCTTCATGGCGATGTCGCGTTTTTCCTGCACCAGAGCGATCAATTGCTCGAACGAGTTGATGCTCAGCGTCGGCGCGGCAACCGGCGCATTGATTTGCGCCACTGGATCGTCGGCGAGCCGCGGCGAGGCCGCGGCGGAAGAACGGGGCGAACTGCGCGGCGCGTCATAACGCGGCGATGAATTTTGAGCGGGCGCGGAAACCGCACCGCCATTGCCTTGCGGGCGCGCGGGCGCGCCGGCCTCGTCACTGATCGAGCGAACGACTTCGTCCGGCGTCGGCAGATCGGCGGCGTAGGCGATACGCACCAGCACCATTTCGGCGGCGGCGACCGGGCGGCCCGAGGCCTGCACTTCACTCACTCCTTTAAGCAGCATTTGCCAGGTGCGCGACAGCACCCGCATCGACAATTGCGTGGCGAAGGCACGGCCGCGCAGGCGTTCAGCTTCCGACAAGGATACGTCGTCGGCCACCGCCGGCACGACTTTGACCCGAGTCACAAAATGCGTGAATTCGGCGAGATCGCTCAGCACAACGCCGGGATCGGCGCCGATGTCGTATTGCGCGCGCAGCTCAGTGAGCGCGCCCGGGACATCGCCCTTCATCAGCGCCTCGAACAGATCGACAATGCGCAAGCGATCGGCAAGTCCCAGCATCGAGCGCACGTCTTCCGCCCGCACCAGGCCGGCCGCATGCGCAATGCCCTGATCGAACAGCGAGAGCGCATCACGCACCGAGCCTTCGGCTGCGCGCGCGATCAGGGCCAGCGCCGCCGGTTCGGCCTCGATCTTCTCTTTCGCCGCGATGCCTTCGAGATGCTTGACCAGCAGCGATGCATCGACGCGGCGCAGATCGAAGCGCTGGCAGCGCGACAGCACCGTCACCGGCACTTTACGAATCTCGGTGGTGGCGAAGATGAATTTGGCGTGCGGCGGCGGCTCTTCCAGCGTCTTCAACAGCGCGTTGAACGCGGCGCCCGAGAGCATGTGCACTTCGTCGAGGATGTAGACCTTGTAGCGCGCCGACACTGGCGCATAGCGGATGGCGTCGTTGATCTGGCGCACGTCCTCGACCGAATTATGCGAGGCGGCATCCATCTCGAGAACGTCGATATGCCGGCTCTCGATGATGGCCTGGCAGTGCACGCCCATCACCGGCATGTTGATGGTGGGCCCGGTAACCGAGCCGTCGGGCAATTCGTAATTGAGCGCACGCGCCAAGATGCGGGCGGTCGTGGTCTTGCCGACGCCGCGCACACCGGTGAGGATCCAGGCCTGCGGAATGCGCCCGCTCTCGAAGGCATTCGAGATGGTACGCACCATGGCGTCCTGGCCGATCAGATCCTCGAAACTGGCCGGGCGGTATTTGCGCGCCAGCACGCGATAGCCCGCCTCCGGCGTGTCGCCGAGGGCCAGGCCTTGCTCGCTGGGTTTCGCGGTTTCGCTCATCGTGCCATCCGACTGGCGGCCGCGCAGGCGTGCTGTTCGCTTCGCGGAAATTAAGTGGGAGGCTGACGAGCGACCCGATCCGTGCTCGTTAGGGCTGCTTCCTTCCGGATCTGACCCGGTTGGCGAGTGGTTCGTCCACCGCCAACCTCCCGTTCCTATATCGGGCGATTGGGGGCGGAAAGCAAGAAGGCGGCTCCACACCTGTCATGCGCGGGCTTGACCCGCGCATCGATGAGGCGCTTCAACCTGTGGAAATCTTTCATGGATGGCCGGGTCAAGCCCGGCCATGACAGCATCATGGAATCGCCCTGGTCCGTGCACCCGCAACTCGCTTTGGACACGGTTCCGGTCGGCGACCTGGCGCTGTCGCGCGTGCTGCTGGCGAACGACGCCAATTACCCCTGGCTGATTCTGGTGCCACGGCGGCCGGGCCTGGTTGAACTCATCGACCTGCCGGAAAACGAGCAGGTCCTGCTTCTGGGCGAGATCGCAGTCGCGGCGCGTATCCTCAAGAGCATCGCCGAATGCGAAAAACTCAACATCGCAGCGCTCGGCAACCAGGTGTCGCAACTGCATGTGCATGTCATCGGCCGCCGCCACAACGATGCCGCGTGGCCCAAGCCGGTGTGGGGCGCGGCACCACCCGGCGTCTATGATCCTGCCGTGCGCGCGGAATTTATTGATGCATTGCATGCCCGGCTCGGCATCGCGACCTAGGCATAGGGCGTGTACTGCTTTTCCTCGATCAGCGTGGATTTGAGCAGCAGGTTGATCTCGCGCTTGAGCGCCGAGCGCTTGTCGTTAATTTGATAGACCGCGCGCGCAAGCGCCACGAACTTATCGTCGAACGCGCCCGCCGCTTCCTTGGCGCGAATCTTGTCCTCGATCTCCCAAAGCTCCCCGTTGACCGCGGCGAGGCCCTGCTTCAAGGCGGTGAATTCGGCGGGCGCATGCAGCGCGCCCAGCGCCGCGTTCAGCTCCGCAAGCTCACGCCGCACATTGGCGACGGCTGTGGGCGAAGTCAGACGCCGTTCCTTGATTTCAAGAATGGTCAGCTTGTCGACCAGTTCGCCCCACGAGACCTCGACGGCCGGCATGCTGTTTCCCGCTGCTTGTCGAATGAACGTCTGCTTACCGGCTGCCGGGCCGCCCGACAAGCACCGGCTGGATGCCGGCGGCGAAGTTTGATAGCAAAGCCGCTTATCAAGCCGTTTCCGGAGCCAACATTTGCCGACGCTGCCGCCGCGCCCACGCATCCTGGTGGTGAGCCTGCGCCGCATCGGCGACGTGTTGCTCACCACGCCGCTGATCCGCAGCCTCAAGCGCGCCTGGCCGGGCGCCAGCATCGACGTACTGGTGTTCGATGGCACCGCCGGCATCCTCGCCGGTAATCCCGACATCGCAAACGTCATCGGCATGCCGCAGCGGCCGGGCGTGAGCGCGACGATCAAGCTGCTGGCGCGATTGTGCAAGCGCTACGACCTCGCGGTTTCGACCCAGACCGGCGACCGGCCGACACTGTTCGCCATGATTGCCGGCCGCCGTCATGCCGGGTTGACCGATCCGAACGGCCCCCGCCTCGGCTCGGCTTTGAAGCGCTTCTTTCTCGGCCGCAGTATTCCCACCACAGGAAATATCCATCGCGTCGAGCAGATGCTCCGGCTTGCCGACGCGCTCGACATCGCGCGCGTAGCGGAACTAGTGTGCCCGGCCGGCGTCGAGCCAAAAGGAATCGCGACCGGCGAGGCCTATGCCGTGATTCATGCCGCGCCCATGTTCCGCTACAAGGAATGGACGCGCGAGGGCTGGCATGCGCTTGCCGCCGGACTTGCGAAACGCAAGCTGACTGTGATCGCGATCGGCGGTCCCGGCGCGGACGAACGCGAATATCTCGACGGCGTGTGGCAAGGCATCCTGCCGGTGCATCAGGTGCGCTGGCCGGAAACGGTCGCTCTGCTCAAGCGCGCGCGTGTCTATGTCGGGCCGGACACTTCGGTCACGCATCTGGCGGCAGCGGCTGGGTGTCCGACGGTGGCGTTGTTCGGGCCGATGGACCCGCGCGTCTGGGGGCCGTTCCCGGTCGGCGGGCTGAGCGAGCCGTGGGCGGCAAGCGGCACCATCCAGCACCGCGGCAATGTCTGGATCGTGCAGAACCCGCTGCCCTGCCTGCCTTGTACCTTTGAGGGTTGCGAGCGGCGCATTGACGGCCCCAGCATTTGCCTCGACGAACTGGCTCCGGCGCAGGTGCTGGCCGCGGTCGATCGGGCACTGGCTTGACCTCGCGGGCGCGCCGTCTCACGTTCGCAGCCGGCAAGTCTGGAGCAAAACAATGACCTTCCGCATCGCCGTCGTGCAGCCGATCACCAATCCGATCGCGCAAGACGAGAGGAACGTCGACGACGCGGTCAATTTCATCGCGCGCGCCAAGAACGCCGGCGCCGATTTCGTCTGCTTTCCGGAAACCTATCCGGGGCCGTGGCGCATGCCGGCGGCTTTCGATCCGACCCCGCGCATCGCGGAGGCCGCCGCCAAGCACAACATCATCGCCATTTACGGCACCATCGAGCCGCTGAACCACAACGAAGGCACCGCGCATAATCTGATCTGCATGGCCTATGGCGATGGCCGCGCGCCGGTCAGCTATCGCCGCACGCATCCCAACGGCCCGTGGATTTATACCGGCGGCAAGTGGTGGGAATTCCAATACGTGCCGGGCAACGAGTTTCCGGTGTTCGATACACCCCCAGGCAAAGTCGGCCTGGCGATGTGCAGCGAGGCCTATATGCCGGAGGTGACTCGCGCGCTGGCGCTGCGCGGCGCCGAATTGATTTTCATGCCGGCCGGCACCGACAAGGGAAAATTGTGGGCGAGCTGGCGCAATCTGATCTGGTCGCGCGCCATCGAGAACCTCGCCATCGTGGTGACCACGCAGAATCTGTTCAGCCCGGTTGAGCGCGGGCTCGCCATGGTGGCAGCGCCTGAGGAGATCTTGTTCGAGAGCACGGCGTCGGGGTTGTTTTTCGTCGACGTCGATCTCGCGCGCGTGCGCGAAATGCGCGCCACGACGGATACCGTTACTTCCTCGCAGAACTATGCCGCCAAGCAGGGCGTGCTGGGGCCGCAATGGCAGCGGCCTGAGTTGCGCGAGCTGATGTATCCGCGCCCGCCGGACGCGGCGGAGTAAGATTGCGCCGCGCGCGTGTCCGTGCGAATTTCCACTGCACATGTCCCCTCACCTCGATCTCGGCCCCAAACCCCGCCTTGGCTACACGCAAAGCCGCATCGAGCGCGCCGCCGAACGGCGCAACAATGACGCCGGCATTGCCGCCCTGATGGCGCAGCCCAACGCCGGCTTTTATGCGATCGGCGGCGACCTGATCGTCATGAAAAAGGGTGCTGCGCTCAACGAGCCGCTGTTCACGATGGATGAAGCGCGCGCGCTGGGTCCGGCCGGCGAGACGATTTTCCTAGGGCTGCTCGATGACGCTCCCCGCTTTGGCTACGGCCTCGCGCCGGCCACGGCGGAAGCGCTAAAGACACAAGACAAGTTTCTCGTCACTGATCTACGTTCGATCGCCGTGCAGGGCCTGGTCGCGCCCGAGCATCTGCCGCCGATCGCCGAGGCTAAGGCGGTGCTGCATTGGCACCTGCGCCACCGTTTCTGCCCGAACTGCGGTGCGCCGACGCGCGCCGTGCAAGCCGGCTGGAAGCGCGACTGCCCGCAATGCAAGGTCGAGCATTTCCCGCGCACCGATCCGGTGGTGATCATGCTGGCGAGCGACGGCGAACGCTGCCTGCTTGGCCGCTCGCCGCGTTTTGTGACAACCATGTGGTCTTGCCTCGCCGGTTTCGTCGAGCCGGGCGAAGCGATCGAAGACGCCGTGCGGCGCGAGACGCGCGAGGAAGCCGGCATCGCCTGCGGCCGGGTCACCTATTTCGCCTCGCAGCCATGGCCGTTCCCCACAACGCTGATGATTGGCTGTCACGCCGAGGCCTTGAGCCGCGACATCGTGATCGACCGCGAGGAACTTGAGGACGCGCGCTGGTTCAGCAAGAGTGAGGTCGAAACCATGCTGCTGCGCAAGCACCCGCAAGGCTTGACCACGCCGCCGCCGGTGGCGATCGCGCATCATCTCATCCGCGCCTGGGTGGAGGGCGAGATCGGTTTTGACTGACGCCCAGCCGGGAAGCAAAGCACCGAAAATAGTATGCGCCGGCATCGCGGTGCAGGACATCGTCATGCGCGTGCAGAACTTTCCCGCACCCGGCAGTAAAGTTCATGCGTCTGAATTTATCGTCACCGGCGGCGGCTGCGCGGCCAATGCGGCTGTGACGATCGCGCGGCTGGGCGGACGCGCCGCTTTCGCCGGCCCGCTCGGCGACGCCAACGATCCGGTGAGCACGCGCATTCTCGCTGATTTGCAATCCGAAGGCATCGACTGCAGCGGCGTGGCACGCACGAAAGACGGCACCGCCTCGGTGTCGCTCATTTTGCTCGACGCAGCAGGCGAAAAGACCATCGCGACGCGGCGCGGCGTCAATCTGGGCGAGGCGCTGCCGGTGGATGCCGCCGCTTTGGTTGGCGATGCCGATGCCGTGTTGATCGACAATCGGTTTCCGGAATTCGTCACCGCCGTGTGCCGCGCGGCACAGGCACGGAAAATTCCGGTCGTGATCGATCTCGATCTGGCGACCAAGCCGGACGATCCGCTGCTCGCGCTCGGCAGTCATGTGATTGCCTCGAGCGAAGCGCTACGCGCCAGTACCGGCGAGGCCGATTACGGCGCGGGCTTGCAGCGCCTCGCCAAGCATCTCACGTCGTTTCTCGCCGTCACCGATGGACCCAACGGCATCTATTGGCTTGAGCAAGGCGCGCTGAAGCACATGCCGGCGTTCAATGTGGAGGCGATCGATTCGCTCGGCGCCGGTGACGCCTTCCATGGCGCCTTTACGCTTGCGCTGGCGGAAGGCCGCGCGCTGCCCGACATTCTGCGGTTTGCCAGCGCTACCGCCGCGCTGAAATGCACAAAATTCGGCGGCGCCTCTGCCGCGCCCAAGCGCGGCGAGGTCGAGGAATTCCTCAAGAAAAATTGACGCTATTTCTTCGACGGACAGGGCGCGCCGCAGGGCGCGCAGGCGCCGGCGAAATCCTCTGGCGAAACCGCGCGGCCACTCGAGGGACTGATCAGATGGTTGCCGACAATGGCGACCAACCCCAGCAGAACGACGGCGATGTAAGTTTTCCGCATCGGCCTACTCCCGCGACAGGCCGAATAACGGCCGCAAACGAATGCCGATCAGGCAGCCGGGCAGCGCCGCGAGAAACCAGATCCAGCCGTGCAGCGAACCGGAGGCAACGCCGCCGACAAACGCACCGATATTGCAGCCAAATCCGAGCCGCGCCCCCCAACCCATCAGCAGCCCGCCGACCGCCGCGGCCAGCAGCGATTTGACCGGCGGCCAAGCAGTTGCCGCGAACGGCTTGGCCGCCGCGGCGGCAGCCATAGCGCCGAACAACATGCCGAAATCGGTAAGGCTCGATGTGTCTGACAAAACCGAATCGGAGAGCGCATGCTTGGGGCCGGCCCATTGCCAGAACGCCGCGTGCGAGAAATCGAAACCGAGCGCGGCCGCAACCTTGGCGCCCCACACGGTAAAACCGAAAGTCACGCTCCAGGGATGCCCGCCGGCGATAAACACGAAAACGCACAGCAGGCCGATGACGAGGCCGCCGACGATGTAATTGCGCGACGGCCGGCAATTGGCGCCGCGCCTTTTGGCGACCACGACAATCAACGCCGCCGCTAAGGCGATGCTGGCGAGCGTCGCCGCCAGTCCGCCCCAGGGCCCGAGATAATCCGATGCCAGGATTGGATCGATGCCGCCAAGCGCCAGGAACGAAGGCAGCGACAGGCTGCCCAGCACGCTGCCGATGATGAACAGCAACAGCGTGATCAACATCCGGCCCGAACCGCCGCCGACGGTGTAGAGCGTGCCGGAGCCGCAGCCATTGCCGAGCTGCATGCCGATGCCGAATACGAACGCGCCAATAATGAGCGAGGGTCCGAGTGGCGCAATGGCGCCGCCGAAATCGTGTTTGAGTGCTGCCATCGGCACCACCGCGAGCGCGCTCACCGCGATCACGATCAGGCCGCCAAGCAGGCCACCCGCTTCACCGCGCGTCAGAAAACGCCGCCACGACGCGGTATAGCTGAACTCCGCTTTGAGAAATGCAACGCCGAGGCCGAAACCGCCCAGGATCAGCGCGGCCGACCATGGCTGACCATCAAGCAGCACCAGCGCAATCAGGATCGCGGTCGCGCCCAGCGCCAGCGCCAGGAACAGCACGTCGATGCGGAGCGCAGCGCCTGATTTGGGCGCCGTCATTGTTGCCGATGTCATGGATGTAGTCTTAGCGCCGTCAGGAACCGAATCCGAGCTTCTTTTTCAGATCGTCCCATTTGGTGCGCGTGGACTCAATGGGCCGGCTGGGGCTGCTGGTCCACTCCACCATCGAGCCGGCGTAGAGCCGGGCATTGCTGCGGCCGAGCAATTCGTGCAGCACGAACCAGTCGGTCGCGGCCCAGTGGCCGGTATTGCAATAGGTCACCGCGGCGCCCGCCGGAATTTCACCGGCGATGGCGGCAAGCTCGGCCTTCGGCTTCAGCCGGTTGGTGGCGTCATCGTAGAATTTTTCGCTGTCGACGCTGAGCGCGCCGGGAATGTGGCCATAGGCCTCGACATTCGGCGCCCTCTCCTTGCCGAGGAAGTACGAAGCCGGGCGGGCATCGACCAAAGTTGCGCCGCCATTATGCTCGATGGTCTCGACATCGGAGGCCAGCGCCAGAATGCTGTTGTTGAGGGTGGCGGTGAAGATCGCCGGCGACGGCGCCTGCGCGCCGGTAGCGAGCGGCAAGCCGGCCGCTTTCCAGCCTGCGAGGCCGCCATCGAGGATCGAAACATTGACGACGCCGGCATATTTCAGCGTCCAATACGTGCGCGCGGCCGAGCCGAAATCGAGCACGTTCACGCCGGCCGGGATAACGACCACATGGCTGTTCTCGTCGATGCCGAGATCGCCGATCAGCTTTTCCAGCTCCGGCGTGGTCGGCACCATGAACGGCACGTTGTTGCGTGTCACGCGCCAGCCGGCTTTGTCGTAATCGCTGTGCACGGAACCGGGGATGTGGTCTTGCGCGAAGGTCTCCGGCTTGCTGCCGTCGATCGCCGAGCGGATGTCGAGCATCACAAGACCGGCCTCGGCGTGGTGGCTATTGAGCCAGGCCGGGCTGACCAACGGTTCGGCATGTGCGCCCGCGGCAGAAGCCGCCAGCATGGCGCTAAACAGCATCGCGGCGCCGAGGCGGCGAAGGTTGCGGACAAGTTTGGCAGCAAGATTTTTTCTCATGACACGTCATTCCAGTCGAATGGCCGCTGAGGCGGCGATAGATTGAGCTTGAAATAGAATATCTTTCTCTATAAATACAGATGGCTAGCTCAAATAAGAATATTATTCCAATTTAAGCTGAAGGCTTAGACGAGTTATTCCAAGTTTCGAAGGAAACAGAGAATGGATGCCATCGACCGCAATATCCTCGCCGTGGTGCAGGAGGATGCCTCGCTTTCGGTCGCCGAAATCGGCCACCGAGTCGGGCTGTCGTCCACGCCGTGCTGGAAGCGCTTGCAGCGGCTGGAGGCCGACGGTGTCATCCTGCGCCGTGTCGCGCTGATCGATCCGGAAAAGATCGGGCTGGGCATCACGGTTTTCGTGTCGATAGAGACCGGCGACCATTCGCAGGACTGGCTGAAGAAATTCGCCGAGACCGTGGGCGCCATGCCGGAGGTGATGGAATTCTACCGCATGGCCGGCGACGTCGACTATATGCTGCGCGTCGCCGTGCACGACATGACGGACTACGACAGGTTCTACAAAAAGCTGATCGCGACCGTCCCGCTCAAGAACGTCACCTCGCGTTTCGCCATGGAGCGGATCAAGTCGACCACCGCGCTGCCAATTCTCGACGCGCGTTAAATCGTCAGGAGCAGGTGGTGGTGCCGTAAGTCGGCGCGGTGATGCGCGGGCTCATGAACATCTGGTCGGTCAGGGTGAGCGTGCCGGTGATGGTGTAGCCGACTGTCGGCGTGTAGGCGTAGCTCACCTCGGCCAAAATAAGCCAGGAATTTGGCACCGCCAATGCCGTGTTCGAACTGGAGAAGGAATAGGTCGATCCGGCCGCGCGCGCGCTGCCGTTACGGGTGGCACTCCATTGCACTTTGGCCACGCCGGTCGAACTCATCTTTAGACACGACAGCGTCATCTTGAGGTTCGTTGCCGAAAAGGGTGAGATGATCGCACTCGAAGCATCGAGAATATTGGTCATGTCGGTTGAACTGATGGTCGTCACCTGAGCCGACAGGTTGGCGAGCGCATCGGATATCAAACTGACTTTTCGGTCCGCTGCCACGCCATCCGAAATCTCGGAGCACCCGAGATAAAGCCCGATCATCACCGGCGCAATGAACGCGAATTCCACCGCCGAGACGCCGCGCCGGTCGCGCGTAAAGCGCGTAAGCCATCCGATGATCGAGGTTTTCAGCATGTTCCCGCCGGCCCGTAAGGTTCATTGCGGAACACCGACGTCGCCTCGAGCAGACGGTAGCCGCCGTTGAGATTGGTGAGGCTGTCGCCGAGCAGCGTTACGTAAATCGGCCATTGATAGAACAGCGACACCGAGACAATGCAGCCCGGGCCACCCGGCGTATAATTCATTGCGCCAGTGTTGAATTGGCCGTTGGAGACCGGCGCCGTGTTGTTGACCGAGCTGAAGCTTGTATAGGTGTTCACGTTTACATAAACGCCGTTCGCGCAGTCGAACAATCCACCGGCGAGGTAGTTGCAAATCTGTTGCTTGTAGGCGGCTTGGCTATAGCCCGCCGATTGTGCCTGGCCTGTCATGATCAGGCGGCCCGCCTCGGAAGCGGCGGTTTCCAATGTCTGCCCGGCGAAGAACACCAGTGCTGTTTCCAGAATGGCGAATGTCAGCGCGAAAAATGGAAGCGCGACCAGGCCGAATTCGATCGCCGCGGAACCTTCCTGCTGACGGGCGAAGCGACGTGCGACGCGCACCGGCAACAGCCGGCGAACGCGTGTAGCGATCTTGCTGAGAATTCGATTCGACATGACAACCTTCGTAAAAGCGAACGACGCCGATACCCTGGCTTCTCATAGCAAATTTGAGTTTTCTAATTGTTGCGCGATACCGCAAAACGCGGCGACTGCGTTAATCAGCCGCTAACTATGATGTCGCCCAAACCAGCGCCTGGACGCGACGTTCACTTCGCTGGAGCGGTTTGCGCCTGTCCGGTGCGGGCGCCGGACTGGCCGATTGCCGCATTGAAATAATTTGGCGAGTCACCGAGCGTGATGCGCGGCTTGCATTCGGGCGCGCAGGCATAGGTTTCCCTTTCGATGCCCTTATAAACCACGACCAGATTGTGGCTTTCAGGCCCTATCACCTGCACGGTCTTGTCCATCACCACCCGCCCGCTGCGATCGAGCGCGAGCAGATTGGTCGAGCCGAAGCCCTTGCCGGTAACGACCAGAATGCCGCCGCTTTGCAACGCGGCATCGGCAATCAAGGGATTTCCGATGACGATGGTCGAGACCTTCTCGGGCAGCCGCATGATTTGCGCCTGGTCGAGATTGACGGTCAGGGTATCGGCTTGCGCCGCTGGAGCGCCGAGCGTGGCGGCGAAAAGTATCGTCCAGGCCCAGGCACGGATCAGTCGCTTGCGACGCCCCAACACGGTCGACATAGCACTCTCCACACACACGCAACACAACACGCCGCGGCTGCGGCCAGCCTTAAGATTTGACTGCAAATAGGTGAATGAAGTCCAAAGAGCTTCGATTTATCGCTGGAACGGATAAAGCAGCTGGGCCCCGATACTTTCGGGGAAACTCTCGTCGTCGACGCCATAGGTGTCCGGCAACTCATTCTTGGGCATGTAGAAGGTGCCGAACAGCAGGTCCCAGATCGGGAAGGTACCGGAGAAATTCATGTTGCCGCCGCGATCGGCCGCGGTGTGATGCCAGCGGTGGAAGACCGGGCTGGCGATCACATATTTGAACGGCCCCAGCGTCCAGTTCAGATTGGCATGCACGAAGGCCGAGGTGGCGGTGGTGAACGGACCGACCCACAGCATCACGTTGGGCGAAATGCCGGCGAGAAGTAATCCGACATCGACCATGACGGTGCCGAGGAAAATATTGACCGGGTGAAAGCGCGCCGCCGAAATCCAGTCGAGATCTTCCGACGAATGGTGCACGGCGTGGTACTTCCACAAGCCGCCGCCGTGATAGAGGCGGTGAATCCAATAGGTCAGGAAATCCGACGCCACCAGGAAAAAGAGCGCCTGTCCCCAGAGCGGCATGCGCGCAAGCGGACCAAAACCGTCGTCGTAGAACTTGATCAGGTCGTCGGCGCCGTGAATGTTGTATATATAAGCAGCGCCCATCACCATCAGGCCGATACGCACGAAACGCGCCGCCAGCGGGATCAGGAACCAGTAACAGACGTCGGTGACGATTTCGCGCTTGCGCCACCAGGGCCGGCCGGGATTGCACGCCGACCAATGGGTCAGCAGCGCGAACACGATGCCAAGCCCGATTGAAATCGGAATGATCTTGAGGACGGTGAGGCCGGCGACTTGCAGAACGCTCAGGAACTCGACGAACATGATGTGCGGCCTGTTTGTGCTTGAAACCGGTCGATCCGGTATCGGCCGGCGCGGTTAAAATCGCGTATATGGCGCGACGGGTCGAAACCGGCGCGCGGGTACCCTTATCGGTCCTGCCAATTGGGAGGCCCGGGGTGACTGTTCCAGATAAGTATTCCCCGGATGCTGCAAAGTAAGTCTTGAGCGAGCTCGGTGCTGAATACAGAACCTACGAGAGGTGTAGTTTCATGTATCTATGTAATATATAAGAATTGTAATCTGTATAAACCTTGTTAAATATTTGTTAACCGTGATATTCTTCAAGAAACAACTTATTAACTACAGCGTATATCCATATGAATACCTTATGTTTCTTTGATTGTATTAACTCGCACGCAAGACCTCGCTGTTAGGTTCCCTGCATGGTTCAGCAGGGACAGGAGATAATCCGGTCTCCTGGATCAGCTCAGACAGTCACGCGTGGATTTATGGAGTTACCGATGAAAAACCTCTTCGTGCGTTTCGTGAAGAACGAATCCGGCGCTACCGCGATCGAGTACGGCCTCATTGCGGCGGGCATTTCTGTTGCGATCATCGCGGTCGTCAACGGTCTTGGCACCCAGTTGAACGCCAAGTTCACCAGCATCTCGAGCCAGCTCAAGTAATTGAGTTAGCCGACGCTGCTAAAAAGGGCTCCGGTCAGTGCCGGAGCCTTTTCGTTTTTGGGGCGCTAATAAAACCGCAAGCATCCGTAGCTTAGTCTGACCCACGCCCGCGAATCTTGAGTCTTTAGCGGCGGCGAGGACGACAATCATGTTGATCGACGCGGTCAAACTGCTGTTATTCCCGGCTCTGATGGCCTTCGCTGCCTCGAGCGATCTCTTGACCATGACCATCTCGAACCGGATCTCTTTGGCGCTGGCCGCCGGTTTTGTCCTGCTCGCGCTCGCCACCGGCATGAGCCTCACCGCTATCGGCATGCATTTGGTAGCCGGTGCGCTGGTGCTGACGGTTTGTTTTGCTTTCTTCGCGGCCGGCTGGATCGGCGGCGGTGACGCCAAATTGGCGGCTGCCACGGCACTTTGGTTCGGTTTCGACTATCTCATGGATTATGTGGTCTATGCGTCGTTGTTCGGCGGCGTACTGACATTGCTGCTGATCCAGTTCCGCAAGCTGCCACTGCCGGCGCCGCTCGCGCGCCAGATCTGGATTCTCCGCCTGCATGAGAACGGCGGCGCGGTGCCCTATGGCATCGCTCTCGCCGTCGCGGCGCTTATCGTTTATCCAAAAACCGGCTGGATGCCCCGCTTCGGTCTTTGATTTTTTGCGAATTTTTCCGCCAATTATTCAAGCAAATCGGTGGCAAGAAAATATTAACTCGATTTAGTCACCGCTGCTTAACCATACCTTGACCTTTAGCTGTTGAAATCGCGTGCATGCGGTCGCACTGGCCGCCATGTGATTTACGCGGCCGAGCCGGCCGTCATGTTACGGTGAGAGTGAGCGTATGAAAGCCGCGCGTCTTGTAGTGCTGACCGTCGCCATCGCCGCCGGCGGCGTTGCCGCCATGCTGGCCGGCCGTTCGGAAAAGCCCCCCGAGGTCAAGGTCGAGCCTGCGCCCAAGGCTCCCAGCGTCGAGGTTCTCGTCGCCAAAACCGATATCACTATGGGTCAAACGGTTACGCCGGGCGACGTACAGTGGCAGGAGTGGCCGGTCAGCGCGGCGACCGGAAATTTCATCCGCAAGAACGAACGTCCCACCGCCATCGAAACTCTGTCTGGTTCGATCGCGCGCGCGCCATTCGTCAGCGGCGAACCAATTCGCGAAGCCAAGCTGGTCAACGCCAAAGGCTCCGGCTTCATGGCGGCGATTCTGCCAACCGGCATGCGCGCGATATCAACGCAGATTTCGCCGGAGACCGGCGCCGGCGGCTTCATCCTGCCGAACGACCACGTCGACGTCATCCTGACGCGCCGCCAAACCGACGCTGACAAAGCCAACAATGGCGGCGACAGCCACAGCAGTGAAATCATTTTGTCCAACGTCCGCGTGCTGGCGATCGACCAGAACGTGGAGGAAAAGAACGGACAGAAGGTCGTGGTCGGCAAGACCGCAACGCTCGAATTGACGCCGGGCCAGACCGAAACGCTGGCGCTGTCGCAGCAGCTCGGCACGCTGTCGCTGGCGCTGCGCAGCATCACCGATGCGACCAAAGACACACCAAAGACCGATGAACATCAGAGCAACCACAAAACCGGAGTGAACGTCGTCCGGTTCGGCGTGGGCACGATGACGACACCGAAATGATCGAGTGAGGGGAACCCGGGACATGTCTACTAGGTCTTCGGCGATAAGGTCATCGATCCGCGCCGCCGCAGTGGCGGCATTCGTCGCAGGCGCCGGCTTGACGCCGTCAGCCCCGCTGATGGCTGCCGACGCGCACGTACCGGTGATCCAGGTGGCGGCAAGCGAGGCGACCTCGCGCTTCATTCCGCTCGGCATCGGCAAGTCGGTCGCCATCGACCTGCCCGCCGATATCAAGGATGTGCTGGTTGCCGATCCCAAGATCGCCAACGCCGTGATCCGCTCGTCCCGCCGCGTCTACATGATCGGCGTCGCCATCGGGCAGACCAATATCTTTTTCTTCGACGCCGAGGGCAAGCAGATCGCCGGTTTCGACATCGCGGTCACGCGCGACCTGAACGGCGTGCGCGCAGCGCTCAAGCAAGCGTTGCCGGACTCCGATATTCGAATCGAGGGTGTCGCCGACGGCATCATGCTCTCGGGCAGCGCCGCCAACGCCGCTGAATCGCAACAGGCTTTCGATCTGGCCAGCAGGCTGGTCGGCGACGGCGCCAAAGTGGTCAACGGCATAACCGTGCGCGAACGCGACCAGGTCATGCTCAAGGTGACGGTCGCCGAAGTACGGCGCGACATCATCAAGCAACTCGGCGTCGATCTTTCGGGCAGTTTCAATTACGGCGCAGCGGTGGTGAACCTGAATACGCAAAACTCCTTTTCCGCCACCGGCCAGACGCTCAGCAACACCGCTTTCGCCGGCAGCTGGAAAAACATCAGCGCGACCTTGCGCGCCATGGATCGCGCCGGCGTGTTGCGCACGCTCGCCGAGCCGAACCTGACCGCGATCTCCGGCGAGACAGCAAGCTTCGTCGCCGGCGGTGAATTTCCGATCCCCAACGGCCTGTCGTGCGACACCACCAAGTCGCCGCCGGTCTGCCAAGCGCAAGTCGATTTCAAGAAGTTCGGCGTGAGCCTGGTTTTCACGCCAGTTGTGCTGTCGGGAGGGCGCATCAGCCTCAAGGTAATGACCGAAGTGTCGGACCTGTCGACCGACAACGCCTTGACGCTTGCCGTGCCCGGCTCGACCCAGACGCTGACAATTCCCTCGATCACCACCCGCCGCGCCGAAACCGTGGTTGAAATCCCGTCCGGTGGATCGCTGGCGCTCGCCGGCATGATCCAGGAACAGACCAAGCAGCAGATCAACGGCGTGCCCGGCCTGATGCAGTTGCCGATCCTCGGCTCGCTGTTCCGCAGCCGCGACTACATCAATAACCAGACCGAGTTGATGGTGCTGGTCACGCCCTACATCGTTCACGCGGTGGCGCAGAACAAGTTGTCGCGGCCCGACGATGGTTTCGCCGATCCCAATGATCAATCGACTGTGTTGCTGGGCCGTCTCAATCGCATCTACGGCGGCAGCAACGCCAAGACCGATCCGCAGACCGGCGACTACCAGGGCAAATACGGATTCATTCTGGATTAAGCGGCATGGAGAGACAGTCGATGAAAGCCTTCCTCGCAACGATCGCTAAACGCCGCAGCGCCATCGCGCTGCGCGCTTTGGCGGTCGTGGGTCTCGCCACCTCGCTGGCCGGCTGCTACACGCAGCAAGCCGCGCAAGACAACTTCCCAACCGACTATCGTGAACGCCATCCGATCACGTTGAAAGAGCGCGAGCAGACGGTCAACATTTTCCTCGGCCGCAATCGCGGCGGGCTCACCCCGGTGCAGCGCGCCGACGTGCTTTCTTTCGCACAATTCTGGCGACGCGAATCGACCAGCGGCCTCATCATCGATGTTCCGAAGGGCGGACCGACGGACCACGCCGCCGCCGATTCACTGCGCGAAGTTTATTCGATCTTGGCTGCCTCCGGCGTGCCGCGCAACGCGGTCTATATGCGGACATATAAGCCCGCGAGCGACGCGCTCGTCAGCATCAAGATCAGCTACGCCAAGATGGTCGCCGAAGCCGGCCCCTGCGGCCTCTGGCCGAAGGATCTCGGCCCCAGCCTCGAGTCCGGTTACACCGAAAATCATCCCTACTGGAATCTCGGCTGCGCCAACCAACGCAATCTCGCAGCCATGATCGACAATCCCGCCGACCTGGTGCAGCCGCGCGGCGAGACGCCGGCTTATGCGGCGCGCCGCTCGGTAGCGATCGACAAATACCGCAAGGGCGATATTCCCTCCGGTAATTATCCGCCCGACTTCAACACCGGCAAAATCAGTGATCTCGGCAAATGATTAAACACGCAACACAAGTCGCCGTCGCCGAAAACGAGCCGATGCCGGTACAAGCGGCAGAGCACGCCATCGACGAACATATCGCGCCCGCGCCGCGGGTTTCGATCCAGGCATTTTGCGAGACCGTGGAAACCGCCGCGGCCGTGCAGGCTGCCGGCGAAGACCGCCGTCTTGGCAAGGCGCATGTGAAGATCCAGATGGGCGGCGTCGCCGCCGCGGTCGAGGCCTATCGCTCCTCTCCGACCCCGAACGTTATTCTGATCGAATCGCAAAACCACCCTGACGAAATCCTGCACGGGCTCGATCAACTGGCCGAAGTCTGCGACTCCGGTACGCGGGTAGTCGTGGTCGGCCGCGTCAATGACGTGACGCTCTACCGCGATCTGACCAAGCGCGGCGTCAGCGAATATCTGATCGCGCCGGTCGGCACCATCGATGTCGTGCGCGCGATTTGCGGCCTGTTCTCGTCGCCGGACGCCAAGCCGGTCGGCCGCATCATCGCCGTGGTCGGCGCCAAAGGCGGCGTCGGCTCATCCACCGTCGCGCATAATATCGGCTGGGCGATCGCACGCGATCTCAACCTCGATTCGGTCGTAACCGATCTCGATATGGCCTTCGGCACCGCCGGTCTCGACTACAACCAGGATCCGCCGCAAGGCATCGCCGACGCGGTGTTCTCTCCCGACCGCGTCGATTCGGCCTTCGTCGAACGCCTGCTGTCCAAATGCACCGATCACCTGAGCCTGCTGGCCGCGCCGGCGACGCTCGACCGGGTGTACGATTTCGGCGCCGACGCCTTCGATTCGATCCTCGATTCGCTACGCGGCACAATCCCTTGCGTCGTACTCGACGTTCCACACATGTGGTCGGGTTGGACCAAGCGGCTGCTGGTGGGCGCCGACGACATCCTCGTGGTCGCCGGTCCCGACCTCGCCAATTTGCGCAACGCCAAGAACATGGTCGATCTGCTGCGCGCCGCGCGGCCGAACGATCACCGCCCGTATTACTGTCTCAACCAGGTCGGGGTGCCGAAACGGCCAGAAATCACACCGGCGGATTTCGCCAAGGCGCTGGAAGACCAGCCGCTCGCGATCATTCCGTTCGAACCGCAGATCTTCGGCACCGCCGCCAATAACGGACAGATGATCGCCGAAGTGTCCAAGGGCCACAAAACTGCGGAGATGTTCCGCCAGTTGGCGCAAATCCTTACCGGGCGCGCCGAAGCGAAACGCGCACGCGGCAGCCTGCTGAGCCCCCTGCTCGCCAGACTGAGGAAGAAATCGGCTTAGCGCACGGGTTTGATCCGCTTTGATTTGATCGAACTCCAAAAACGATTCGGAGACTGACGTGTTCGGTAGGCGTAGTGGAACATCTGAAGCGCGCAGTACGGCTCCGGCGCCGGATGACGCGCCGGCGATACAGCCGGGTAGCGTTCCCAAGCCGGGCGCCAGCGCCGCCATGGAAACCGGCCGCGCGCCAATCCCCTCGGACGGGCTCGGCGCACCGCTGGTGCCGGCGCCAACGGCGACCCGCTCCCCGGCGTCCGTCAACATGCCGGCGACCGATTCGCGCCGTTCCGATACCTATTACGAAGTCAAAGGCGTCATCTTCGGCGCGTTGATCGAAGCCATCGACCTGGCGCAGCTGGCGCGGCTCGATGCCGACAGCGCGCGTGAGGAAATCCGCGACATCGTCAACGAGATCATTGCGATCAAGAACATCGTGATGTCGATCTCCGAGCAGGAAGAACTGCTCGACGATATCTGCAACGACGTGCTCGGTTTCGGCCCGCTCGAGCCGCTGCTGTCGCGCGACGACATCGCCGACATCATGGTGAACGGCTCCGGCACGGTCTACATCGAAGTCAAAGGCAAAATTCAAAAGACCGGCATTCGTTTCCGCGACAATCAGCAGCTGCTCAATATCTGCCAGCGCATCGTCAGCCAGATCGGCCGCCGCGTCGACGAGTCCTCGCCGATCTGCGACGCGCGCTTGCCCGATGGTTCTCGTGTGAACGCGATTGTGCCGCCGCTGGCGATCGACGGGCCCGCGCTCACCATCCGCAAATTCAAAAAGGACAAGCTGACGCTCGATCAGCTGGTCAAATTCGGCACCATCACCGAACAGGGCGCCGAGATATTGCAAATCATCGGGCGCTCGCGCGTGAACACGCTGGTATCCGGCGGCACCGGCTCCGGCAAAACCACATTGCTGAACTGCTTGACGCAATTCATCGACGACGACGAGCGCATCATCACCTGCGAAGACGCCGCCGAATTGCAACTGCAACAGCCGCATGTGGTGCGCCTGGAAACGCGGCCGCCCAATCTGGAAGGCGAAGGCCAGGTCACCATGCGCGACCTCGTACGCAACTGCCTGCGTATGCGGCCGGAACGCATCATCGTCGGCGAAGTCCGCGGACCCGAAGCCTTCGATCTGTTGCAGGCCATGAACACCGGCCATGACGGCTCGATGGGCACGCTGCACGCCAATAATCCGCGCGAAGGTTTGTCGCGCCTGGAATCGATGATCACCATGGGCGGCTTTTCGCTGCCTTCCCGCACCATCCGCGAAATGATCACCGCTTCGGTCGACGTCGTCATTCAGGCCGCCCGCCTGCGCGACGGCTCGCGTAAAATCACTCACATCACCGAAGTGATGGGAATGGAAGGCGACGTCATCATTACCCAGGATCTGTTCATCTACGACATGACGGGCGAAGACGCGCAGGGCAATATCATCGGCCGGCATCGCTCGACCGGCATCGGCCGGCCGCGGTTCTGGGATCGCGCGCGATATTACGGCGAGGAAAAGCGCTTGGCGGCGGCCCTCGATGCCGCGGAATCCGCCAACACCGCGATGATGGGCTGAGCCGGGGACGTCATGCAAGCGATGGCTTTGTTCTTTTTAGGATTCGTCGCGGTCGGCGGCGTCGTCTGGGTATTCGTCTATCCTATTTTGTCGGGCGAGCGCAAAGCGGAGGCTCGCATGGCCAACGTGGCCAAGTCGGAGCCAGCGGCGCGTACCACGCGCGGCGCTCCGAAGTCGCGGCGCGATGTCGTTGAGAGCTCGCTCAAGGAATTCGAAGAGCGCCACAAGAAGAGCAAAAGCGTGCCGCTCTCGGTACGCATCAAACAATCCGGACTGCTCTGGTCGAAGCGGCAGTTCTTTATCATTTCGGCCGGCATCGGCGCGCTGTTTGCCGTGCTGGGACTGTTCACTGGCGGCGGCCTTCTTGTCGCCCTCGCGCTCGGCTTTGCCGGCGCCCTCGGCCTGCCGCGCTGGCTTTTGTCGTTTCTGAAGAAGAGGCGCGAAAACAAATTTCTCGATTCGTTTCCGGATGCCGTCGACATCATCGTGCGCGGCGTCAAGGCCGGCCTGCCGCTGCTCGACTGCCTGAAGATGATCACCCTCGAGGCGACCGAACCGACCAAATCGGAATTCCGCGCCATCGTCGAAACCCAGGCCATCGGCATGCCGCTGGGCGAGGCTTGCGGCAAACTGTACGAAAACATGCCGGTGCCGGAGGCGAATTTCTTCGGCATCGTCATATCCATCCAGCAGAAGTCGGGCGGCAATCTCGCCGAGGCGCTGGGCAATCTTTCGCGCGTACTTCGTGACCGCAAGAAAATGAAGGCCAAGATCCAGGCGATGTCGATGGAAGCGAAGGCCTCGGCCTCCATCATCGGCGCGCTGCCGCTTTGCGTGATGACTTTGGTCTACATAACCAGCCCGGCCTACATCGCGCTGTTGTGGACCGAGCCGTTGGGCCGCATCATGCTCGCCGCTTCCGTCATCTGGATGTCGATGGGCGTGCTGGTCATGAAGAAGATGATCAATTTCGATTTCTGACGCTAAAGAACGGCTCTTGGCCAGGACATAACAGACCGATGCTCGAATTACTGATCGACCAATTTTCCGTCAAAACGGTTGCGATGCTGTGCGCCGCCATTGCCGCCATCGCCACGGTATTGACGATCGCGATGCCGATGGTGGTTACCGACACGCTCTCCAAGCGCATGAAGTCGGTCGCACTGGAACGCGAAAAGATACGCGCCCGCGAGCGCGAACGCATGGCGCAAGTATCGCAGAAGGTCAATCTGCGCCCGTCGGCGAAGCAATCGATTCAAACGATCGTCGAGCGCTTCAATCTTAAAAAATGGGTCGGCCAGGAAGAAGCCCGGCTTAAGTTGGTGCAAGCCGGCTATCGCGGCCAGGCGCCCTACATTACTTATCTGTTCTTCCGCATGGTGACGCCCGTGGTGGTCACGATGGTCGCCACATTTTATATTTTCGTGGTGCTCCATTTAAGTTACCCGACGCCGGTCAAGATCGGCATGTGCATTGCCGCCGCCTATATCGGCATGCATGCGCCGCTGATGTTCCTCAAAAACCGAATCGCACGCCGCCAGCTCTCGATCAAACGCGCCTTCCCAGACACGCTCGACTTGCTGCTGATCTGCGTAGAATCCGGCATGTCGATCGAAGCGGCATTCCGCAAAGTTAGCGATGAGGTCGGCACCCAATCGGTGGCGCTGGCCGAAGAACTTACGCTCACCACCGCCGAATTGTCCTATTTGCCCGACCGCCGCATGGCATACGAGAATCTGGCCAAGCGAACCGATCTGGACGGCGTGAAGTCAGTCTGCATGGCCCTGCAACAGGCGGAACGCTACGGCACGCCACTTGCCAACATGCTGCGCGTCATGGCGCAGGAAAACCGCGACATGCGCATGTCGGAAGCCGAGAAGAAGGCCGCCGGCCTGCCGCCCAAGCTGACGGTGCCGATGATCGTGTTCTTCCTGCCGGTGCTGTTCATCGTGATTCTGGGCCCGGCCGCGATCAAGGTTATGGCGTTGCACTGAGCGCTGTGGCGATCAATCACGATACTCGGAGCCTGATTTTCGCGCTCAGTTGGAACCGCTGGGCGGCACGTAGGGCTCTGCGCCCTTTCGCGACCAATCGTTCCGCTTGGCCAGCATCTCTCGTAGATATTTGACATTGGCGGCCGCTTGGTCTGGCGGCAGCTCGGCGCTGGCAATCTGCTCGGCTTCCGCGAAACGTCCTTCCAGGCCAACCACCAGCGCGAGATTTTCCCGCACCTTCGGCGTCGCATCGGGCCGGCCCATCGCTTGCCGCAACGTGGCTTCGGCGCGCCGCAAATCCTTGGTCAGCGCGTAGGACAGTCCCAAATTCGACAAGACCGATGAATCGTTCGGCATGATTTTGAGCGCCGCGTTGTAATGTTGCTGCGCCTCGGTATGGCGGCCCAGTTGATCGAGCACGGCCCCTTGCGCATTGAGGATGCGCCAATCGGGCTGGTCGGGCGTGTGCGCATGGTTCAGCACATCGAGCGCCTGGTTATAGTCGCCGGCCGCGGCCAGCGCGCGGCCATATTCGCCGAGCAGCGGCAGGTTGTGCGGATTACGGATCGTGACCTGTTCGAGCACGGCGACAGCTTGCGCATTCTGCCCTGTGGCGCGTAGCGCACGGGCATAGTTCATGGCGATGTCCGGATCCTCGCGATGGTCGCGATATCGGGCGCCCCATACATCGACCTGGTGCCGCCAATCGGCGTCGCTACGTGGCGCATTGGACGAAGCGAGCGAACCGGTGACGTCGTCGCCCGTGGTCTTGCAGCCGGCCACCGATAACGCCAGCAGGGCCGCAACAGCGGCCGTGGCTAGCAAATGAGCGGCCCGGGCTGATTTAAGACGCATGGGAATCCGGCGGCTGGTATTCCAACGGCATTTCCGCAGCAATAAAACGTTAACCCTAACGAGTGGTTAATCGGCCCCTGGGCATCCTCGCGAAAGCGGGGATCAAGGGAAAATCACAGGATTGCGGGCTTGCAACCGGTCCCCGGCCCAAAAACAATCGTATAAGATCGACGCATGGAACTAGGCCTTTCCCCGGACGAAATCGCGCTGCAGGCGCGCGCCCGCGCCTTCTCGAAAGACGTGGTGCGGCCACGCGCCGCAGCCATCGACCGCGACGAGCAATACCCCTGGGACATCGTGCAGGCGCTCGGCCAAGCCGGCTTCCTCGGCATGACTCTGCCGAAGGCGCTGGGCGGCAAAGGCGCGAGCTTCCTCGACGCCGTGCTGGTGATCGAGGAAATGGCCAAGTCCTGCTCCGTCACCGCGCGCATCGTGGTCGAGACCAATATGGGCGCGATCTCGACCGTGATGGCCTATGGCAGCGAGCCGCAAAAAAAACTAGCCGCCCGGCTGGTGCTGGAAGGCGACAAGCCCGCCATATGCATCACCGAACCGGATGCCGGTTCCGACGCGCTCGCCATGACCACGCGCGCCGTCAAACGCGGCGATAAATACATCGTCAACGGCAAGAAGCATTGGATTACCGGTGCCGGCGTCTCGCGCCTGCATCTGATTTTTGCGCGGGTGTTCGACGAACGCGGGCAAGAACTCGGCATCGGTGGCTTGCTTGCCGTGCGCGATGAAAACAAGGGCCTGCGCGTGGGGCGACGCGAGCAGACCATGGGATTGCGCGGCATGCCGGAAGGCGAGCTGTTGTTCGAGGATTTGGAAGTGCCGGCGGAGATGGCGATCATGCCGCCATCCGGCCTCAGTCGGGGCTTCGCCGATCTGATGAACGCCTATAACAGCCAGCGCGTCGGCGCCGGCACCGTGGCGATGGGCATCGCCGCCGGCGGGCTCGATCATGCGCTCGAATGGGCCAAGACGCGCGAGCAGTTCGGCCGCCCGATCGGTGAATTCCAGGGCCTGCAATGGATGCTGGCCGATATGCAGACGCAACTCACCGCCGCCCGGCTGATGCTCTACCAGGCGGCGCGCTCGCGCGGGGCGGACGGCAGCACCTTCCCCGATCCGATGCTGGCGGCGCAGGCGAAAATCTTTGCCTCCGAGAGCGCCATCAAGATCGTCAATGACGCGCTGCAGTTCTTCGGCGCGCGCGGCTATTCGCGCGAACTTCCTTTGGAAAGAATGGCGCGCGATGTGCGCATGTTCACCATCGGCGGCGGCACCGCGCAGGTGTTGCGCACGCTGGTGGCCGGTAAGATGCTGGGTTGGAAGCTGCCGCAGACGCGTGACGGTTACGC
>Ga0207933_1000913_pt1 | contig 25184 bp, 22 predicted proteins | sample NGESurdeep092012_4_FD_184488 | JGI IMG/M metagenome (GOLD analysis project Ga0207933, IMG submission 184488) | Arctic peat soil microbial communities from Barrow, Alaska - NGEE Surface sample F53-3 deep-092012 (SPAdes) | ecosystem: Environmental > Terrestrial > Soil > Wetlands > Peat ... | reverse complement strand
CGCCTGTCCGCCGTGCGAGACGAAGTAGGCGGGGCCGGTCAGCGGGTGGGAGAAGATCGGCGTGACCGCGGTCGCGGTCCCGACGTCCGATTCCTTGGGGCAGCCCGCCGTGTTCGCTTCGAACACGCTCGCCACACACGCCTTTTGCAGCGTAGTCAGGCGCGAAGGGAGTTGCTTGGGCAGATCCACCTTGACCTTGCCGATGTTCGCCTGTCCCGCGGCGGAGGTGACCTTCACGTCCAGCGAGGCGCCGTCTGCTTTGCTGGCCTTCCCCCGCGTGCTCACAGCGAACGTCGGCTTGAACGGCAGGTTCGCGCATCCGGTCACGGCAAACGGGTTCGACACGCCGACCGCGGCGCCCTGAGCGCTCGAGATCGTCCCGGTGACCGCCTGCTGATCGCAGTTGGTCGGATTGAAGATGAATCCAGGACGGTCGATCGTGACGTTGACGGTTTTGATCCGCAGTGGGACACCGTCGACCTGCTGGGGCAACGGGTCGCTCGTCGTCGTGATCTGTGAGGTGACAGGGTTTATGCCGATCGCGGCACGGACGACCACATTGCCGAGGTTGAACGGGCCGGCGATCGCCGGGGTGACGATGCTCAGCCCGAACGGCGCGCCCTTGTACGGGCCCGTGAGGAACACCTGCCCGGTCTGCCACAGCGGCTGCGAGCCCGCGCCCGCGGCGACCTGGTCGTGCCCGACCAGGCTCCCGGCGCCACATTGACCTCTGGAGGCCTGCGGTTCGGGGCACTGTTCGACGCCCTTCAGCGCGCCCAGCAGACCGGGCGGCATCGTCACCGTCAGCCCGGAGAGATCCTGTTCGCGGTCCTGACGCGAGAACGTCAGCGTGAACGGGCTGAACGCGCCCGCCAGCGGCGTGACTGTCCCCGTGGTGAACGAGGGAGCGAACCCACCACCGCACCCTGTGATCGCGAACGGCCACGACGGCGTCGCGTTCGGACCCGATTCGGGGGCGCTCCACGGTTCCAGTTCGCTTGAGGTCGTGAACGTCCCGCAGCTCTGCGGGTTCGCCAATGGCGCGCGCTGCCCGCCGGAGAACGTCATCTTCAAGTTTTCGAAGGGGAACTGCGGGTTTTCGTTGAACCTCGCGCGCAAATGACCGGGAGCCAGGTCGTTGTGGCCGCCGTAGCCGCCGACTTCGACCGAGCCCGCCAGCTTGATGATCACGCCCGAGCCCGCCATTTCCATGTACAGACCGAACACCTTGCCGTCTTCGGCTTCGGCTTCGGTGCACGGCGCCTGACCCACCTGGCCGCAGTGCGGCTCAGCGAGGTAGACGTGGCCGCGCAGCGCTTCTTCGAGCAGCGGCGTCTTGACTTCGACCGTCCCGATCCGCGAGCCTTCGGGGCAATGCCCCGGCGAGGCGTGCGTGAGACCGTCGTCATAGGGACTTTCGTTGCCGCCCGGATGGCCTTCACCGAGTTCGGTGCCGAGCAGGTCGATCTGCGCTGGCGTGCAGCCTTCCAGCGCGTGCGGTCCGCTCGCCGCCGAGGGGGAGACCGACACGCCCGCGGGCAGCGTGACCGTGGCGTTCCTCAGCTCGGGCGTCGCCAACGCGTCGAACACATCCGCGGCCTGAGGCAGCTTCAAGTCGACTTCATAGCCCGATGGGGTGTCGGCCTGTGTCGTTTCCGGTTGCACTTGGATATTTGGGTTGAACGCCGCCACGCCCTGCAGCAGGTTGCAACCGCCGACTTCGAGGTAGGCCGTCGATTCAGCCGTCGCGGAGCCGCCTTCCCACCCGGTCACTTCCGCGCCCACGCTCAACGGTTCGGTCGAGGTCGAGCACTTTGTGGGATTCGTGACAAACGCGGCGGAGCCACTCGTGCCGTCGTGTTCGGCCGGGTCGCCGAAGATCGTCAGCACGACATCCTGAACGAGGAGCTTGGATCGCAGCACGCTGGGTGTCGCGACCCGCAGCCTGTAAACGGATTTGCCGGGGACCATGCTCGCGCTGGGGACCACGCTCGCGTACAGGAAGATCGGCTGGCCCAGACCTACGTTGAACCCGAGCTCAGCCGGGTAGCCCCGCTCCGGTATGACGTTGTAAACGGGGACCACACTGCTTTCGGAGCCGCCGAATCTGCCGCCGAAGACAAACCTCGCTGCACCCACGACGCTTCCCTGCGGGCACCCTGTGTGCGTATGCCCTGACGGACCTTCGACAGAGGACAGGGCGGTCTGGGAGCAGCGTTCGGCCGCGAGTGGGTCGCCGACGAAGCCGAGCGGCAGATCGACCGCCACGCTCTTGACCTCCTGTGCGGGGTTATAGAACGGTTCTAAATATCCGCCACCGCTGGTGAACACGGTGTTCAGGTCGATCCGGGTCGTCACGCCATACGGGTGCGCGCCCGCCTGCAGATCCTGCGCTCCTTCGCCGTCGACCCCTTCGAACGCGAACTGGTTGATCCCGAACGGGGCGGGCCCTTCGTTTATGAGGGTCGACTCACTCCGCGAGGATTCACCGAGCCCGCCGCCGGAAACAGACGCTGTGGTCGTCAGCGAGCCCTTTAACGATGGCGTACTAAGCGCGACACGTAGCGTGACGAGCAGTTCCCTGCCTGGAAGTATCGGTTCGCCGTTGTACATGCACTTCGCTTCTAAAAGGGTGCACGTGCCGCTTTCATGGCTCACGGGTTCCTGAATCTGCATTTCGACCGGCACGAGTCCCGGCGGCAGCTTGGCAACGACGCTGACTTCCCCGTCGGATTGCTTATCACTGGCGTTGATCGCGGTCAGCGTATACCGGTCGTGCACTCCTTCTTCGTGAACTACTTCTGTACTGATAGTCCCGGCGCCGGCGCCGTTCATCAGCTTGTTTTCCTGGAGCCCGAGGCCGCCCGGGAAGCTGCCGCTGAGCGCACCGACCCAAGTGACCGTGTACGGTTTGCTGCCGGTTTCATCGCCGGGCCCACCGGACACGGAGACGTTGCCGGGACCGACCTCGGGTAGTGCTTCCAGCGCCTTCTGGACCTCTTCCGCGCTGGCGTCCCATGCGATCGCCGTGGTTCTAGCCGAATTATGAGCGGGCTGCAGCTCATACGTGCCGCCCGTCGCGTTGACCGTGAGCTGTTCGACCCAATCCTGGGTCTCGGCCGCGGAGAAGTTCGTCGGTTCGGCCACCAGCCCCATCGACCAGCCCGAGCCGGCCGGTGCGGCCGCGGCCGCGACTGGGAACAGGAGAGCCGCGGCTGCGACCAACCATAGACCGAGAAGCGGCCGGAGACCGGCACGACATGAAGGAGTTTCAAACCTCATCGAGATCGCCCGGCCTTTCGGTCTCCGCGGTCGCTCTTCGCAGATTTGGACTTGGATTTGGTCCCGTACCGCTTTCTCGCTTGGCTTTCGCAACCAACTCGTCTCTGCTTGTTTCGTTTCGCGCGGCACGCCTTCAAGGTCTTGGCGAGCGTCTGTGCCCTGCTCAGAGACTTCGGCTTGGACTTAGCCACGGCTTTCGGCTTGCCGGGGGGCGGAAGGTTTTCGCCACCGGCATGGCCCGCGCTCCCGGGCAGCTGCAACTGGGGCGTCGCTTCCGCGGCGCCGCGACACGTTTCGCCGGTGCAGCTGGGTGCGAGGGTGGGCGCGGGAAAGCCGCCTTCTTGGCGCGCGTCGTAGAGCGCCTGTTGCGTTTCCCCGTCCTGGGGCACGAGCTGGTCGGCGGTCGTGAAGAACGCATCCCCTCCGGAGGCATCGACGCCCAACAGAGATACGGTCGGGGCGTTGCTCGTCACGGAGGTGTCGCGCCCGTCGGAGATCAGATAGACGTTGCCCGCGCGATACTCGAAGACGTTGGGCGCCCCTTCGGCCTGGGGCGTCAGGTGCGCCGCGCTCGTGAAGAAAACCTCCGAGCCGTTCGCCGAGAGCGCCAGCCTGAACTGCGCTTCGGTTGGAAGGTCTCTTTGCACGAACGACTGTTCCGGCAGCTGCGGAGCGTCGTGGTAGGTGTCGACATTGCCGTCGTTGTTGTAGCTACCGCCCTGACCGATCGAGACCCTCGTCAAGCTTTCCGTGAGCGCGTCGTACTCGAAGAGCTGCGGGACCTTGCTTTCATCGCCTGACGTCAGATGGGCGGAGCTGGGAAAGACGAGCAGCCGGCCGTCGGCGCTCGCCTGCACGGGCCGTCGATCGACGAGTTGCCACACGCGCTTGTCGTATGGGAGCGTGCCTCCGGTGCCGAGCGTTCCGGGCAGGCTTACTTCCTGCTGCCTTTGGACTTCCTCATAAAGTTCAACAGCTTTGGTGACTTCGGATTGTTTGGGCGGGCTCGCATCGTGGCTCAGGGCTTCCTCGAAGGCCCTCAGCGCCCGTTCTCCCGCAAGTTCCCCGATCCTGCTTGCTTCTTCTGATTCTTCGCTGCTGAGCGTGGTTTCTTCGGCGCTCGTCAGCAGCTTTGCGACGAACACGGTGTGGTATCCGCCCGCGTCGGGCTCGTACACGTACAGGTTATCGGCGCCGGCTTCGGGTCGCTGCCCTTCTGCGTTTTCGCCCGCAAGTTCGGCCTTTGCCACGAAGTACACGCGTTCACCCTTCTGCGCGACGCGCGCGACCCCCTGAACTTCAGGGGACTGTCCGGCCGTCGGGTCCGATGAGATGTCCAAGACTTCGGTTACACCGCCGCTCTGCACGCGGGCCTCGTAGAGCTTCATCCCATCGGCGGGGGCGCCGTTCACCAGCGCCTGCGTGCTCAGGAAGAAGACGCGTTCGCCGGTTTCAGAGGCGCCTTGGAAGATGCCTTCGCTCTCGCTCGCGCCAAAGCATGGTTCGCCTTCTGTGCACTCGCCGGCTGGGAGCGCCGGCTCGGAGATCTTGACCGTGCTCGACCCATCGATCCGCGCGTAGAGTTCGTTGACCGGCGGCGCCGTCGCGCCAGGTAGGCATCCCGGCGCTTTGCTGCTTGCGGCGGTGAAGAACACGACCGCTCCGTCTGTGGAGACCGCGTTATAGACGTCGTTGCGTTCGCTCGAGCCCAGCTCGGTGCCGCAGTCGCTGATCAGGTGCGCTTCTCTGTTGCTTGTGATGGCGCCTGGGTTGTCGACCCCGACCAGCATCGGTTCGGTGTTCGCGACGCCGCCATACACGTACTCGTAGAGCGATTTGCCCGTAACGGTGCTGTCTCCCGGCCAGAGATTGCTGTGACCTTTGAGTTTGCTGGGTTCTTCCCTTTCGACCTCGAACAGCGAGCGCGTAAGGTCGCTCGACGCTCCCACCAGGCCAAGCTCCCCGGTGGAAAGGAGTTCCTGGTCAGCCACTTCAGGGGCGACTCCCGGTCCAACCTTCGCGAGCGCCCCATTCGGTTCGCGCAGATAGATGTCTTCGTTGAAGAGGAGCCCGGTGGTCGACGCACTCCACAGGGTGGTGGCGAGGCCGTCCTGAGGGCTCGCGGCCATGAACGCGCTGTGGGGATACCGCGTCGCCGGCGGTGTCAGCGCGCTCGGCTGCCAGCCGGCCGCGCTCCGCGTGAGCTCATACACGGCGATGTCCGGGTTCCTGTTGGCGTCCCACCACGCGTTGCCGGCGCCCGCAAACCCCGCGGAGCCGACGAGCACGTGTTCGCCGTCCGCCGAGATCGCGCCGGGTACAGACAGCACCAGCCCGCCCTGTTTGTAAGGAGGCGTGACGAGCTCGTACGCGCGGCATTCTGGCAGGTAGGTGGAGGACTGTTCGGCGCGGCGCGCTTCGTTTGCGCATACGCCTGCGGCCGCTGACGCAGCCTGTGTCGAGAGGCACGCCGCCAGCGCCACAGCGGCCAACACGACCGTCCACCCAGTGATCCTCACCGTTATGGCGTTGTGCTTCATCTGTTCCCCAAAGTGCTCATGGCGGCCATCATGCAAGCCCCGTGCGAGCGTGTCTAGTCCAGAGCTGGACGGTTCTTGTTCACGACTACCGCGACCCGGGCGTCGACTGGACGAACGTACGAGCGGACGGCAGCGGCCGCGGGCGGGGATCCTCGGCGCGAGCGGCCCCTCGCCGAACGCTTCCCGGCGCTCGACCTCGCGCAGCTGCGCGCGGCCCTCGCCGGGCAACGCCTGGCGACGGCGTAGATCCCCGCGTCGGGACACCCGCCGGCCGGGGCGCCGATCGAGAATGCAGCACGGCGCCCGACGCTTCGCGCCTGCCGGCGAAGAGTGAGCGCCGCGGCCCCGGATCAAGACCGCGGCGCTCGGCGCTGCTGGAACCGGCGCGTGAGGGCTCCGCGACTCGACAGCGCCATCATGAAGTCCGTATGTGGGCGTGTCTAGCCCAGTACCCGACCGTTCTTGTCCGCGACTAACGCGCCCCCGAGCAGGAGCCCTTCCCGCAAGAGGCGCTCCGGCGGCCAGATGTGACACCGAGCGCGCAAAGTGTCATCACTTTGTGACTTCTGGCCGGAAACACGGAAATCGTCCCCGCGGCGAAGAGTTTCGTGCCCGGCGGGGACTACGCTCCCAAAGTCCTGCTCAGCAACCGAGGACCAGCAATGCCGCGACTCAGCTACTTCCACGGAATCACGATCACGATGCATTGGGACGAGCCTCATCACCACACCCCGCACTTCCACGCGCTGTACGGCGAGCACGAAGCCTCTCTCGACCTCCAAGGCGAAGTCATCGCCGGCGACCTCCCAAGACGGCAACTGCGCCTCGTACGGGCATGGGTCGAGCTCCACGCCGATGAGCTGAACGCCGATTGGGAGCTCGCTGCCGACGAACAGCCGCTGAACCCGATCGCTCCCCTGCGTTAGAATGCCCGTCATGAAAAAGCTCGTTGCACCCATCGCGGTCCAAGTCATCGGCGAGCACAAGCTGCGCGTCACCTTCAAGGATGGCCTCGTCGGCGACATCGACTTCACCAACCGGCACTGGCGCGGCGTGTCCGAGCCCCTCGCCGATCCTGCCTTCTTCGCTCAGGCCCACGTCGACCCCGAGATACGCACCGTCGCCTGGCCCAACGGCTTCGACATGGCGCCCGAGACGCTCTACGAACGAGCCTGCCAGCACCGGGTCCACGACCCGGATCACATCGCCGCCTGAAGCGGCGCCCGGCGCCACGCGCCTGCCGGCGAAGAGTGAGCGCCGCAGCCCCGGATCAAGACCGCGGCGCTCGGCGCTGCTGGAACCGGCGCGTGAGGGAGCACCCGCCGGAGCCTGTCCGAACGCCGGCGACCCGCAGGGAAACGGGCAACGGCCGTTTCGAAGGCGCCGTTCAACGGAGCGCTGACACCCCTGGTGCTCGCCGCCCTAATCGATCTCCCGGGAGGCTCATGAGCCACATGGAGCAACCCACCAAAAAACAGCCCGCCATACCCTATCCCAGGACGCCCGACGGCAAATACATGTACACGGCGAGTGATGGGCGACCAAAGCACTTCCCGTCCACGAAACTGCCCGGCCCCGTCGGACCGGACTTCCCCTTCCCCCCGTCGGTGGCCAAGCTCTTCCGCAAGCTCTTCCATCGCGGCGCCACACCCGCCGCGCGCTGACCAAGCGCGCCGGCGCAGCGCAGCAGCGCTTCGTCCACGATCTCCTCGCGGTCGCAGGGCTGCAGGCGCAGCCCCGTCTGCCGGGCCCACGCCGAAACCATCCTGCGCGCGTCGGGCACGTGCGCGCCCAGCCGCTCCAGCGGCGCGAGCGGCCCACGGCACGACGAACCCCGCCGCCCGATCGGCCCGGGCCGATTCGGCCCAACGTGACAACACGCTACAGCGTATTCGTATAGGGTGCCGGCGCTCCGACCGCTCCGACCGCTCCGACCGCTCCGACCGCTCCGTCAGGGCCCGTCGGGACGCCCGCCGGCCGGGGCGCCGATCGAGAATGCAGAACGGCGCCCCGGCCTCCTTCTTCTGCGCCGCGCCGGCTGCAACCCGGGGGCGCCGTGGCGAGATCCCGCTCCGGCGCTTGCGATCCGCAAGCCCACGGACGGCGCGAGCGGCAGACGAGCGTTTGCGCGCCAGCTTTGCGACGCGAGGCCCCGTAAAACCGGGGATCGAGCGCCCGCGCGGACCTCCGCTCGCGGATTCCATCGCCAGCGCGGCGTAGCGTGCCCGGCATGAACTCGATCGACCTACAACGATGAGCCCCGACACACCCCCGCCGCCCGCCGCGGGCGCGCTGCTTCCGCGTGCGGCGGAGGCGTTCGGGGTGCGCGTCAAGCTCGAGACCTACTCGCTGGATGTCACCCACGAAAAAGGCGGACCCAAGGCCCGCGGCTTCGAGCGGATCCTGGGAATCAAGATCGACGCGATCGACTACCTCGAAACGCAGATCCTGGCCCGCGTGCTCGACACGCCCATCAGCAAAGTCCGTGAGAACCCGCCCTACGGCATCAAGTGCACGGTCGACATGCCGGTCAGAGGTATCGGCGCCAAGGCCGACCGCGTTGTCAACGTCAGGACCGGCTGGCTGATCAGCACCGCAGGCGACCCGCCGCGCCTTGTATCCGCCTACCCCAAGCCCTAAACTGGAGCGACCATGGCCACATCCGTCGTCAAGCAAGCCATCCACGAGAACGACGTCGTCGCGCTCACGCAAGCAGTGGACAAGGTCGAAGGAGTCGGCAAATGGCCACCCGGCACCACCGGCACCGTCGTCGCCGAGCACAGCGAGCACAAGCTGATCGAGATCTCCGACGACGACAACTACGGGCAGGCGCTGGACTACATCTCCGAGACCGAGGACCGGCTGAAGCTCATCACTAAGTACAGCTGAACGAACCGGCGCGGGATCGGCATCTTCAAAAAGCCGGAAATCCAGGAATCGGACCCCCCCACCCGGCTTTTTGAAGATGTCCGACCCGCTTGACTGAAAACAAAAAGTCATCGCCCCGCTCCCGCGACTCGACAACGCCATCATGCCGCCCGCACGCCAACGCGTCTAGCCCAGTGCTCGACCGTTCTTGGCCGCGACTAGCGCGACTTGGCTGGACGATAGGGCCGACTCGGCCGCCCTCCCGCCGCGCGAAGCCCGCCTGGATGGCCCACTAGTCTTTAAGCGGAACGTTCGCCCTCGTGACTAAACGCGCAAGCGCCCGGCGCGTTGTAGGCTTGACGTGCTGGGGGATCTGAGGGAGGAAGCAATGGAGTCAGCACGATTGAATGACAGAGGCGCCGTGGCGATGCGCTCGCCGATCAACTGGGCGCTGCTGGGACTTTTGATCCAGCGATCGAGCTACGGCTATGGGCTCGTGCAGCGTTTCGAGCGCACCTACGGCGACACGCTCGAGCTCTCCAGCCGCTCGCAGATCTACACGGCGCTCGACAGCCTCGCGCGTCACGGCCTGATCGAGCACGTGCAGAACGTGCAGGTGGAGGATCCCGTGCGCCAGCCAAAGCTGCACTACAGGGCCACCGAGGCTGGAGTCGGCGCCTATGAGCGGTGGCTGATGGAGCAGGTGAGCGACGACGAGCGCCGCTCGCGGTTGATCGCGCAACACTTCGTGGCGCTGCCCCCGGAGCACGCGCTGCGCGTGCTGGAGCGCTGCTCGGTCCTCTGCCTGGACGCCGCGGGCAGACTCCCGGCAGAGGACGACGAGCACCGCCCTGAGCGCCCGGAGGCGCTTGCCGAGAGGCTCGCCGGCGAAGAGGAGCGGCTGCGCGCCGGGGCGATACTGAGCTGGATCGAGTATGCGCGCAGCGAGCTGCGCGCCGCAGCGAGCAGGACGCGTCGGTGAGCCTGCTGTGCATCGAGCACGTGCGGCTGCTCGATCGCGATAGCCCGGAGCGGCTGCTGCTCGACGACATCTGTCTCCAGGTCGACGCCGGCGAGCTCGTCTCGATCTGGGGCAAACGCCGCTCTGGACGCACGAGCCTGCTGCGTCTCGCCTGCGGCCTCGCCCAGCCCGACGGCGGCATCGTGCGCTTCGACGGTCGCGAGTTGCGCGGCCCGACGGCGATCGGTGACGAGATCGCTTACTGCGCCGGCGGCTTTCATGCCGGCAAAGCCTGGCCGCTGCAGCGCGAGCTCGTGGAGGTGCAGCTGGCGCGCGGCGTCCCCCGCCGGCACGCGCGTCGCCGCGCGCACGACGCGCTGGAGCGCGTCGGCGCGCACGAGGTTGCCGGGCGTCTGCTGCGAACGCTCCGCGGCGCCGAGCAGGTGCGCGCGATGCTCGCGCTCGCGCTGACGAGCGCGCCGCGCCTGCTGCTCGTCGACGATGTCGTGGCAGGCGTGGAGCTCGTCGAGCGCATGGCGATCCTACGGCTGCTGCGCTCGCTTGCCGACAGTGGCCTCGCCGTGCTGAGCAGCACGGACGAGACTCCGGCGCTCGCCGGCGCCGACCGCGCGCTGACGCTCTCGGAGGGCCGCCTGCACGGCCGCTTGGCGCCCGAGCTCGCCGACGTCGTGCCGCTGCGAGCTTCCGCAAGCGCCTGATGTCAAAGGACGTCGCCGCGGAGCTTGCAAGGAGCTCGCGCAGGAGCGCCTCCCAGGCGCGCGAGCCGCGGCCACCACGCCCGCGGGCGCTGGTGGGACCCTATGCCCTCTTCTGGTTCTACGTTCGCTGGCTGCGGCGACACCTCGTGCAGGAGTTGTTGGCCGGGATCGGCGTCGCGATCGCGGTCGCACTTGTGTTCGCGACGATCGTCGCCGCCGGCAGCATCTCCGGGTCCTCCTCGCAGGCGGTGCGCACGGTGATCGGTCCGGCAACGCTGCAGCTGCACGCACGCTCGAGCGAAGGCATCAGCGCCACGCTGCTGCGAGCGGCACAGCGTCTGCCCGGCGTGCAGGCGGCCGGCTCGGAGCTCGAAACGACAGCGACGCTGCGCGCCCCGAGCGGACGCACGGCGACCGTCGACCTCGCCGGCGCCGGCACGAGCCTCGTCTTCCTGGACGGCCTCGCACGCACGATCCCGACCACGACGCTCTCCGCGCGCGGGATCGGGCTGAGCTCACGCACCGCCGGGGAGCTCGCGATCGACTACGGGGTGGGTGGGTCCTCAATACAGCACTCGAGCGTGGAGCTCTATGCGCGCGGCAAGGCGGCGTCGGTGCCGATCTCGGCGGTGCTCGGCGCCGAAGCCTTCGGCGCGCTCTCGCACACGAGCGTCGCGGTGATGCAGCTGGCAGAGCTCCAGAGGTTGACGGGTCTCCCCGATCGCCTCTCGCGCGTACTCGTGCAGCCGCGGCCGGGAGAGGCCGCGAAGGTCCGCTCCGAGCTCGTCGCGCTTGCGCACGGCCGCATCGACGTCACGGCGGCGGACCAGGACATCGGCCTGCTCAGCCAGGCGCTGCGGCCCAGCGACCAGGCGAGCGCTCTGTTTGCGACCGTGAGCGCGCTGCTCGGCGTGCTGCTGGCCACAGCGGCGCTGCTGCTGAGCGCCCCGGAGCGACGCCGAGCGATCGCCGACCTGCGCCTGATGGGCATGCGGCGCTCGGCGATTGTGGAGATGTTCGCCATCCAGGCTTTGATGCTGGGGTCCGCCGCCTCGCTGCTCGGCATCCTGTGCGGCTACGTACTCTCGGTGACGCTGCTCGCACAGTCGCCGAGCTACCTGGCGGAGGCGTTCACGCTCGGCACGCAGACAGCGCTCAGCAGCGCATCGCTGCTCGCCGCGCTGGCGACCGGGATCGTGAGCTGTGGCATCGCCGCGATGCTGCCACTGTTCGACCTTCGCGAGCGTAACCCGCTGCGGAACGTCTACCAGGAGCAGGGTATTCCGGGCAACGGACTGCCTGCCTCCGCGCGCCATGCCCTAAACGGCGGCGCACTCGTCCTGCTGATCGCGGCGACGGTCCTGCTCGCCACGGGGCCCTCGCACGCGCTCCTCGCATGTGTACTGCTGGCGCTCGGGACGGTGTGCACGGTACCGCTGGCGCTGAGCGCCGTGATGGCGCTCTGCGCAAAGCTCGCGCAGTGGCGGCAGAACCTGACGGCGATGCCGGTCGCCCTGAGCTCGCTGCAGGCGACGACGCTGCGCAGCTTCGCGCTCGCGGCGACAGGGGCCCTCGCGCTGTTCGGAAGCATCGCGCTCGGAGGCGCGCGCGGCGACCTGGTAGGAGGCATCGCGGGCTTTGCGCACAGCTACGCCGCCGACGCGACGCTCTGGGTCGGCAATCGCGGTGACGACCAGGCGGTCGTCGACTTCGCCGCGGGAGATCTTCCAAGGCGCATCTCCGGGCTGGGAGGCGTCTCGCACGTCGCGACGTATAGGGGCGGATTCGTGGTGATCGACGGCCGCCGAGTGTGGATGATCGCGCGACCGCCCGGCGGGGCCCGGCGCGTGCTCTCCTCGCAGATCGTGAGCGGCTCGGCGGCGCTGGCCGAACAGCGGCTCGCCCGTGGCGGTTGGGTCGTCGTCTCACGGCAGATCGCGCAGGAGCAGCACCTCGGGCTGGGCGCCACGCTGACGCTTCCAACGCCCAGCGGCGAGGTGTCGCTGCGGATCGCCGCGCTCACGAGCAACCTCGCGTGGAGCCCGGGCGCGCTCTTCTTGGGCAGCGCGCAGTACGCGCGCCTGTGGGGGGGTGGGGGCGCAAACAACGCGACCGCGCTCGCTGTGTCACTGAAGCCGGGGGCGCCCGCGCCGGAGATCGCACGGCGCATACGGCAGCTGCTCGGCCGCTCGAGCGGGCTGATCGTCCGCACACGCTCCTCCCTGCAAACGAGCATCGAAGCCCTCGCGAGGGAAGGGCTCGGCCAGCTGCAGGAGATCTCGAATCTGCTGCTGGCGGCAGCGATCCTCGCGATGGCGGCCGCCCTGACCTCGGCTGTGTGGCAGCGACGGGGCGCGCTGGCGGGACTGCGCCTGTGCGGCGTCTCTCCCGCGCGCCTGCGCCGGATACTGCTGGTCGAAGCGGGTCTGTTGCTGAGCGCCGGATGCGTTACGGGTGCGCTCGCAGGCGTGTACGGCCAGGCGATCATCGACCGCTATCTCGGGCTGGTGACGGGCTTTCCGATCGCCGCGATCAGCGCAGACGCGCGGCCGCTTCAGATCTTTGCGCTCGTCGTGAGCATCGTGTTCGCGGCGGCGCTGACGCCGATCGTCCTGGTCTCCAGGGTCTCCCCGAGCTACGCGCTGGCGGAGTGAGCGCTTATGCGAGAGAGACTTTGTAATGCTCGAAGACAGGTGGCTACTGTGAGGAAGCCCCTCGGATCGAGGAGCGCGCGAGCACGCCGAGCGGCATACGCCGCGCCGATCGCGATCGCGCTCGCGCTCGGCGCGGGGGCGAGTCTCGCCACCGGCGCAGACCTGCGCGCCGTCGATACAGCGAAGCTGCACTATGTCGGCGCGGTCGGCGAAGAGGTCTACGAGACGGGCGGCGCAAGCGGCACCCTGTCGGGCAGCATGCGCGTCCACATGATCTTCGCTTCGACTTTCAGCGGCAGCTTCGCGATCTACACGAGCGGCGGCAGGATCGACGGGCACGGCAAGGCCAGGCCGCACGGCGAAGGCGTGTATCAGAGCTTCGCCGGAACGCTCGTCGTCACCGGCGGGACGGGACGCTATCGCCGTGCCCACGGCACGGCGCATCTCTACGGCACCTTCGACCGCGAAAACTACGCGCTGACGATCCAGACAGCGGGAACGCTGCGCTTCTAGGGGTCCGGTGAGAGTGCACCCGCCACCCCTGCGCTCGGCGCTCGCCGCCTGCGGATGCACGTTCGCGCTCGCCGGCGCGGCGCTCGCCGCCGGGGCGGGCGGGGCCATTATCCCCGGCGCGCAAGCACAGACGACCGCGCTGCTGCACGCCAACTTCGAGCCCTACCGGCTCGGCCGCCGCGCGACGCTGCAGTTCGAATTCGCGTTCTCCGGACCGGCGGGCGAGGATCCCCCGCCGCTGACCGAAATGCAGCTGCGCTACCCGCGCGACGTCAACTTCTTTCTCAACGACCTGGGCATCAGAAGATGCGCGCAGGCCGTGCTCGAAGCGTCCGGGCCGGCCGGGTGCCCGCCCGACTCGGCGATGGGCTACGGCGTCGTGGAGACCGGCATCGTGCTCGGCGGCACGCCGGTGCGAGAGAGCTCGCCGGTCACGATCCTGCGCGCCCCGGAACGCGACGGCCACCTCGCGCTGCTGTTCTTCGCGGAAGGCACAGAACCCGTGGTAACGAACGTGATCTTCTCCGGGCAGCTGCTCCCCGCCAGAGAACCCTTCGGCGGCAATGTCAAGATCGGCGTGCCCCTCGTCGAAACCCTGCCGGGCGCCCCGTACGTATCGGTGCTGCACCTGCACGCAACCATCGGGCCGGAGCATCTCACCTACTACCACAACGTCGACGGCGTGTCGCTCGCGTTTGCCCCGCAGGGCATCCTGCTGCCGCCGACGTGCCCTCGCGCCAGCTTTCCCTTCGCCGCGATCTTCGTCTTCTCCGACGGCACGCGCGCTCTGGCAAGCACGACCGTGCCGTGTCCGCCGGGCCAAGCGGCGCACCGAGCGACGTCGAGAAAGCATCGCTGACCGCGGCGTGGGACGACTGCGCGAGAACCATGCTTGCGCTGCGTGGGTCGCGAAGAGCGACTTCAGGGGCGCTCGAGCCATGTCGATAACCGTATTGGGCGGGATGGGCCGCTCAGGCGATGCGACTCCTCAGAAACAGCCCCGTGATGCGCGATCTCCCTACGCCCGATCCGGCGAGGACGGTCAGCGCCCTGGCGCCGGTCAGCGCCCTGGCGCCGGTCAGCGCCCCGGCTCCGCGGCTCGTGTCTCGCGTCGAGCGCCGGCGTCGCCCGCCGGGCGTGAAACGACGGCACGGCGTCTACATCCCATTGAAGCTGCGGATCGCGCTCACGTTCGTCGCGGGCGCGTTGTGGTTCTGCTTCTCGCTATGGCTGTCGCGCAGCTGGATCAGGACGCTCGGGCACGACATCTCAACGCCGCTGGCGATCATCGTGATCACCGGAGTCGCGCTGATTCCCGGCTACTTGAACATCCAGCTGATCAGCTCGATCCTGCTCGACAACCCGCGGCCCCTGCACTTTGACGGCGATTTTCCGGAGGTCACCCTGCTGATCGCCGCCTACAACGAGGAGAGCTCGATCGCCGAGACGCTCGAGTACGCGTTGCGAACCGATTACCCGGGCCACTTCGAGATCGTGGTCGCAGACGACGGTTCGACCGATCGTACGCGCGAGATCGTCGCCGAGTACGGTGAACGCTATCCGTGCGTGCGGCTGCTCGCGCCCGAGCACGGCGGCAAGGCCAACACGCTCAACGCCGCGCTACAGACCGTGAACACACCGCTGACCGCGACGATCGACGCTGACACGTTGCTGATGCCCTACTCGCTCAAGCACGCCGTCGCGCGCCTGCTCGTCTCGCCGCCAGACACCGTCGCGGTCGCGGGGTCGGTGCTCGTGCGCAACTCGCGCGAGAACATGCTGACGCGCGCGCAGGAGTGGGACTACTTCCTCGGCATCGCCTCCGTCAAGCGCGGCCAGGCGCTGCTGCAGGGGACGCTCGTCGCGCAGGGCGCCTTCAGCGTCTATGACACGACCTCGCTGAAGCTCGTCGGCGGCTGGCCGAACCGGATCGGCGAGGACATCGTGCTGACCTGGCGGATGCTGCTGCAGGGCGGGCGCAGCGTGTTCGAGCCGACCGCGGTCGCGTTCACCGATGCGCCCTCGGACTGGGGCGCGTTCGCCCGCCAGCGCCGGCGCTGGGCGCGGGGGATGATCGAGGGCCTGCGCGATCACGGCCTGGGCATGCTCGGCCAGCTCAAGTTCTATTCGCACGCGGTCGCCGTCAACTTCCTGTTTCCGTTCGTCGACCTTACCTTCACGCTCGCGTTCATCCCCGGGATCGTGCTCGCTCTGTTCGGCAACTATGCGATCGTCGGGCCGATGACGCTGCTGGTGCTGCCACTCAACATGGTGCTCGGGGGCATCATGTTCGCCTACCAGCGCCGCGTCTTCAAGACCGTGAACCTGCGCGTGCGCAAGAACAAGCGCGGGCTGCTGTTCTACTTCTTCTGCTACCAGTTCGTAATGTCCCCGATCTCGCTCGCCGGCTACTCGCTCGAGGCGGTCCGCGCACGCCGCGCCTGGTAGACCGTCGACGGGGCCAATTTGGAAGTGCGCCCGGCGGGAATCGAACCCGCGGCCTGCGGCTTGAAAGACCGCTGATAATACGCCGAGGCGCATAGATACGGACGATCTGATGTCCTAAACATGGCTTTGATAGAGGCGAACAGGCTGGTTTGGTACCCAAAGTGGTACCCACGGCCGGGTGGTACCCATGTGGTACCCACGGGTGTAGACTGACGACGAACCATCCATAAAAGATCCCGCCCGACTCGCAATCGCCGAAGGTGTGGACACCGGAGACAGACCGATGCCAGCACCGAACCCAAGCGCCGCAGTCGTCGTCCGCGAGCACGACGATCAGCCGTTCTACGAGGCGAAGTTCATCTACCGATGGGTCGGACAGGACCCTGGCACGGGCAAGCAGGTCAAGGGCCACAAGCAGGTGGCGTAGCCGTCGCCATGACCCCTGAGACACCGAACCCACTGACCATTCCGTCTGGGTTCTGTTTTGCTTCCGTTTCTTGCTACAGTAGAAACATGAGCTTGGCTTACGCAGACGAGGCAATCCGGATCAGGCAGCTCGCGCCGTTGACCGAGCGCGACATCGCCCGGGCGACCGGAGCGGGCGTCTCGACGGTCAGCGCGTGGCTTCACCGCACGCGCGCGCCCACCGGGCGCCGGGCAGAACGACTGGTGGAGCTCTCGGCGATCATCGACCGGCTGGCTGCGGTGCTGGAGGCCGACTACGTGCCGGTGTGGCTGAACCGCCCACTCACGGCGCTCGGACATCGCAAGCCGATCGACGTGCTCGCCGGCGGCGGCTACGAGGAGCTCTCGCGCATGGTCGCCGCACTCGAATCCCCGACCTTCACGTAGCCCGCCGTGGACGCGCCGCGTGCGACGCGCATGCCGGTGACAGGCACATGGCTGCGCCACATTCCGGCCGGCAGCGATCCACTCCACCGTCCTCCCACGCCTGCCGACGGGCGCTGGCAACGCGGCGAGACCGTCGAGGGCATCTACCTGGCAGCCGAGGAGGCGACCGTGTGGGCCGAGTGGTACCGATGGCTCGCAGAGCTCGAGATCGAGCCACTCCGAGGACTACCGCGCGAGCTCTGGCGCTACCGAGCGAGCCTGCTCTCGGTCGCGGACCTGACCAGCGCCGAGACGCTCGCCGCCCTCGGGCTGCCAACCGCCGAGCCGAGCAAAGACCAGTGGCCCCTGTTCCAGGATGTAGGCGAGAAGCTGCACGCCGACGGCTGCGACGGCCTGCTGTATCACTCGGCTGCGCGCCCGGGCGGGTTGTGCCTGTGCGTATTCCGCGCCAACGCGACCGCGGCATCGGGACGGCTCGAGCCACTCGCGCGGGCGCGACGGGTGAACCGCCCGCCGGCACCACCTCGGGGACTACGGACCTGATCCTCGGCCGTCCCGGAGAGGAGAAATCAGCCTTTACCCTTGTGATGGACCCGGCGCTCCTCAGCATCAGGACTCACCCACGGAGCGCCCGATAGCGAAAAAGCTTGCGTAGCGCTGCGCTGCTACAACAAGGACGAGCCCGAGCAGCGAGCACCGTGGCTCGAGCCCTACGGTGGGGACCGGGAATGGCGCTCGTGGATGTGGGGCGGGATCGTCGCACTGCACGGCCGCTATCCCACAGCGCTGGCCGACCTGAAGGACGGCTGGTGGGAGAGCGAGGCGCACGTCGAGACCCTGTGTGCCCTGGTCGTATGGCGCCAGCTGATCGACGACACCTGCCGGGACCCGCGTGAAGAGCTGACCTTCCAAGTCAGCCTCTCCGACTACGGCCACACCCTCCGCCAGGAAGGCGGCAGCGTCACCCGCGCCTGGAGACCCGGTGCCCCGCCAGACGGGTGGATCCGTTGATCTTGGAACGAGGACAACCATTCCGCATGGATGCGGACCCGACGCCCGTGGCCGGTTCGGACCGGTCGCGGTCTGTAACCGCGATGGCCCCACCAACCTCACAACTGCAAGAGCCACAGCCAATGAACTCGACTATCCGCCGCCCGCTCACCGCCGCAGATGTGATGACCGCGGCTGAGGTCGCCGCCCTGCTGCGCGTACCGCGATCAACCGTGGAGGACTGGGCACGACGAGGGATCGTCCCATCCAAGAAGGTAGGCCGACGACGACTATACGTCCGGTCGAGGATCGAGGCCCTGCTGCTCGACGATGACGGCGGACTCAGATCCTGAGAGATCAGCAAATGACCGCCTGCTTCTTTGGTACGTGCCGCGGCCGACCAAGAGCCGGGAGCCTGTTGCAGCTCGTCCGAGGCGGGTGCGTGTTCCACAACCGCACGGTCTGCTGCATTAGCTGTGTGCGCTAGTCCATGGGGTATGGGCAGGTCGGGTGAAGGTCCGCTACTTGCCGGACGACCGTCAGCGTGTTACCAGGGCTGCCGCCATCTCACCGGCAGCGTGCATTGGCCGAGTCGTGCGCTGTGCGCGACAGATGACGAAAGCGCCCTCCAGGGCAGCCAAGATTGCTAGCGCGTGGTCGGAATCATCGAGACGTTCGGTCAGAGCCGTGGTCCATTCCTCGAATACCTCGGCTGTGGCGCGGCGGAGGTGGTCGTTGGTGCTGGCGACGTCAAGCGCGATGGTGGCGATTGGGCAGGCGTCCTGGAAGTCGGTCGCCGTGAGGGTCTCCGCGGCAGTGGTGAACACCGCCCGTATCGAGGCTTCGGCGTTGGGTTCGGCGTCGTAGATGGCAGTCACGAGGTGTTGGAAAAAGGCCCCGCCGGCCCGTATAACGTCCTCGGCGAGCTGTTGCTTGCCGCCCGGAAAGTGGTGATACAGCGAGCCGAACGGTGCTTGGGCTTCGGCGACGATCTGATTGAGGCCCGTGCCGGCGTAGCCCTGACGGCGAAACAGCTCGGCAGCGGCGTACAGGATCCGCTCACGTGTTGGGGTGATCGCAGACATGACGGAAGTGTAGACTGAGCCCGCTAGAGAGATCTACCTAGAAAGGATTGTCATGTGGAAGAAGGGCTTTATCCTAGGTTTCGGCTGCGCGACCGCGGGCCGCGCGCTTCTCCCCAAGTTGCTGCGTCTCAAGTTCGGACAGGACCTCAAGGGCACTCCGTTCGCTAGCGCAAAGGACGAAACGCGGTCGTAGGCATCGGCATCCGTCCCCATTGGATCGCATGTGCCGACGAACGTCGCTGGCGGCGCGTGGCGCACTTGCTTAAGTCCAGCCGGCAACTCACGCCGGTCCCATCGCTGTCGGGGCCCGACGTAGCCACCATGTAGGGGGTCCACCCAGCAGGACGACTTCCGTTGCCTGTGTGAAGCCTCGACGTTCGTAGAAGCGGCGGTTTTCCGCCGTCGATGTCTCAAGGCAGCACGCGATGCCGAGTCGGTCGGCCTCATCAAAAATCGGCGTGAGCACTGCGGTCGCCAGGCCCTCCCGTTGGCGCTGAGGGTCGGTGGCCAGCACTCCGAGATACCAGTACGGCTCAGCCGGCGCTGCCTCAGTAACGGCGTCGTTGTAGCGCGCCAGACGGCCAAACATGTCCTCGCCCGCAATCGCGCGATAGCGGGCCCACACTCCCTCGGCGTGTCCCCCCGCCGAGTCCTCGTCCTCCCCAGGCGGGTCCCACATCGCCACCCCCGCCAAATCATCCGTGACCCACACATTCCTGCCCCCAACCCTCACATCGAACAGCGCCCCCACAAAATCAGCCGCCAAGCGCCCGTACTCCTCGCCCAGGATGAACGCCCAGCCCGGGTCCTCCGCGAAGGCCGCCGCGACGGTCGCCACCACGCCGGGGCGGTCCTCCGGCAACGCCTGGCGAATCACGGGACACGTCGACACTGCTCGTCCTCCATCGGTCGTTGGAATCTCCACCGTAGCTCGAAGACGAAACCAGTCGGCTCTGACCTTCTACGGCCCGCACCGGGCCAGAACGGCCCCATAACCGGCCCTCAACCACGCCCGCTAAACGCGTGGCTGACGCCGCCAGTTTGGTACCCACAAATGGTACCCACGGGACCTTGAAGATCACAGCAGCCATCGACCAACCACAAATCCCCTGCAATTTAGCCACTTCTAAAATGCGCCCGGCGGGAATCGAACCCGCGGCCTGCGGCTTGAAAGACCGCTGCTCTTTGGCTCCCCGAAGAGAACCGTTGACCACTGAGCTACGGGCGCGCGCTGGGGGTATCTAAGCACGCGGCCGGCACGGTCGCGGCGAGGCGCGAAACGGAGGGGCGCTCGCTAGCGCCCCAACGTGCGCATGAACTGGCGGGCGTGCCCCGGAACCTCGCCGAGGAGCTTACGCACCTCCTCCAGGCCGGCCCGCAGCTCGGGGTCGCCGACCTCGACCGGGAGCATCGAGTCCTGGAGCGTCGCGAGCACCCCGTCCGCCCTGGCGACACCGTCAACGGCGCTGTCGAGGAAGCCCTTCACGCCGTGCGAGGGAGCGCCCGCGGGAGCCGGCCCGAACTGCTGGCCTGGCAGCGCGTGGCGTGCGGCGAACCCGTTGTAGGTGCGCTGCGCGCGGCCGTAGGCCGCCTGCACGGGCTTGAACAGCTCCCGCTCGAGCCTGTCCGCGCTCTGTTCGTCGAGCTGCTCGTAGGCCTCGCCCAGCGAGGCGAGCGCGAAGGCGATCTCGTCGATCGCCTGGGCGACGCTCTGCAAAAGCTGCTCTCGCGCCTGTGCGTTGGTGTAGGTCATCACCCCCAGGGTACGCACAGATCGACGCCGGGCGGGAGCTCGACTTCGATCTCGGCCTCGTGGTCGACGCGCACGACGCACTCGGCGGGACGGCAGGAGAGCACGTGCCCACCGCGGGTGCGGTCGGAGGAGAGGAAGTGGAGGTGGCGGCCGGGGAAGTTGAGGCGGCCTTCGTGGGCGGGGAAGAAGAAGCCGACGACGACGCCTTCGATGTCGTTTTCGTCGAACACGTTCTGGCCGGCGAGCACATCGGCGAGCGGCGGGTAGGGCTTGCGCTGGGGAGCGACGGAGCGCAGGCGGACGTGCTCGAAACGCCCTTCGATCCGCACCGCGGTGCAGCTGAGCGCCTGCGGCGCGACCTGGGAGAGCAGCGCGTCGACGTCCTGGGCGACGCCGACGTAGATCTCGACGCCGGGACGGAAGGTGGTGAGGAGCGCGAACGGGCTGCGGCGCTCGGGCTCGGCGGGGTGCACCGAGCCGTCCTCCGCGGCGCGGTAGAGGACCCCGTCGGCGAGCACGAGCTCGCCGTCGAGCGCGTTGAACGTGCCGAGCCCCAGGTCGCCGCGGCCGGCGAGCTCGGCGACGGTCACGTCGCCGTCGTAGGCGCCGTGGAGCAGCGCCTCGATCGTCGAGACCTGGAACAGCTCGTGCGGCTCTGTACCGGTGTGCAGCTCGGCGTGGCGCACGGCCTGCACGTGGAGCGCGTGGAGCAGGTGAGGGTCGAGCATCGCCGCATAAGCCTATTGACGTTTCACGCGGAACTGTTCGGTCAGACGGCAACGAGCCCTCCGGGACCTCGCGCCCGCCCCGCGGCTGCCTGCCCGGCAAACGCGCGGCCATGCTCGCGGACCCGCTTGGCTGAGACGTACCTGCTTGGACGAGCTGCCCGCGCCGGTGGGCGAGCTCACCTACATAGCGCCCGCCGCGGCGGCGTCCGCTAGGCGGTCGTCTCCCCAGAAGAGCTCGTCATCGATCGCGATCGTGGGTACACCGAACACCCCGAGCTCGTGGGCGGCGTCGGTGGCTGCTCGGAGCACGAGCTTGATCTGGGGATCGTGGGTCGCCTCGTCCACGACGCGTGGGTCGAGGCCGGCCTGATCGGCTGCTCTCAGGACGTGCTCGGGGCTCGCGAGATCATGACCGTGGACGAACGCTTGACGGAAAGCCTGCATCGTGAACGCGCGGCCGTGCCCGATCTGGAACGCGTAGGTCGCGGCGCGCATCGCGTACAGGTAGTTCGTCGGCCAGGGGTCGGGCCAGCGCACGGGCGCGAGCCCATAGGAGCGTGCGCGGCGCTCGACCTCGGCCATGCCCATCTGACGTCCGTCCGGCTCGCCGAGCGCCCACGAGGATCGCCCGTTGAGCTTGAAGAGAGCGCCCAGCGACACCGGCTGCCAGACAATCGGCCCGGGCAGGATCTCGGGTAGACGCTCAGCCGCCAGATAGGCGTAGGGCGATCCGAGATCGAAGTAGAAGGTCACCGCGGGCATCTCATCAATCCGTCTCGCCAACATACACATCACTCGCGCCTCGTCTGGGGTACTTGCTAATGAGTGCCTGAGCGCGTCTGCCGGCAGTCACACACCCATGGAGACAGGTATGCCGGCGAACCAGTCCGGGGCGATGGCTATGTTGCGGGCGTGTTGGGCGCGATCCGCAAGGTGGACGATGTCGAGCTGGCCGAGGTCGAGGCAGCCGTTGGATCGACGTCGTTCGGGCGGGGGCGCAGCTATGCGCGCGCCAACCGGGTGCTGAAGATTGAGTGGGACCCGGACACCGAGACCTTGACCGGCTCCGTGGTCGGCCAGGGCGCGCTGTATGACACCGCCGCGTTCTTCGCCTCCGATGGAGACGGGTCGTTGGCGTTCGACGACGGGGAGTGCACCTGTCCGGTGGGGTACAACTGCAAGCACGTCGCGGCGATCGTGATCGCCGCGACGGATGGACGGGGCGCCGATCCGCCGCGAAGGAGGCAGCGCCCGCCGCTTACAGTCGCCGCGGCGGCGCAACCACAGTCGTGGGAGCAGCCCCTGCGTGCGCTCGTCGACGCGCCGGCGGCGCAAGCGGCGGGCAGCCCGCTGGCGATCGAGCTGGCGTTGCACGCGACCGGGCTCGCGGACCATGACACGCCACGTCTGACGGCGAGGTTGATGCGTGCAGGCGCCCGCGGCGGCTGGGTCAACGGCTCCCTGAATTGGAGCGGGCTGGACTCGTGGCATGTTAAGAGCGGCGAGTACCGCCCCGATCACCTGGCGCTGGTCCGCGAGCTGTACGCGATCCATCGCGTGCGCGAAGATCGGAATCCCGCCCGCCCCTATTACTACAGCTCCGGCGCCGACAAGGCGCTCGATCTCAGCGACTGCGACAGCATGCAGCTGTGGTCGCTGCTGGACGAGGCAGAGCGCCTCGGCCTGAAGCTCCTCCACGCGCTCCCCGGGCTCGGCGAGGTGCGGCGCCACCAGCAGGGCGAGCTGCTCATCGACGTCACGCGACAGGGCGATCAGGGCTCGCTCGTGAGCGCGGTCCTCCAAGTCGACGGGGAGGACGCGGAGGACCTGGAGCCGCTGCTGTTCCTGGGTTCCAGCGGACACGGCGTGGTGTGCGCCGAGCGCGACGACGAGGCCACCCATGAGTCTGAGCGCCGACGGCTGGCGCTCGTGCGTCTCGTCAAGCCGGCGGCGGCGCCCCTGCGGCGGATGGTCCTGAGCGACGAGCGGCCGAGGATCCCGGCAGGCGAGCTCCAGCGCTTCGCCGAGGAGCTCTGCCCCGCGCTGCGCAGCGTCGCCACGGTGGTGAGCTCGGACGGCTCCTTCACGCCGCCGGAGGTCTCTGCGCCCACGCTCGTGCTGCGCGCAAGCTACGGTGCCGACCATGCCGTCGAGGTTGGATGGGAGTGGGCCTACCAGGTCGGCGCCGTCACACGGTCCGCGGCATTTCTCAGCAACGGGGACGGCCCCGGGTTTCGCGACCTAGACGCCGAGCGCGCGATCCTCGCGAGCACCGACTTCACCGAGACGGGCCTCGATCGCTTCGGCCTGCTCGACGGCGCCGGGCAGCCCGCCGGCGCGCACGCTGTCCCGGTCCCACTCACAGGCATCGACAGCATGCGCCTCACGACGGAGATGCTGCCGCGAGTGGCGGAGCGGTCAGACGTGGTCGTGGAGGTCGCCGGAGAGCCCGCGGACTACCGCGACGTCGGCGACTCGCTGACGATCGGCCTCTCCACCGCCGACATCGCGGGAGAGCGCGACTGGTTCGACCTGGGGGTGACGATCAGCGTCGATGGCCGCCAGCTGCCGTTCGCCGATGTGTTCAGCGCCCTCGCGAGCGGCGAGTCGCACATGCTGCTCGCGGACGGCGCTAACTTCTCGCTGCTGGAGCCGGGCCTGCAGGAGCTGCGGCGGCTGATCGAAGAGGCCAGAGCATTGTCGGACTCGCCGGCGGCGGAGCTGCGGATCAGCCGCTACCAGGCCGGGCTCTGGGCCGAGCTCGCCGCGCTCGGCGTTGTGAGAGAGCAGGCACAGGCGTGGCAGCGCCAGGTCGGCGCGCTGCTCGAGATCGACGCGATCGCAAAGCACGAGGAGCCGGTGACGCTGCAGGCGCAGCTGCGCCCCTACCAGCGCGAGGGGTACAGCTGGCTGGCGTCGCTGTGGGAGCTCGAGCTCGGCGGGATCCTCGCCGACGACATGGGGCTCGGCAAGACATTGCAGGCGCTCGCGCTGATCTGCCACGCACGTGACAGCGACCCGGGCGTGGGGCCGTTCCTGGTGGTCGCTCCGACGAGCGTCGTGTCGAACTGGGTGGGAGAGGCCGGTCGCTTCGCCCCCGGACTCAAGGTCGACGCGATCACCGACACGCTGGCGCGCTCCGGTCGCACGATTGAGGAGGTTGCCACCGCCGACATCGTGGTCACAACGTACACGTTGTTCCGGCTCGAGGCTGACGCCTATCGCACGGTTCCCTGGGCGGGGCTGATCCTCGATGAGGCGCAGTACGTCAAGAACCACCAGGCCAAGACCTACCGCTGCGTCCGCGAGCTGGACGCGCCCTTCAAGCTGGCGATAACCGGAACCCCGATGGAGAACAACCTGATGGAGCTGTGGTCGCTGCTGTCGATCACCGCGCCCGGACTGTTCCCCGACCCGAAGCAGTTTGCCGAGCAGTACGCGCGACCGATCGAGCGCGGCGGCGATGCCGAGCGGCTCGCACGCCTACGGCGCCGGATCAAGCCGCTGCTCAAGCGCCGCACGAAGGAGCTGGTGGCCGCGGATCTTCCGGCAAAGCAGGAGCAGACCCTCGACGTGGAGTTGCATCCGCGCCACCGCAAGCTCTACGACACGCACCTGCAGCGTGAGCGTCAGAAGGTCCTCGGGCTGATCGGCGACTTCAACCGCAACCGCTTCGCGATCCTGCGCTCGATCACGCTGCTGCGCCAGCTCAGCCTGCATCCAGGCCTCGTCGACGACGACCACGACGCCATGCCCTGCAGCAAGCTCGATGTCCTCGTGGAGCAGTTGGA
>Ga0207933_1000910_pt1 | contig 25264 bp, 17 predicted proteins | sample NGESurdeep092012_4_FD_184488 | JGI IMG/M metagenome (GOLD analysis project Ga0207933, IMG submission 184488) | Arctic peat soil microbial communities from Barrow, Alaska - NGEE Surface sample F53-3 deep-092012 (SPAdes) | ecosystem: Environmental > Terrestrial > Soil > Wetlands > Peat ... | reverse complement strand
AATCAAATAAAAAGCGGGATGTGGATATAACAGTTTCTGATTCTAAAGGAAACAATATGCATATAGAGGTTTATATGCCAAATAAACAAAGTGAAATTGACGGATTTTTCGAGCGGGGTGAAGATGACCACCATTTCGAATATAAGATTAGTAAAAAGTTGTTGGATAAATTTTGAGAAAATGGAATCGTCCAATTGAAAGGAGCTATTTTATTGGCAGTTAACATAGCTTTTTTTGGAATGCTATCAATTAAGAGAATAATTAAACCGCAAAATGATTTTATTCATTTACTGCAACATTTACCAACTGGTGTGGATGGACTCCTAGTATTCGAAGATAATTTTGGAGATGAAAACTCTTTTAGATTTATACAACTGATACTAAAGCAATAACTGGATTGGGACTATAGATCTTTTTTGTTATAATTAAACTAATGGAAGAAGACGTTCTAAAACTTTTTTGGAGTATTCACTATATAATTGAAGGACATCAGGATCTTGGCTGATATTATCTCTGAGGTAAAATTTACTGAAAATCTCAAAAGGCGTAAGATGGTAATCAGGGTTTGCTATATGGAAATGATATTTTTCTATGAGTGAGAAAAGGTTTATGTGGTTTTCTGAGAAAAAATTTTCAAAAAGTTCCAGAAAATTAAGGTTGATAATAGTCAAAGGATGAATTTTCATGTTGCAATTCTGAAGATCTTTCAATTTTTCCTGAAACATGTTGTTTAGAATTTTATTCAAGCCATCGCAACTAAATGCATCATCTGTATACATAATTACAGGAAATATCTCAATTGGTAACATAGTAATTCAAAGAATAGCTGTTATATCTTCGAAAACATCAGCCGGTGGAGAAGATTTCAAACATACCCTTTTACACAATCCCTTTGGATATAAATTTCTAATTGATGATTATTTTACAGCTGTTCAGGGGCAAATCAATGCTCAACAATTCCTATCAGTAATAATTGATGTATTCAATTCCAAAATAACTTATGATGCAATTGTTATTATAAGAGGTGGTGGGGCACAAACAGATTTTTTAATATTTGACAATTATAACATCGGAAGAGCAGTTGCAAAATTTCCTATTCCAATTATTACGGGAATAGGGCATCAGAAAAATGAAACAATCGCTGATCTTATGGCTCATACTCAAACAAAGACTCCTACAAAAGCGGCAGAATTTATTATTGCACATAACAAGTCTTATGAAGATTCAATGCTTTCTTTTCAAAAAAGTATAGTAATTAAATCACAACAACTTTTTTCATTTCATTTTCAATCGCTTTCCTATCTGAATAGCAGTGTGGTTAATAATACACGAAACATCATTAATCAATATAAAGACAGCTTGGTTCAAATTAACCAGGTTACTATTAATACTTCCAAATCAATAATTTTCAATCACAAAAACGCATTGGTGAATATCTCATCTCAATTACTTTCTAAACCGAAAATTATTTTGTACAACAGGATTAATGATATTAAAAACCAAATAAGTAATTTGAGAACATTCAATTCTCAATTTTTAAAAAATCAAAGAGGTTATTTAGGCCATTACGTTTCTTTAATAAAAATGATGGCTCCTGATAATATATTAAAGAAAGGGTTTGCCATTATAAAAGTCAATAATAAAATTATAAGTAAGCCCGATGAAATTAAAATAGGAAGCGACATAGATGTTATACTTTCTGACACCCAAATTAAATCTACAGTTAAACAAAAATCAAAATATAATGGAACAGACTTTGACATATGAAGCTGCCTATAAAGAGTTAGCCCAAATTGCAAATGAAATTGAAACTGAATCAGTTTCAGTTGATGTTTTAGCTATCAAAGTAAAAAGAGCATCAGAACTTATTACCTTTTGTCAATCGAAATTAAAATTAACAGAAACAGAAGTAAATAAAATCATTGCTCAAATGGAGAATGCTAATCCTAAATAATTATCAAGAAAAGTGATTTTAAATCTATATCTCGAGCACATTATGATACAGGAATAAAGAATGGAACAAACGCCTGCTTCAAAAAGTCCTTCAAATATGATTGAATAATATGAATGTCTGAATAATCCCTCTGGAAATCTCCAGCCCTCAATACAGGATATACAGCTCACCAATAAAATAAAAGAAGCAGGAAAACTCGTGGATATCATCCTTTTGGACCATCTTATCATTTCCTCTTCAGAAAGGGATTTTTATAGTATGGCAAATGAGGCACTCATATAATTTTATGCAGATAATCCCATTCCTTCACCTCAAGGTTTAATTCACAAGATATTCTATAAACAGAGGAACCTCCATCAGAAATCTCACCTTTCTCTATCACTTCTCAAAGGGAAATTTATTCCCTGTTCGTAAAATTTTTCATTCGTTCTCACCTTGCCATACAAAACCAAAGGAAAGACAGGAATTGACATTATCTTTAATAATGATATTGTAAAAGCACATTGCGATGAGATTATGGCGGAGACGAAGGGGAATTTACAGAGTTCAGTATTATGTTACCTTTTTAATTTATAAATTAATTATATGAAAATATTGGTAGTTGACGACGAGATGGATGTAAAGTTTTTATTTGAGCAGTATTTCCGCAAAGAGATTAGGAGCCTGGAAATGGAATTTATGTTCGCTTACTCCGGTGAGCATGCCTTGAACTATTTACAGGAACATGGCCATGAAGCTTTTTTGATCCTGTCTGATATCAACATGCCGGGCATGAGCGGTCTTCAGTTGCTGCGAAAGATTAAAGAGACCTATGAATCACCAAAACCGCACATTATGATGATGACAGCATATGGAGACGATGAAAATTATAGACTTGCCATGGAGTATGGCGCAGATGATTTTTTGACCAAACCGGTTGATTTCATTTCATTGAAAGAGAAATTGAATAAACTTACCGGTTCATAAAAAAAACGATTGTAACCTACCCGGAAACAACAGGAATTTTGTATTAAGTCCATTGACATAATATACACAATCATGAAAAAAGGTGAAACCTTGCAATTAACCAAAGATGAATTGCAAAAACAACTGAAAAAGAAAAGCGCAGCTTTGGATCGGTTGAAAAAGAAAACAAAAATCAGTGAGGAAGGGCATGCTAGGGAAGCACAGATAGAAGCGGCCTTGGAAAAAGTTCGTTCACGTTCGTTAGCCATGCACAAAAGTGAGGAGTTGAACGAGGTGGTAACTATTCTTTTCGAAAAATTAAAAGAACTGCAAATTCCTGCTACAGCGTCCGGCATTGCCATTTATATTGATGGTTCAAAAGACTTGAATGCTTATGTGTGCGGAGAGAATGAAGCTGGCTTGGTTATCACCAATTACCGACTCCCTTATTTCGACAATAAAATATGCGAAGATTTCTACAATGCCCGTGAAAAGCAATTGGATTTTTTTGTGGGCCATTATTCCAAAGAAGAAAAAAATTCCTTTTATGAATATTTGTTTGAACATACTGCTGAATTTAAACATTTGCCGGATGATATCAAGAGCATGATAATGGAAAGCCCGTCCTATACGATTTCCATGGCGCCGGTTAAGCATTCAATATTTAACATAAATGATTTTGAAGGGAAGGGGTTATCTGAAAATGAAATTGACATCATTAAGCGTTTTGCAAAAGTCTTTGAGCAAGCTTATACCCGTTTTCTCGATCTGCAAAAAGCCGAAGCACAGGAAAGAGAATCGCAAATTCAACTGGCATTGGAAAGAGTTCGGGGCAAGAACAATGGCAATGCAACGAAGTGAAGAATTAGCTGAAGTGGCCACTGTCCTTTTCCAACAGGTGAAAGCGTTAGGTGTACCACAATGGACCTGCGGATTTAGCATTTTTGAAATTGATGATAAAGAATTTACCTTGTATCCGGGCAGTGCTGATGGTGATATTCTGCCACCCTTCAAAATTCCACTAACGGAGCATCCGGTTTTTATTTCCTTTAATGAATCAAGAAAAAGAGGGGATGAACTTTTTGTATATGAAAAATGGGGGGAATATCAAGCTGACCATTACCGGTATATGCGATCACTTCCGGGCGGAGAAGAAATGTATCAAAATACTTTGAAGGCCGGTCTCACATTTCCTGCTTTTCAAATTGATCATATTGCTAATTTTTCACATGGCAACTTGCTTTTTATTACCTATGAGCATTTCCCAGAAATGCATGATGTATTCAAACGCTTCGCAAAAGTTTTTGAACAAACCTATACCCGTTTCCTTGATCTTCAAAAAGCCGAAGCGCAGGCAAGAGAGGCACAAATTGAATTGGGTTTAGAAAGAGTAAGAGCAAGAGCAATGGCGATGCAAAAATCAGATGAGTTATCTGAATTGGTTGATACTGTTTTTAAAGAATTAACCAAACTTGATTTTGCATTAACATGGTGCATCATTAATATCATAGATGAAAGTTCAATGTCAAATACCGTTTGGGCAGCCAACCCGGATATAAATAAGGCGCCTGAATCTTATCACATGTTGTTTGAAGATTATCCTTTTCACCATGCTATGATGAAAGGATGGAAAGAAAGAAAAACAAAATATGTGTATACACTCGAAGGCCTTGAAAAAAAGATTTACGACGAATATTTATTTAGAGAAACAGAATTCAGAAAGGTTCCTGAAGCAGCACAGGCAGCATCAAGGGCTATGGAAAAATATGTGGTTTCTTTTTCATTCAGCAATTTCGGGGGGTTACAAACTGTAGGAGATGTTCCATTATCAGATGCTAATCTCGATATACTTAGCCGCTTCGGAAAAGTTTTTGATCTCACCTATACCCGTTTCAATGATTTTAAAAAAGCCGAAGCGCAAACAAGAGAAGCACAGATAGAAGCAGCATTGGAAAAAGTTCGTGGTAAGGCAATGGCCATGCACAACAGCTCAGATGTTTCTGTTACTGCCAGTATGGTATTTACAGAATTAAGAAAGTTAGGAATCAGCCCGATACGATGCGGTGTTGGTTTATTGAATAAAGAATCACGCAAAGCACAGTTATATTCGGCTACCTCATCTGCCGAAGGAGATAGTCTTGCATTAGTAGGCTGGGTTGAATTATCCGGACATCCTGTAGTAGATCATATCTACAGCGCCTGGTTAAATAATGCAGATTATTTCCCTGAGTTAAGTGGTGAACAGTTACAGTCCTATTATCAGTTACTGTTAAAAGGGTTGTCAGTTAACGTTCCTGAAAGCGATCAAAAACATTACGGCACTTTTCTTTCTTTCACTGTAGGATGTTTATATACCTGGTCAGAAACTCCCTATTCTGAAACAGAGATAAAAATTCTAAAAAGGTTTGCAAATATTATTGATCTTACTTTCAGAAGATATATTGAACTGCAGCAATCAGAAACGAATGCCAAAGAAGCAGTAAAGCAGGCAGCATTAGACCGTATAAGGGCTGATATTGCTTCTATGCGTACGATCAGCGATCTGGACAGGATTACCCCATTGATCTGGAAGGAACTGACCATTATCGGTATTCCCTTTATCCGTTGTGGTGTTTTTATTATGGATGATTTGGAAGAACTCATTCATACTTTTCTTTCCACCCCGGATGGAGAAGCGATCGCTGCATTTCATTTGCCATATACAACACCGGGAAACATTGCAGATGTATTAAGTAAATGGCAGCATAAAGAAATCTATATTAATCACTGGAATGAAGATGATTTCAAACAATTTGCTGATATGTTAGTACAGGAAGGAGGCCTTGCTTCATCAGAGCAATACCTGAAAACAATTCCTCATGGCGGATTTTATCTGCATTTTCTTCCCTTTCTGCAAGGCATGTTGTATGTAGGTAACACATCACTGTTAAGTGAAGATGAAATAAAATTAATTCAATCTGTAGCAGAGGCTTTTTCCACCGCTTATGCCCGTTACGAAGATTTCAATAAACTGGAGGCAGCAAAAAAACAGGTGGACAGTACATTAAATGAATTACAAGTCACACAAAAGCAACTCATCCAATCTGAAAAAATGGCTTCGCTGGGTGAGCTAACCGCAGGTATTGCCCACGAAATTCAAAACCCGTTGAACTTCGTCAACAATTTTTCCGAAGTGAATCAGGAATTACTGGTTGAGATGAAAGACGAAATGGATAAAGGAAATATTGATGATGCAAGGGAAATAGTCAATGATGTAATTGCTAATGAAGAAAAAATCAATCATCATGGCAAGCGTGCTGATGCGATTGTAAAAGGTATGCTTGAACATTCAAAAACAAGTACAGGAAAAAAAGAACCAACCGACATCAACAAACTTGCTGATGAATATTTGCGATTGTCTTATCACGGCTTGCGTGCAAAAGACAAAGAATTTAATGCTGAAATAAAAACTGATTTTGATGAAGGCCTTGGAACAATCAATGTCATACCGCAGGATATTGGAAGAGTGTTACTCAATTTATACAATAATGCTTTTTATGCTGTGACTGAAAAAAAGAAATCATCAGAAGCTGGTTATGAGCCCACAGTTTCAGTAAGCACAAAGAAGATTGGCGATAAAGTGGAGGTAAGAGTTAAAGATAATGGTAACGGCATCCCGCAAAAAGTAGTAGATAAAATATTTCAACCCTTCTTCACAACTAAACCTACAGGAGTGGGAACAGGATTGGGGTTGAGTTTAAGTTATGATATTGTAAAAGCACATGGAGGAGAGATAAAAGTTGAAACAAAAGAAGGGGAAGGAAGTGAGTTTATAATACAATTACCAATTAAAACAAATGAATGATGAAGACTATACTATTGACTTGCCTTTTAACCCTTTCATCAATTATTGGCTTTACTCAAGATAAAAGATTAGATAGTCTTAAACACAAATTGGCTATTTCCAGGCCAGATACAAATAGAGTATTGGTTCTGGTAGAATTAATTAATTTGTATAAATTCTCTATTCCGGACTCTGCTTTTTTTTACGGCCTGCAGGCTTTGGCTTTGGCAAGACAAATTAAGTTTCCGAAAGGGGAGACACAATCTTTATTCTATTTAGGTGTTACTTATAGGGCCCTGGGTAATTCTTCAAAAGCATTGGAGTTAGAATTAAAAAGCTTACAAATAGCCGACAAGAACAATTTAATGTATGAAAAGGCAAATGTCTTGATTGGGTTAGGCTATATTTATTTAGAGTCTCAAAATTATTTTCAAGCACTATTTTATCTCCATCAGGCAATAAAACTATTTGATTTACAACAGGACAAGAGTGGGTTTATGGCTATAGATCTTAATGATTTAGCAAATACCTATTTATCAATGAATAAATTGGATTCAGCCGAATACTATTCCCGATTAGCGACTAATTACATCAAACAGTATAATATTGATTGGGCGAGATCATCTAATTTAAGAACTATTGGAAAGATTCATTATAAAAAAGGAGAAACCCGGCTTGCTTTAGATTTTCTCCGCCAGAGTTTAATTTATGAAGGCAACAATAGCCAAACCGTCAACTATTCATCTAGAAGCAGAACAAGTTTTGAAATTGCAAAAATTTATCAAAAAACTAACCGGTTGGATTCTGCAATTTATTATGCCCAAAATTCTCTTGACGATGCACAAAAGAGCAAATCTTATTCATCCATTGTAACTGCCAGTAGTTTGTTAGCGGAACTTTATGAGCCAAAAGATGCACAAAAAACAATTGGATACAACAAAATAACCATAGGCGCCCAGGACAGCCTGAATAATTTCGGAAAAACAAGTGCCTATAAAAGTATATCAGAATTTGATGAAAAAGAACGTCAGTATGAAATTGAAACAGCTCAAACAGCCTATAAAAATAAAACCAGGCAATATGCGCTGCTGGCTGGGTTAGGGATATTCTTACTCATTGCGTTTATCCTATACCGTAATAATAAAAAGCAGCAGAAAGCCAACAAACTTCTTCATCAGCAAAAGGAAGAAATTAACGCTGCCTTATCTCAATTGAAATCCACACAAGCCCAACTCATCCAATCAGAAAAAATGGCATCACTTGGTGAGCTCACCGCCGGCATTGCACATGAAATACAAAACCCTTTAAATTTTGTCAATAATTTTTCAGAAGTGAATAGGGAGATGATTGCCGAAATGAAAGAAGAAATTGATAAAGGCAATTATAATGAAGTAAAAATTATTGCTGATGACATTGAAGCTAATGAAGAAAAAATAAATCATCACGGCAAAAGAGCAGGAGATATTGTAAAGGGCATGCTACAACACTCACGTGCCAGCACAGGTGTAAAAGAACCAACTGACATTAATGCTTTAGCAGATGAATATTTGCGTTTGAGTTATCATGGTTTAAGAGCTAAGGATAAAAATTTCAATGCAGAAATGAAAACTGATTTTGATGCGACGATCGGGAAAATTAATATCATTCCGCAGGATATTGGAAGAGTGTTACTCAATTTATATAATAATGCATTTTATGCAGTGAACCAACAAAAAAGTCAGAAACTTAATTTGTATGAACCCACTGTTTCTGTGAGCACAAAGAAATCAGGAAATAGTGTGTTAATTACCGTTAGTGATAATGGAGGAGGAATTCCGCAGAAAATTGTTGATAAAATCTTTCAACCATTTTTTACCACAAAACCAACAGGGCAGGGAACAGGTTTGGGATTAAGTTTGAGTTATGATATAATAAAAGCACATGGTGGGGAGATAAAGGTGGAGACGAAAGAAAATGAAGGAACGGAGTTTATTATTCAATTACCCTTAAGCTTAAGCTGAAATACAATGTAATTAACAGAAATTCCTAAACTTAATATTATGAAAATACGTTTGCCATTTTTTCTTCAGTTTACTATCATTCTGTCGCTTTTTCATTTAAGCGGCTTTACACAGGAAATAAATTTTGAAGTGGTAAAGCCGCCGAAAGATGTACCCTGGCAATTAATTTCAGGTATATCGCAGGGCCCGGATGGTTTTCTCTGGCTGGCAAATTATACCGGTGTTTATAAATACGACGGGCAACAATATACTCATTACCTGCACGATCCAAAAAATCCCAATTCCATTGCAGATAACAGGATTGAATGTATTCTCGCTGCTAATGCTGGCAACACCTGGATTGGTACTTATGTCTCCGGGTTAGACCATTTAGATCCAGCCACAGGCATTGTTACGCATTTTCGCCACCAGGCAAATGATCCCACCAGCCTTAGCAATGATACGGTAACAGTCCTGATGCAGGATAAGCAGGGAACTTTGTGGGTGGGCACTTATGGCGGCCTGGATCGCTTTAATCCTACAACCCGCACCTTTACTCATTTTGCGCATATTCCAAATGATTCCACCAGTCTGAGCAATAACCTGGTGCGGGCTATTTATGAAGATCACGAAGGTGTGATATGGGTAGGCACCGGAAGCCCCTTTGGTGAAAATGCGCAGGGAGGTGCTGCCGGTTTGAACCGGTTTGATCGTAAAACAGGTACTTTTAAAAGTTACCTGCATGATCCAAACAATCCCAATAGTATTGCTGATAACCGTGTCCGGGCCATCTTTGAAGATAGTAAAGGCAATTTTTGGGTGGGCACTGCCGGAGATGGATTGCAAACATTAAACAGGGCTACCGGAGTGTTTACCCACTACTATTATGATCCTGCTCATCCTGAAAAACTAAGCAGGCCCGCTTTAGAAAAAACGCTTAATTATGCAGATGACCATATCACTTTTATTACGGAAGATAATGCCGGCAGAATTTGGATAGGAACCATGCAAGGAGGTATTAATGTATATAATCCTTCCACAAAAAGAGTGACTCATTACGGCGCTGATAAAAACAGTAAAGAGCAATTGGCCACCAATTTATTTTGGTATGCCTATAAAACAAGAGACGGTATTATCTGGATATCTACCTGGGGAGCCAACAACGGAATTTATAATTTATACAAGATAAATCCCTATCAAAACAAGCTGCCTCATCATTACATTAGAGGAGGTGTTAATGCTTTTGCAGAAGACAGTTCCCATACTTTATGGCTGGCTTCAAGTCGGGGACTGACCCATATTGACAGCAATGGAGACGAACACAAATTTTTAATAGATAAAGACACTTCTTCGCCTAAAAATGTCATCATCGATATTGAGAAAGATAAGGAAAGTAATACATTCTGGGTCGGAACTCTCCATGGCTTACATCACTTTGATCCTGTTACGAAAACTTTTAAAGCTTATCATCACATAGAAGGCGATGCCAATAGCTTATTTTCTGATACGGTTAGTGTGGTTAAAGCGGATACTAAAGACAAACTTTGGGTAGGTACATATATGGGCTTGCAAACAATGGATATTAAGACAGGAAAATTTACAAAACGATTTCAGAAAAACGTCCCGTTTTTTTTTCGTGGAAATATCATCGAGGACATTTTAACAGATAAAAACAACCGGGTGTGGGTAGCAACTGGTGGTGGGTTAAACAGGCTTGATGAACAAACCGGAAATTTCAAACAAGATCTTCCCAATACACTATTTATCAGTTGTATCATGGAAGACAGTAACGGAAATTTATGGGCAGCAACAAGTCAGGGCTTACATAAATACAATAAAGAAAAGGATGAGTTCGTGCTTTTTACTGATGCGTCCGGTTTATTGTCTTCCAGCACTAGCATAAGTTGGATAACAGAAGACTATGAGAAAAATTTATGGTTAAATACAAGCCTTGGTATTATAAAATTAAATGCAGAAAAAAACACGACAGTTCTTTATGGGAAAGACCAGGGTGTGGATCCAGGTGCTATGAATAATTTTAGATATATCTGGGAAAATAATTTTGGATATATCCGGGAAAACGAGGAAATACTCTATGGGGACAGTTCGGGTTATTTTGCCTTCCAACCCAAACAGTTAATGCAAAATATTCCTGCTCCACTGGTAAGCATTACCAACTTTCTTCTTTCCAGCAAAGCGGTGGTAGTTGCCCAGGGAAGCATTCTTCCGCTGGCTTTAGCAGAAACTAAAACCATTCACTTACAACATGGCCAAAATACTTTTTCTTTTGAATTTGCAAGCATTGATTACGCCAGTAAAGGAACAGATAATCAACTGCAATATATGCTCGAAAACTATGACCATAACTGGCAGAAAGCCGGTGAAAACAAAGCAGCTTACTACTTTAATGTGGCACCGGGAAGTTATATTTTTAAAGTAAAAGCAGTGAACGAAATCGGCGTATGGGCGGAAAAAGATATAACAATCATTGTCTCTCCACCCTGGTGGAAAACCTGGTGGGCCTACACATTATATGCTGTTTGTTTTCTTGTCATCTTATTTTTTGCTAACCGCTCAATAAGAAACAGGATAATTGAAAAAGAACGGATGAAAAGCAGGGAGAAAGAATTATCACAAGCAAAAGAAATTGAGAAAGCTTATAATGAACTAAAATTAACGCAATCCCAACTCATTCAATCCGAAAAAATGGCATCGCTGGGAGAACTCACCGCAGGTATTGCACATGAAATTCAAAACCCGTTGAACTTCGTAAATAATTTTTCTGAGGTAAATACAGAACTGATTGATGAGATGCAGCAAGAAATGGATAAAGGAAACATAGAGGATGCAAAAGCAATTTCAAATGACATTAAAGAAAACGAACAGAAAATAAATCACCACGGCAAACGTGCAGATGCGATTGTAAAAGGCATGTTGCAACACTCACGGTCAAGCACAGGTGTAAAAAGAACCAACTGACATTAATGCTTTAGCAGATGAATATTTGCGATTGTCTTATCACGGCTTGCGTGCAAAAGACAAAGACTTTAATGCTGAAATGAAAACTGATTTTGATGGCTCAATAAATAAAATCAATATCATTCCGCAGGATATAGGAAGAGTGTTATTGAATCTTTTTAATAATGCATTTTACGCAGTAAACGAACAAAAAAGCAGGAATCTTATTTCGTATGAACCAGCAGTTTCAGTCAGCACTAAAAAGATAAATGATAAAATAGAAATAAGAGTGAAAGATAATGGAAATGGTATTCCACAAAAAATAGTTGATAAAATCTTTCAGCCATTCTTTACTACTAAACCAACAGGCCAAGGAACGGGACTGGGATTGAGTTTGAGTTATGATATTGTAAAAGCACATGGAGGAGAAATAAAGGTGGAAACAAGGGAGGGTGAGGGAAGTGAGTTTATTATTCAATTGCCAATAGTCTGAAAGACCATCACATATATTCCAGCGATTCAGCGAGTAAATAATATCGCTATCAGATAAGGGTTACAGTAAGATGAGAAAAAATATTTTTCGGGCTAATTGAGTTGCGTAGGAATTCTGAGTATAAAAGCCCTTTCGGGCTGCGGATACTTTTTAAATTAAAGTATATTTGTTACCCATATTTTATTTTTTAAAAGCCCACTGTTATTGGTATTGCGGTGGGCTTTTTTGTTGCTGTGAAGATAGGGGTTTTTATATTGGGTAACAAACACAATTATGCCTCCGCAGCAAGGAAAGCTGAGGCAAAAGATGAAACCATTGATGGCTCTGATATTGCATACGAATTACGAAGAATCATGCGGAGCTATTTTCCGGATTTAAGCAAAGAACTTTCGCAGGTAGCCGATCACCGCGCAAGGAAAGACTACGGTTGTAATGTATCCCTACGGCCAAGCACATTCAAATTAATTCAAAATAAATTGCTATGCAAGTGGTTTCCAGTTTGGCGGCAGCAGTTCTTCAATTTTATTGATAGGATGATTACTGATTCGGCGCAAAACATCCTGCAGCCAGATAAAAGGATTAATGTTGTTGAGTTTGCAGGTTCCAAGAAAAGAATAAAGCATGGCGCTGCGCTCCGCTGCTTCATGACTACCGGCAAATAAATAATTTTTTCTGCCAATGGCAACAGGACGTATGCTGTTTTCTACCGGATTATTATCAATGTTTAATTTCCCATCCCCAGCATACATCATCAGCTCCTGCCATCTTTCAATACTATAACCCAATGCTTTGCCAATCGTACTTTTGGGCAGGGATTTGATGTAAGTTTCTTTCATCCACTTTCCTAATGATTCCAATATTGGCAATCCTTCTGACTGGCGCAATTCAAAAATTTCATCGGCAGTTAATTGTTGTTCTTTGGCTTTGCGTTCTATTGCATAGAGCAACCCAATCTGCTCCAGAGCATATTCAGCAACAGCGGCATTATTCTCCTTTGCTTCAAAAAACTTTCTTCGTGCATGAGCCATGCAATGAAGCATGGTGACATCTTTATTTTCTTTAAAATATCATACACATTATAACCATCCGTTTGAAGGTAACCTTTAAAATCTTTGAGTATTTCATTTGGCCCTTCTCTTCCTCTTCCTTCACGGTAATCGAACCATACAAGGTTATCTATGCTGTTGTGATAGACCCAATAAAATCCGCGATGAGTGGTGCCTTTTTTATTTTTATCCAGAACTTTTAGTGGTGTTTCATCAGCATGTAAATAATCGCTGCTGATAACCATTTTTTTCAGCGCTTCGCCTAAAGGATCCAGAAGCACGCAACCGTTTTTGATCCAGTCACTAATGGTGCTGTAAGCAATGTTTACTTCTTCTCTTTTAAAACGTTGTTCCTGGCGATACAATGGAAGATGATCCACATATTTATCAATGATGATCTGTGCCAGCAAGCCTGGTCCTACAATGGCTTTTGGCAAAGGACGATCAATCATGGGAGCAATAATTATTTTACTGTTATCAGCCATCACATACTTCGGCCGCACGTACCGGTTTACAAATAATTTGCCCGGCTCATACTCTAATTCTTCGGTTATCTCTTCACCTATCTTTTTGCAATCTTCTGGTTTTTCCACCGGTTCAAGGATAATTTCCCGACGTTCCAAATGTTCAGGAAGTGGGGTGCGGCCAGGATGATTCTTTTTGATTTCAAGCTGCTGGCGGGTATATTCTATCTTCTGTGCTTTTATGACAGAGCATGTGGCAACAGCTTCTGCCTGCACATCCAAACTGAGTTGTGCAGAAGCAGTATTTTGTGGAATAAAACTTTCGCTTTTACTTCCAAAGATGATGCGTTTAAGGTTAGCGATTTCATGCTTTAAAGAAACAATCTCAAGGGTAGATTCTTCGTACAAACTTTTATAATCAGTGGCTGTTTCTATCACAAGGCAAATGTACTACAATACAGTGGTATCAGCCATTTCAGGGAATGTGTTATCCACAGTTTTCAGTCAGTTGTTGATATCTTTTCCGCTTGCGTACACTCTTTAAAGAGACGCCCTGAAGGATGTGTTGAAGTGCTTCATGAGTGATAGAAAATTCGCCATTATTTTTTGCGGCAGCAGGCATTTCATAAGTTTCCTTTTCAAGCCTTTTGTAATAGAGCGCAAAGCCATCACCTTCCCATAAAAGCAGTTTTACCTGGTTGTGTTTTTTATTAATGAAAATAAATACTGCTCCGTTTAAAACATCCATTTTTAATTCTGAAATAACAATGCCACTCAAACTATCGAAGCCTTTGCGCATATCGGTTGGCTGGAGATGTAAATAATATTTGCAGGATGCAGATAAATGTAACATCCTTAACTGATCAGCGTTTTTATATAATTGCTGCTTACCGGCTCATGAAAAAGTACGTGAACACCACCCGGAAAATGGATCTCTACCGAAGATGCAACAGATGGCTTTTCTATTTTCAACTTAACAAAACCCCGATTATTTTTATCAGAAATATCATTCTCTTTCCGGTAACATTTATACCAATAATAAAACTTATGAAAACGGATTGACTGCTGCTCGCAGAATGCATTTTGAGAAAGGCCCCTTTGTTTCCATTGTTCGATGAACTCAAACATTTGCTGCCGTACTTCGGGATCATTGCGCATGATTTATTTTTTTTCATGCAAAACTATCTCTCTTTACTTTTGAAGCCAAGATGTGGTTGGCCGTGAGGATACGTGGTAATGAACTCTTAAGTGCATCTCTGGCTATGTTTATTTTCAAAGCACAAAGCCGTAATGCAGTTAATAACGACCGAAGGCATAGTGGTGAATTTAAATCCAACTTTCAAAAACTTTTTAATGCCGACCTTCCACACTTAGATGCGGTGCAGGATTTTTTTAAAGTGCTGCTACCGGCTGAACTGGAATCACTGAAAGTAAATATGGTCAGCCGGATGATAGAAAATAAGGTCTTGTACCGGTATAAAATATTTGGATATTACCTGGTGGCTGTTGATGCCAGCGGCTTAGTGAGTTGCGATGAGGACAGGTATGGTTGCGGATTAAAGAAGGAATCTAAAAATGGTAAAATCACTTACCTGTATCCTGTGCTGGAAGCAAAGTTGGTTACTGAAAACGGTTTTTGCATATCGCTGGCCACTGAATGGATAATCAATGATAACAACAAGCCTTACGACAAACAGGATTGTGAACAGAACGCTTTTAAGCGCCTGGCAAAAAAATTAAAACAAGCTTTTCCCCGCCTGCCCATTTGTATACTGGCAGATGCTCTTTATGCCAGCAGCCCTGTGATGGATATCTGTGAAAACAATGGCTGGAAATATCTCATCACCCTACAGGACGGTAACCTGCCTGCTTTGCAGGATTGCCTCAAAGATGATCCCAAAACACACCGCAACAGTTTTGTCCATTACCCGGAGTGTGCTGTAAAAAATAACACGATCACACAAGCATTTTATTGGGTAGAAGATTTATTGCATAAGAAACATACCCTGCACTACCTGCAGTGCAAAAAAACCCTCAGCAATCAGATAACCAACAAATCATCCACAACCAACTTTGTACGCATTACCAATCTGCCTACTGCTAAATCAACTGTAAAAAACCTGAGCAAGGCTGGAAGGCTAAGATGGAAAATAGAAAATGAGGGGTTCAATGAGGAGAAAAACAATGGCTATAACATGGAGCATTTATACAGCAGGACATCGTTTAATGCTCAACAAAACTATTATCAGTGCATGCTGATAGCGCACTTGCTCAATCAACTGCTGGAGCATACCTGCAAAATACAAGACCTGTTAAAACGCTTTAAAAAAATTACTATCAAATACCTGTGGCAGCAATTACTTTGTACCATGAAATGCCAGACCCTCTGTATACAAACTATAACAGCCATTAATAATAAAAAGCACCAGGTAAGATTGTTCTCAGGCTAAACAAACTACAAGAAGCCAATCGCTTCAGGTGATAAACCTGCACCACTAACAGGATTTTTTAACTACACCAAAAATAGAGTTAACACCGAAATTAAAAATGAAAAATGAAAAACAGCCTAAAAGGCTGGCGGGCGAAGTATTGTCGAAACTTTGGAAGAGTATTCAAACCGAATAAATATATTTACTAACTGAATTGCTGGATATATTCCAAAAAGTAAAAAATAAATAGTAATTTTCTTACCCGTCATAAAATCAAACAAATACTTAAATGAAATTTCCTATCAAACGCTTACTGCTGCTTGTTTTATTTTTTCTTTTTACCTCCTTAACTTTTTCGCAAACTATTAAATTTAATAAAGTTACTGCCACTGAAGGCCAGGTTTCAGGACTTATTTCAGGCATTAACCAGGATGCACAAGGTTACATTTGGTTTACTTCTTCTGCTTCGGGGTTAAATAGATACGATGGATATCAGATAACTACTTACAGGCATGATCCGGAAAATTCAAATTCTGTGGGATTAGACCGGTTAGAATGTTTACAGGCAGACACCAATGACATTCTTTGGATAGGAACTTTTGGTGCTGGTTTAGATCGCTTTAATGTTTCTTCAGGACGCTTCACTCATTTTCGCCACGATCCTAAAAACGCAAAGTCCATAATAAGTGATACGGTTTTTGTTATAAAGAAAGATCATGAAGGAACATTATGGATAGGAACCGCAAACGGGCTGGATAAATTTGATCCGCTATCTGGTACATTCACCCATTTTGTTCATAAGAACAATGACCCCACCAGCTTAAGTAATAACCAGGTTCGGGCTATTTATGAAGACAGGGAAGGAACACTCTGGATTGGAACAGGAAGCCCCTTCCCGGGAGAAACGCCCGGTGATGAAGGAGGGCTAAACAAATTTAACCCGAAGACCGGAACATTTACCCGTTATATGCATGATGATAAAGATCCTCACAGCCTGGTAAATAATAAAGTGAGGGCAATTTTTGAAGACAGCCGCGGAACCTTTTGGGTAGGTACTGCGGGTGATGGTTTGCATACTATGGATAGAACGAAAGGAACTTTTCAGCGGTATCCCTACGATCCATTGCATCCTGATAAACTTAGCCGCCCTCCTTTAAATAAAAATTCCACTGCCAATGATCATATTAGTTTTATTACAGAAGATGCATTAGGCGCTATATGGATAGGCACATATGCTTCAGGAATAAACCGCTACGATCCTGTAAGTAAAAAAGTAACTCATTATGATGCTAAGGATAGCGCCTCAGGATTAATAGATGGCAGTAGCTGGGTAACCTGTACTTCAAGGGAGGGCATTCTTTGGATAAGCAACTTTGGCAATCATTTATATACTATTGATCCTTACTATAAAAAAATTCAGCATTTTGATTTGAAACAATCTGTTTTAGCTTTTTATGAAGATAAAGATCATGCATTATGGATAGGAACAACTACTGGCCTTGTTCGCAGAGATAACAGAACCGGGAAAATTGATTCCTTTATAAACAATACCAATGAACATGGCAGTTTAATCAATAATAAAATTTACTCTATTACAAAAGATACTGATGATAATTTGTGGATAGGCACCCGTGGTAACGGGCTTCACATGTATAATCCTAAAACAAAAAGTTTTACTTCTTATCATCATGAGCCTAAAAATAATAACAGCTTGTTTAATGATTCTGTTGATGTAGTATATGCAGATAAAGATCATAATTTATTGATAGGAACAGAAAGCGAGTTAGACGTAATGAATCTTAAAACCGGAAAATTCACTCATTATTTTTTCGATAAAAAAAGTTTTAAAGGAATTGGTTCTGCCGCAACCAGTTTTATACTTCAGGACAATACCGGGCGCTTTTGGATAGGAACCGGAAATGGTGTAATTCAACTGGATCTTAAAACCGGAAAATTTAAACGCTTTCTTGAGGGGATACAAATAGATGCTATTTTACAAGATAGCGCCAATTCTATTTGGATAGGCAGCTACCAACGCGGCCTTTCTAAATTTGATCCTGTTTCAAATTCATTTCAGCAAATAATTAATCCCTCTACAGGTGAAGCATTCCCGACCATTTTTTCAATAATACAGGACAACCATAAGAACTTTTGGTTTGCTACAGCTTCCGGCATAATAAAATATAACGTTACCAAAAATGAATCTATGACTTATGGATTGGAAGCTGGTGTAAATGGGAACAATCTTACTACTGGTGCTTATAAAGATCATGAAGGCCAGCTATATTTTGGAAATGCCACCGGTTATTTTGCTTTTTATCCCGAAGAACTTGTAAGGCATTCAACGCCCCCTGAAATTGTTATAGGGGAATTTTACATAAATAATAAAATCATTCATCAAAGTAATTCCGGCCCATTGCAGCAACCATTATGGAAAACAAAAGAGATCAGTCTTTCTCATGATCAAAATATTTTTTCGTTTGCCTTTGCCGGCATTAACTACAGTAATCCATCTTTAAATAAACACTTATACAAATTAGAAAATTATGATAATGGCTGGCGTGTTGCGAGCAATGAACATATAGCCTATTATTTTAACGTGCCTCCGGGTAAATATATATTTAAAGTGAAGGCTTCCAATAACGCAGGCATTTGGGCAGAAAAGGATATTGTAATAATTATACATCCGCCCTGGTGGCAAACCTGGTGGGCTTATACATTGTTTGCAATATTATTTATCGGCATCATTTGGGGTTTTATCTATTACCGTTCACGGAAACTTATAAAAGAAAAACGTGTTTTGGAACATAAGATAAATATTCGCACAGCAGAAGTAATGCAACAAAAGGTAGAAATATCAGCCCAGCGTGATAACCTTGAAAAAACATTAAATAATTTAAAGACCACCCAATCCCAACTCATCCAATCAGAAAAAATGGCCTCACTTGGCGAACTCACTGCAGGCATTGCGCATGAAATACAAAACCCACTGAATTTTGTCAATAATTTTTCGGAAGTGAATACTGAATTAGTAGATGAATTGCAAAGTGAATTAAAATCAGGAAATACAAACGAAGCTATTGCAATCTCGAATGACATTAAAGAAAATTCAGAAAAAATAAATCATCATGGTAAACGTGCAGATGCCATTGTAAAAGGAATGTTGCAACACTCACGGTCAAGCACAGGTGTAAAAGAACCAACTGATATTAATGCATTAGCTGATGAATATTTGAGATTGTCTTATCACGGCTTACGGGCAAAGGATAAAAATTTCAATGCAGAAATAATAACTGATTTTGACAATGCTATTGGTAGCATCAATATCATTCCGCAGGATATAGGAAGAGTTTTACTCAACCTTTATAATAATGCTTTTTATGCGGTGAACGAACAAAAAAGCAAGAATCTTATTTCGTATGAACCGACAGTTTCAGTAAGTACAAAGAAAATAAATGGAAAGGTTGAAATAAAAGTGAGTGATAACGGCAACGGTATTCCTCAAAAAATAGCTGATAAAATATTTCAACCTTTTTTCACAACTAAACCAACAGGACTAGGAACTGGATTAGGTTTGAGTTTGAGTTATGATATTATAAAAGCACATGGAGGAGAGATAAAAGTGGAGAGTAAAGAAGGTGAAGGGAGTGAGTTTATTATTCAATTACCCATTATTTAAATTTCTTTTATGAAATTTCTGATAAAAATAATCCTGCTTTTTTTATCCCCGCTTTTTACAGCGGCCCAGCAAAATTCATATTGGCAGGAACCCAATCAAGAACAGGCCGATAGTTTTAGAGTCGTTTTGCAGCATATCCAGAATGACACGACCCGGATGTACTTATACAGGGGGCTGGGATTGTATTACCAGGAAGTACAAAGGGATAGTTCCCTTTATTTTTTCCAACAGCAATTACTATTAGCAAAACAGTTAAAATCAAAATTATGGGAAGCAGAGGCATACCAACAGATTGGATTGGCGTTAAACAATTTGGGAAATTATCCAGCTTCGCTGCAGGCTATCTTAACTGCACAAAACATTGCTGAAAATCCGAAAAGCGAAAAGAATATTTGGGATATATCCGTTTTTTCGGAAGATCAGAATCCGCACACAGCTCGCCTCAACGTATTGGGAAATATTTATGACCGTTTAGGCATATTGTTTGGCTCCATGAAAGACACGAAAAAGGAATTATTGAATTATTTTGAAGCGGGAAAGATTGCAGAAAGTATTCATGACAAGGTCCTTTTTTCAAGAATCAGTATGGTGATTGGCTCAGCTTATATCAACCTTAATCAATTAGATTCGGCACTGATATATGAATCTGAAGCATTACAGTATTCCAATGAAACGGGGTATAATAAATACAAAGGCTTTATTCTCTACCTGACCGGGAACATTTATTTTCAAAAAAAACAATATGATTCAGCAAAAAAATATTATGATGCATCTATACAAATAAACCGGGAACAACAAAACCTGTTCTTTTTAGGCAACGCATATATATTTTTGGCCAGGCTGTTGCTGACTACCGGCAATACCGACAGCAGCTTTTATTATACAAAAAAAAGCATTGAAATTTATCGCGAAATCGGTTCACCGGGAGGAATGTTAAACGCCTACTCGACACTTTCTGCCATTTATAAATTAAAGAAAAACATAGATAGTGCATACTTTTACCAGGGCCTGGCAATGGCTGCAAAAGATAGTTTGAATAATGCGGAAAAAATTAAACTCTTCCAGAATATTGGTTTTGATCAGCAACTCAAGGTTCAGGAGTTGGAAAAAGAAAAAATAGAAAACCAAAACAGAATCAGAACCTATACATTGTTGTCGGGCCTCGCCGCCATCATGCTCATAGCCATTATACTTTATCGCAATAACCAACAAAAGAAAAAAGCCAATAAACTATTAGAAAGTACACTTGATAATTTAAAATCCACCCAAGCCCAACTCATCCAATCCGAAAAAATGGCTTCTCTTGGTGAACTTACAGCAGGCATTGCACATGAAATACAAAACCCATTAAATTTTGTCAATAATTTTTCTGAAGTAAACAAAGAAATGCTGGAAGAACTGAAGGTTGAGCGTTCAAGGGCAAACGCAGAAAGAGATGAAGGTTTGGAAAATGCGATAATAAATGACCTGGTTGCTAACGAGGAAAAAATTAACCATCATGGCAAGCGTGCTGATGCCATTGTAAAAGGAATGTTGCAACACTCACGGAGCAGCATAGGCGTAAAAGAACCAACAGACATTAATAAATTGACAGATGAATATTTGCGGTTAGCTTATCATGGTTTGCGTGCTAAAGACAAAAGTTTCAATACAAAAATGAAAACTGATTATGATCCAACAATCGCAAAAATTAATATTGTTCCGCAGGATATTGGAAGAGTATTGCTCAATCTTTTTAATAACGCATTTTACGCAGTGAATGAACAAAAAAACAAGAATCTTAATTCATATCAACCAACTGTAACTGTAACAACAAAGAAATCTGTAAATCATGTAATTATAACCGTTAGTGACAACGGCAATGGCATTCCTCAAAAAATAGTTGATAAAATCTTTCAACCATTCTTTACCACCAAACCCACAGGGCAAGGAACGGGATTAGGGTTATCATTGAGTTATGATATTATTAAAGCACATGGAGGTGAGATAAAGGTAGAGACGAAAGAGGGGGAAGGGAGTGAGTTTATTATTCAATTACCTGTTTTCTGAATTATATAAAAGCTCATGGAGCTATAATAATGAAGACCGCAAGGGAGAAGGAAGTGAGTTTATTATTACTATTAACAAATACCTTATAAAATTCTTACATGAATATACTTTTCAAGAAAACCCGGATTGTTTTGTTTGTAACAACCGTATTCTTTTTGCAACATGTCAATGCGCAGGATAGCTGCTACAACTGTAACCTCGATTCGCTGTCTGCAGCCTTGAAAACAGTAAAGAGCGACCATGAAAAAATAAAATTGCTTTACCTGCTGATTGATTTTAATATAAGGAAATTGAGAGTCGAAATAAATAAACCTGATACTCTGCTGCTGGGTTATATTCAATCATTAATTGAACTAAGCAAATCGCAAAAAATAAAAGATATAGATGCATATAAAAGTTTATCAGATGCAATTCACTTCCTTGAAAAAAAGGATTATATGGCAGAACAAAATTCTTTTAAAAAATCAATTGCATTATTTGATAATAGCCACAAGAAAATTCCCTATTTACTTGTAACTGCCAGGATGGCTTACAATGACGCAGGTAACCTGGAAGAACGTTACCAATATTATACGGATAAGCTGAAATATTATTTAATCAATGGCCCGGTTGAAAATGTAGCAGCCTGCTATCATGCAATTGCTGGTTATTATTGGATAAAAGCTAATTACAACCTTGCCATATCTGACTATATAAAGGCTGCGGATATTTATAAAATATATGATAACCAATTGTACAGAGACCTTCTTAATGTAATTGGCGGCATGTATACAGAGTGGGGAAATGATGCAAAAGCCCTGGAATATCTTAATATTTCTGAGCCATTAGCTAAAACTGCAAAGGATAGTATTAGTCTCCCTGCTAATTATATCGTATTAGCCGTTATAACCAGCAGACTTACCAACTACAGTAAATCGCTGGCTTTTTTAGACAGTGCTCTGGCATTTAATAACAACAGGAATCCGGCTTTTACAGCATCAGCATATCTACAAAAAGCTTTGGCGTTAACGGGCATGAACCGGTTAAACGAAGCATTAAACAATCTTGAAAATGCAAAAAGAATTGCTGATTCATTGCATCTGAAAATAACCGGAGGTTACGGAACACTGGAAATTGATTATGGTTATTACCGCTATTATGCTGCCTTAAAAAAAAATAATGAAGCAGGCTCTTCGCTTTTGAGCGCTTATCAAAAAGCAGTGGAAGTAAAAGATAACCATCTGGGATTAAAATATCTGAAAGAGCTTTCACAATTTTACGGAGAACACGACCAATCTGCTCTTGCATATAATTATACAAAAAAATTTTATGAATTATCCGATGAGTTGGATAAATCCAGTACCCCATTTAAAGTTGCACAATATGAGAATGAAAGAAAGGAACTACAGCAAAACGACAGTCTGAATGTTTTAAAACAAAGGGGTGCAGTGCAGCTGGCCGTCATTAAAAAAAATGATATGATGTTATGGGGTTCTTTGATTGCTTTAATACTCATCAGCATTTTATTATTCTTTGTTTACCGGCAATACCGGTTAAATAAAAAAACATTACTCTCGCTGCGTAAAACACAAAGACAACTAATCACTGCTGAGAAGATGGCATCGTTGGGAGAACTCACGGCCGGCATTGCTCATGAGATACAAAACCCATTAAACTTTGTAAATAATTTTTCAGAGGTGAATAAAGAAATGCTTGAAGAACTGAAAGCTGAACGCTTAAAGCCAAAAGCAGAAAGAGATGATAAAACACAAGATGAAATAATAAATGATGTTATAGATAATTCAGAAAAAATAAATCATCATGGCAAAAGAGCTGATGCCATTGTAAAGGGCATGTTGCAACACTCACGGATAAGCACAGGTGTAAAAGAACCTACAGATATTAATGCATTGGCAGATGAATCTTTACGGTTAAGTTATCATGGATTGAGAGCAAAGGATAAAGAGTTTAATGCTGTTATGAACACTAACTTTGATACAGGTATTGGTAAAATCAATATAATCCCACAAGATATTGGAAGAGTGTTGTTGAATTTATATAACAATGCTTTTTACGCAGTAAACGCCCGCCTGAACGAATCATTCGGGCAGGAACAAAAAAGTCAGAATCTTAGTTCGTATGAACCAACTGTTTCAGTTACTACAAAGAAATCAGTAAATCATGTAATCATAACCGTTAGTGATAACGGAGGTGGTATTCCCGAAAAGATAAAAGATAAAATATTCCAACCCTTCTTTACAACCAAACCAACAGGGCAAGGAACTGGCTTAGGGCTGAGTTTGAGTTATGATATTATTAAGGCACATGGTGGTGAAATAAAGGTAAATACCGTTGAAGGGGAATTTACAGAGTTTGTAATTCAGTTGCCAGTATCAGTATAATTAGATTAATTTTCTTCACGCAATATAAAAGCAATGAATGGAGAGGAGGATATAGATCAGGTACCAAAGAGCAGTGATACTCCCGAGGATGGAAATGAAAATATTTCACAGGAGCAAACTATTGAACAATTAAAAACTCAATCTGAAAATATGGAAGTACATCATCACCCCGATTTGCATCACAGAAAGAAACACTGGAAAGAATATTTTCTGGAATTCTTAATGATATTTCTTGCCGTAACACTTGGCTTTTTTGCGGAAAGCCTGCGCGAAAACATAGTGAATTCTCATAAAGAACACCAATACATGACAAGCATGGTTACTGATCTAAAAAGAGATACAGCAGAATTGTCGCAATATCTTGCCTGGCAGCAATATGATATGAGTAAAATGGACAGCGCATTGAAAATTCCTGTTGAAAAACTAAACGACATTGATATGCAGGACATATTTTATCATCATTTCGTTTATTTCTATTCATGGGTTTTCCTTTTTTACCAGAATGATAACACTTTCACGCAATTAAAGAACGAAGGTGGATTCAATGTTATAAGGTATAAGGCAATTACCGATTCGATTGGCGAGCTGGAGTTGTTTTATAATCAGCAGGTAAAACTAAATGGCAATTATTATAATGATGATTACAAAAAAGCGGAAGAACTTGGGGCTCATATCATGATTATGCCAGAGCCTCCTGTATGGTCGGAAGACACGCTTTATAAATTTTATCCCCGCCATGTTGAAGTATTAACACGAAATGATCGTCCGTCACTGGAAGAACTCTATTCATGGATACGAAACGAAAAAGGAACACTGCGGGTGTATATGAGCAATGAAAAGATATACCGTGAAGCGGCGATAAGGCTGTTTGATCAGATAAATAATAAATATCACCTGAAAAATAATTAAGTAAAAAAAATGGAAGTACATCATCACCCAAACGTAGAAAAGAAAAATTTCAAAGTATTGTTGTCCGAGATAAATTTTTTAAAGTAAGGGGTGGATTTTCCACCCCTTTATATTAATCTTGTTGTACCAGCAATTCGATTAATATGAATAAAATT